>JACCDL010542138.1_pt1 | contig 11501 bp, 11 predicted proteins | sample 7441931 | NCBI WGS metagenome assembly JACCDL01 (sample SAMN15323437, study PRJNA562643) | freshwater metagenome | isolation source: river surface water | place: USA:Blue River Watershed | collected 2017-08-16 | reverse complement strand
CGCGGTCCGGGCTTCCTCGGCATCAAAGACGGCTACGTCTACCTGGTCGACACCGAGACCGGCCCCGCCGGGTTCTCACGTCCGGCCGGACTCGATGACGCCTCGGAATCCCGACGCCGCGCCCTGCTGCAGGGACTGGGCGGAGAACCGGTCGAAGGGTCCGCGGTGGCCGACTACGCCGAGGCCCAGCGCGAGGCCTTCCGTCTGGCCGGCCCGCAGTTCATGCGTCACTTCGAGCTCGCGAAGGAGCCCGCCGAGGTCCGTCGCTCCTACGGCGGCGAGTTCGGTCAGCGCTGCCTGCTCGCCCGACGTCTCGTCCAGGGAGGCGTGCGCTTCGTCGAGGTCTCGCACAACCTGAACTTCATCAACGGCGCCGGCTGGGACGTCCACAACGAGGGCATCAACAACCAGCACCTGCTCATCCGTGAGATGGACGACGCGCTTTCGGCCCTCATCACCGACCTGAAGCGCACGGGCCTGCTCGACCGCACGCTCATCGTGATCGCGACGGAATTCGGACGTCCCCCCGAGTTCGACGGACGCGGCGGACGCGGCCACCAGGGCACGGCCTTCTCGATGGTGCTCGCCGGCGGCGGCCTGAAGCACCGCGGCGCCTACGGGGTGACCGACGACCTCTCCAAGAAGGTCCTGGAGAACCCGGTCAGCATCCCGGACTTCCACGCGACCATCCTGGCGGCGCTGCAGGCGGACCTGTCCCAGGACCTGATGGCCGGCACGCGTCCCGTTCCGGTCACCGATGGCGGCACGCCGGTCTCCGCGCTGTTCGCATGACGCGCGCGCTCGTCGCGACGCTCGTCGCGGTCACCCTCCATGCGGGCACTCCCGCAGGCGACCCCGCGGTCGTCCGTCGCACCCCCGGCCTCGTGGCGTTCTGGACGTTCGGCGAGGAGAAGGGCCCCCGGCTTTCGCAGGGCACGAAGGAAGCGCACCCGCTTGAGACGGTCGGGCCGGAACCGTCCCTGCTCGACGCAGGCCCCTACTCGGGACGCTCGCTCCGCTTCGAGGGCCGGAGTTACCTGCGCATCCCCTACGCCCGCCTGGGCGGACTCAACCTCTCGGGCAAGGACGCGCGCGTCTCGATGTTCGCGGTCGTGAGGATGGACGAACTGAAGCGCGGCTCGACCATCGCCGGCATCTGGAGCGAAGGCAAGGGGGCCTTCGACGACACGGGCACGCGGCAGTATGCGATGCTGCTCAACATGCCGATGTACGGGGGCAAGGGGCAGCTCACGCCGCACGTCTCCGGCGTGGGCGGACACTCCCGCCGCGCCGACGGCTCCGCCCTGCCCTGGTGCGTCGACTACGCGGCCAACGTCACGCCGCTGCCGATGGGACGCTGGGTGACGCTCGGCTTCACCTACGACGGGCGCTGGATCCGCGCCTACTATGACGGGAGGATGGAGGCGCGAACGGTCGATCCGGTGAAGGACAACCGGACGGACGCTTACTTCACGAAGGAGGGGCCGGACGGCGGGCACCGCGGCATCAACCCCTACTTCTACGACAAAGGGATCTTCGCCTACGACCCGGCGAAGCACGCCGGCCTCAAGCCCGGCGGCGGCGCCGACTTCACCGTGGCCGCGCGCTACGCGGTGGGCTCGATGCTCGGAGAGGCGCTCAAGGGCGCGCTCGGCGGGCTGGCGGTCTTCGACCGCGCCCTCACGGACGAAGAAATCGCGTCCCTCCACGCCTCGGCCGGAGTGGACAGGCTCAACGCCGCCCGCTGAGGGTCAGTGGTGGGAGGCCTGCCAGGAGCCCGCCCGCGCGGCCAGGTACTTCACGTAGACGTCCTGGTCGTTGAGGCAGGGGATCTGCTCGAAGGACTCGCCTCCGGCGTGCAGGAAGTCCTCCTTCCCCTCCTCACTGATCTCCTCGATGGTCTCGAGGCAGTCGACGGTGAAGGCGGGGCACATCACGAGGAGCTTCTTGACGCCTTCTCCGGGGAGGGCCTCGAGGCGCTCGTCGGTGTAGGGCGGCACCCACTTCTCGGGACCGAAGCGTGACTGGAAGGAGATCTCGAACTGCTCGGGCCGCAGGCCCGCCTTCTCGGCGAAGAGGTGCGTGGTGCGCACGCACTGGTGCTTGTAGCAGTTGGCGTGCGAGGGGCACGGCTGGAAGCAGCAGTCCTTGACCTTGGTGCAGTGGGCCTTGGAGGCGTCGCCCTTGCGCAGGTGCCGCTCCGGCACGCCGTGGTAAGAGAAGAGCACCTTGTCGAAGGGCTTCGAAAGCCAGGGGCGGGCGGACTCCACCAGGCAGTCGATGTAGGCGGGGTCGTCGAAGTAGGGCTGCAGGACGCGGTACTTGAGTCCGGGCGCGATGCGCGCGAGCTCCTCCTGGAACTTCACGACGACGGTCTCATAGGACGACATCGCGTACTGGGGATACTGCGGCATGACGAACAGGTCGTCGATGCCGAGCTCAAGCACCTTGCGGATGGCCTGTTCGCAGGAGGGCTCGCCGTAACGCATGCCGGTCACGACGGGCAGGCCGGTCGCCGTCTCGAGCTTGGCGCGGAGCTTCTCGGTGGTGACGAGGAGAGGGGCGCCCTCGGGTGTCCAGACGGTCGCGTAGGCGGCCGCTGACTTGCGGGGACGGGTGCGCAGGATGATGCCCTCGAGGAGGAGGAACCGGAACCAGGCCGGGTAGTCGATGACGCGGTCGTCGCCGAGGAACTCCCGGAGGTAGGTCCGCACGTCGGCGACCGAGGTGCTCTTCGGGGAGCCGAGGTTCAGGAGCAGGATGCCTTTGCGGGCCATGACAGCATCCAGTCTAACCGCGGCCCGGTGTCAAACGGGCTCGGAAATCAGCCTGCGGCCACGGCCTCCAGCACGGCCTGCACGGTCTCGATGCGGGCGTCCGGCGTGATGCCGTGTCCGAGGTTGAAGACGTGCCCGGGATCGCCGGCGTTGTCCGCGAGCACCGCCCTCGCGCCCACGGCGGCGGCCTCGGGCGCGCCCGTCATCAGCACGGGGTCCAGGTTGCCCTGCAGGCAGATCGGGCGGCCGGCGAGGGCGCGTACCCGCGAGAGGGGCATGGTCCAGTCGACGCCAAGGCAGGGCACGCCGGTGGCGGCCAGCGCGGCGGCATCGGGCGACTTGCCCTTGGCGTAGAGGATGACCTTGGCGTCCTTCGGGAGACGCTCGAGCACGGCGCGGACGTAGCGCAGCGAGAATTCTTCGTAGTCAGCGCCGTCCAGCGCCGCGGCCCAGCTGTCGAAGATCTGCACGGCGTCGGCGCCCGCCTGGAACTGACGGCGCAGGTATTCCGCGACGGCCTCGGCGAGCAGCCCGAGCAGACGGTGCATGAACGCGGGGTCCGATTTCGCCAGTGCCTTGGTGCGGGGAAAGTCCTCGGAGCCGCCGCCCTCGACGAGGTAGCAGGCGAGGGTCCAGGGCGAACCGGCGAAACCGAGCAGCGCCTTGCCGTCACCGAGCTCGCGGCGCAGCAGGGACAGCGCCTCGTAGACGTAGGCGAGGCGGTCCGCGGCGCCCTCCGGGCGCAGGGTGGCGAGGTCGGCTGCCGATGTCAGCGAACGCTCCATGGCGATGCCGCCCTCATCCCGGAAACGGTAGCCGACGCCGAGGGCCTCGGGGATGACCAGGATGTCGCTGAACAGGATCGCGGCGTCGAGCTGGGCGAAGCGCCGCAGGGGCTGCAGGGTCACCTCGACCGCAAGGTCGGGCGTGCGGACCATGTGCAGGAAGTCCGACTTGGCCTTGAGGGCGCGGTATTCGGGCAGGTAACGGCCGGCCTGACGCATGATCCAGACGGGCGTCCGGTCGTGCGGGGCGCGTCGGAGGGCGGCAAGGAAGCGTTCGCGCGAAGTCATCAGGAGACCTTCAGCCAATCCTGCGGCTTCAGATAATGCGAGACTAGTCGTTCCTCGGGCGTGCCCGGCGCAGGCTGGTGGCAGTAACGCCACTGCACCCGGGGCGGCAGGGACATCAGGATGGATTCGGTCCGTCCGCCCGACTGCAGTCCGAAGATCGTGCCGCGGTCGAAGACCAGGTTGAACTCGACGTAGCGTCCGCGGCGCACTTCCTGCCACTCCTTCTCCCGTTCGCCATAGGGCGTGTCCTTACGGCGGCGCAAGATCTCCGCATAGGCGGGACCGTAGGCGTCGCCGACCTTCCGGGTGAGCGCGAAGGCCGCGTCAAAGCCTCCCTCATGGAAGTCATCGTAGAAGACGCCGCCGACCCCGCGCGTCTCCCCGCGATGACGCAGCTGGAAGTAGTCGTCGCACCAGGACTTGAACTTCGGGTAGAGCGGGCCGGTCGCGGCCTGAGCGGCGCGGTGCCAGGAGACCGCGTCCTCATCGAAGCCGTAATAAGGGGTGAGGTCGAAGCCGCCGCCGAACCACCAGACCGGATCGGGTCCCTCGGTGGAGAAGAACCTCACGTTCATGTGGGAGGTCGGGCAGTAGGGGTTGAGAGGGTGATGCACGACCGAGACCCCCATCGCGCGGAAGGCGCGTCCGGCGAGCTCCGGCCGGGAGGCGGTGGCGGAGGGCGGCAGGGACTTGCCCCGCACGTCGGAGAAGTTCACCCCGCCCTTCTCGATGACCGCGCCGCCCGTGAGCACCCGGGTCCGGCCTCCGCCGCCCTCGGCGCGGGTCCATTCGTCAGTGAAATAGCGGGCCTTCCCATCGACCTCCTCCAGCAGGCCGCACAGGCGGTCCTGCAGGCCGAGGAGGTAGTTGCGGACGGAATCGATGTCCATGGAACCATGCTCTCACCGGACCGGACTTTGGTCAACGGACGGATTGGACCGACGGGCGATTCCATGGCCGCTAATCCCCCCTATGCATCACGCTCCTCCCGCCTTGAAGCGGAGCCGCTTACCTCGCACGTTGGGACGGTGCCGGGACTCCAATTCAAGATCCTGCTGGCCCTCTGCCTGGGCGGAGCGTTCGCGGTCCTGCTGCCCTGGATGGCCTGGCGCCGACTGCTGTCGCTCCGTCGGGCCCACGGCGGCGCGCTGCTCGTCAGGGGCGTGAGCGGGGCCCAGGCCGCGCGCATCGTGCTGCTGCGCGGAGAAGTGCCCCAGGTGGACGTCGATGAGACCTCGCTCGCGGTGAACGACTTCTATTCGGCGCACGAGCCGGCCATCAAGCTGTCGCCGGAGACTTACCACGGACGTACGCTCTTCGACGTCGCGCGGGCGGCGCGGCTCGCGGGGCACGCGCTGCAGCACCGAGACCGGAAGCTAGGCGGGCTGTCCGCATGGGACTCCTTCATGATCCTCTGGGGCAACGCCTGGCCGGTGCTGTTCGTGCTCCTGGCGCTGGGCGGACGCGGACGCATCCTCTGGGCCGTCGCGGGCTTTGGGGTCCTCGCCATGGTCCTGGCCTTCGCGCACGTCGTGAAGCATGCGCACGTCAAGGACGCCGCCCGACGCGGACGCGCAGAACTGGAGAGCGCGAAGCTGCTCGACGGGCATCCGCCGGAGGAGGTCGAGGCCGCCTTCACGGCCGCCTGCATGGAGCACCTCGCCCTGCCCTATTCCCGTACGTGGTGGAAACTGCTGATGTTCCGCTGAAGCGGACGCAATAAGCGTCCGCGGGTCGTCTGGCGTGTTGCCATCGGTCGCGTCCCGGGAGAGAACGGGGTCATGAACGAGCGCGCGACCTTCCCGAGCCGGACGGCCTACCTGTTCATCGGCGTACCCGCCTCGCTCCTGGCCACCTCGCTGGTCACGGCGCGCCTGACGCCCGCCCTCAGCAAGGTGCTGGCGCGCAGCTGGTCGGAGAACGCAGGCTCCTACGAGATGACGCTGCTGATCGGCTGCGCGCTCGCCCTGGCCGTCTCGCTCGTCATGGCGACGCTCCGGGCCGGCCGCCTCGGCTGGTCGCTCGCGCCTCTCTGGGGCGCGCTTTCCTGCGTGCCCATCCTCGGGGCGGGCGTCGCCTTCTGGCTCGGCGCCGCCTCGGACGAGGACGAAGGCGATGGCGTCTGGAGGCTGGCGGGACGTCTGGCCGTGCCGGCCGCGATCTGCTGGCTGTGCGTCGCAGCCTTCAGCTGGGGCACGGCGTGGTTGGTCAGTGAGCACAATCGCCACCGGCCCGACGGGGGATCGGTCGCCGGATACCTCATCTTCAGCGCCGTCATCCTGGCGCCGCTCGCCACGGGATTCGTGGCGGGCTTCATCTCACGGCGGGCGGGGCGGAGCAGCGGACACTCCGTCGGCGCGGCGATCTGCACCTTGGCCGCCGTCATGACGATGCTCGGCTTCGCGGCGATGGAGGGGGTGGCCTGCATGCTGATGGCGGCCTTGCCGGCGCTCATCCTCGGCGCCCTGGGTGCGATCGTCGGACACCTTGTGGCGGGGCGCACGACGTTGTCGGAAGGGCGTATGCAGTCGGCGGCCTGGCTCGTGTTGCTCGCGATGGCGGGCGGAGAACGCCTCGCGCCGCCCTCACCCCACGAGGACGAGGTCAGCTCCGTCGTGACCATCGATGCCATGCCGGCCGAGGTCTGGGCCCAGCTCAAGGACATCCGCGGCCTGCCCGAGCCCAAGGAAACGCTTTTCGTCCTCGGCGTGGCCCATCCGCTCGAAACCTATGTCGAAGGCGAAGGCGGGGTCGGCGCCCGCCGGGTCTGCCGCCTGAGCACGGGAGACATGCCCGAACTCATCACGGTCTGGAAGCCGGGCGAAGAACTGCGCTTCAAGGTCCTGGAGACGCCCGCGCCGATGAAGGAGGCCGCGCTGCTCGGCCGGGAGATCGACGCCCCTCACCTGCATGGCAGCTACGCGAGCCTGGAGGGCGGCTTCCGGCTCGAAGCCCTGCCCGACGGACGCACGCGTCTCACGGGCACCAGCCGCTACCTGCTCAACCTCGCGCCGGCCTCCTACTGGAACCTCTGGACACGCGAGATCGTCGCGCAGGTGCAGCTGCGCGTGATGAACCACGTCAAGGCCCGCGCCGAGGCCCGCTGAGCGTTCAGACGCGCCTCACGCCGTCGACCAGACGCGCGATGCCGAGAGGATTCGATTCCTTGAGCTCGTCGGGCAGCGACGCGTCGGCGAACCCCTGGTAGCAGACCAGGCGGGTGAAGCGATAGATGGCGTTGGAGCCGACCGAGGTCGTGCGTCCGTCGGACAACGAAGGATAGGGTCCGCCGTGGACGATGGCGTGCGAGACCTCGACGCCCGTGGGGAAGCCGTTGAGGATGACGCGCCCGGCCAGTTCGCTCAGACGCGCGAGCAGCGCCTGTTGCTGCGGCAGTTCGGCGTCCGAGGCGTGCAGGGTGGCGGTGAGGCTGCCTTCCATCGAGGCCAGGGCGCGGTGCAGCTGGGCGAGGTCGTCGCAGACCACGATGAGCGAACAGGGCCCGAACACCTCCTCGTGCAGGGCGGTGTCGGCGATGAAGTCGGAGGCCGAGACCTGCAGGAGGACGGCTTGGGCGCCGCAGGACCGTTCGCTGGAAGGCCCGGTCGCCAGCACGCGCACATCCTTGCGCGCGGATCGGGCGGCGACGGCCGAAGCGTAGGCGCGACGGATGCCAGGCGTGAGCATGACGCCCTCGGGCGCGGCGGAGAAGAGCGCGGAGAGCTTGGCGGTGAAGGCCTCCGCGGCGGCGGAACGCACGAGCAGCAGCACGCCCGGCTGGGTGCAGAACTGTCCCACGCCCAAGGTGCAGGAGCCGACCATGCCGGCGGCGATGGCTTCGCCGCGTGAGGCCAGCGCGCCCTCCAGGAGGACGACGGGATTGACGCTGCTCATCTCGGCGTAGACCGGGATGGGCGAAGGCCGGGCGGCGGCGAGGTCCATCAGGGCGCGGCCGCCCGCACGGGAGCCGGTGAATCCGACGGCACGCAGTGACGGATGCTTCACGAGGCGCTGGCCGACGTCACGTCCGTCGCCCTGCACCATCGAGAACGCGCCTTCGGGCAGGCCGGCTTCGCGGACGGCGGAGACGACCAGGCCGGCCATGATCTCGGCGGTGCCGGGATGGGCCTGATGCGCCACCACGACGACGGGGCAGCCGGCGGCGAAGGCCGACGCGGTGTCACCCCCGGCCACGGAGTAGGCGAAGGGGAAGTTGCTGGCGCAGAAGACCGCGACGGGGCCGAGCGGACGGCACATCGAACGATGGTCCGGCTTGGGCACGGGCTTCCGCTCGGGGTCCGCGTGCTCGATGCGCGCGTCGACCCACTCGCCCTTCTCAACGAGCGCGGCGAAGAGGCGGAGCTGTCCGACCGTCCGGCCGATCTCCCCCTGGCATCGGGCTTCGGGCAGCGCGGTCTCACGCATGGCACGGGCGGCGAGGGTCGGCGTGGCGGCGGCGATGCGGTCGGCGAGCGCACGGAGGAACGCGGCCTTGGCCTTGCCGGAGAGAGCGGCCAGGACCGGGGCGGCGGCCGCGGCCAGTTCAGCCGCACGGTCGACCTCATCGGCGTGAGCCGTGTGGAATGACTCGGGCAGCTCGGAACCGGCGGCGGGGTCGAAGGCCCGCCAGGTCCGGCCGCCGACGCGGCCGCGGGTGAAGCCGATGAAGGAGAGCCCGGTGATCGGTGCGTCGCTGGACATGAACCACTATTGGCGGGGTTTGCGGCCCTGAGTCGAGGCAAAGGGCCACAGGACGGAACTTCCCCCTTTTCGGGAGGTTTAAAACCCGTAGAAAAGACTCACCCCATGGCCTCCAGCCGCTCCTTCATCATCCTAGCCGTCGGACTGTGCGTCCTGACGGGCATCGGCGTCAGCCGCTACGCGACGCCGGTGAAGGAGGCCGTGGCCGAGGCGGCCGCCGCCCAGAAGAAGGCCCCCAAGCGGACCTCCGCGGTTCAACCAGGCGGAGAAATCAAGGCCCGCAGCACCAGCGGGCTGGTCCTGAACTCGAAGGAGAACGTCCGTCCGGACTTCGACCGCAACAAGGAGATGGTGAAGGAGAAGTCCTCCGCCGCCAAGGCCGCGCTCGAGGAGAAGTTCGCGAGCTTCAACGACAACAGCCGCAAGATGGTCGAGGAGATCTCCGGCGGCGACCGCGACAAGATGCGGGCCGCGTTCGGCGCCGCCCTGCAGGACGAGAAGTTCAAGGAGATGTTCCGCCGGAGGCACGAACTGGAAGGGCAGTGGAAGACGGCGACCGACGGCGAGAAGGAGGGCATCATGCGGGAGATGGAGCAGATTCGCACGGCCGGCCTCGCCCGGCTCAAGCAGGAGATGGGGCGCATCAACGGCGCGCCGCAGGGCGAAGCCCTGCCCCCCGGCGTGCGCGTGCAGTCGGTCACGCTGCCGGCCAACCAGAACGGGGCGGCGCCCGTCGCGCCCGCGCCGGCTCCGGCGCCGGCGCAGCCGGTCATCATCCAGTGAGACCCTGACGTGGCCTCGTCCCGCGTCTGGCCCACGGCCCTGCTGACCGCGATCGTCGCGGCCGGACTGACTTGGGCGCTGATGCGGGAAGACCCTGAGAAGGACGCGTCCGCTGGTCATGCGGGCTCCGCTCCGGGCCGCCCGCTCAAGACCGGGCCGGAGGTGAAGGGCACGAAACCCCGCAGCGCGGCCGACCTGAAGCTGGATCCGAGGGACAACGTGGTCTCCGCCCCGGCCGAGCTGCGCAAGGCGATGGTGGTGCAGGAGGGCGTGCGGGTGATCAACGAGCTCAAGGCGGCGAACCCGGCGACCTTCGACGCGGCCGCCAAGCGCTGGATCGAGACGCCTCGGGTCAAGGAGCTCATCAAGGAGTGGCAGGCGCTCGAGGCCGGATGGAAGGACGCCACCGAGGAGGCCCGTGAGGCGAGGCTTCCGGACGCCAAGGCGATGTGGGACGAGGCGATGACGCTGCTCCGCGCCGAAGTGGCGAGGCCGGCGCCTGAGCCCGTCGTCACGCGCTGAGCGCCCCGCGGAATTCCGTCAGCACGTCGCGGATGCGGGCGAAGCCCGGGTGACGGAGACCGGTCGACTCATCCATGTAGAGGTCGCGTCGCACCTCCACCATGATCGCGCTCACGCGCGCGTCACGACCGAGGAAGGCCGAAGGGACCATCGCCCCGCTGAACGGCACGTTGACGCCGACCTTGAAGCCGCGGGCGCGGAAGAATGCGACGGCTCCGTTGAGCAGCGCCGCCGGCGTGTGTCCGGGTTCGGCGCCCAGGCCGATCTCGGGCGGATCGCCGAAGTCCGACTGCGTCGGCAGCGCGCGCGAGGGGAACGAATGCGCGTCCAGGACCAGGCATCGCCCGAACCGCTCCAGCCTGAGTCGCGCGGCTTCATCGAGCCGACGATGATGCGGACGGTAATGGCCCTCGAGCAGGGCCGCCCTCCTTTCCGGCGACAGTGAACGCAGGACCAGGCCGTCGGTCGTGCGCACGTAGGTCGCCCCCATGCCCACCTTGGCGCAGGGCTCGCGCGCGTCGTCCTCGTAACGTTCCACGTCCACCACCAGCCGCGAGACCCGGGCGGCGACCACGTCCTCCGGATCGGCCCCCTGTGAATAAAGTTCATCCGTGAACCAATCCGTCAGCCTGAGCCTCTCCCGGTCCAGAACTTCCTCCGAAACGAGAAAATCAGCCCTTTCCGCCGCCGGGACCAGATCGGAAGCATGGGGAACATGGAGCAGGAGGGGGGTCACCCCCTCCACCCTGCCCCCGGTGGCGGAGGGTGCCAGCCGCCGAAGCGTCATAAATCAAATAAGAGATTTGAAACTCCCCGGACCTTCGGGGGTTATCAAGGTGCATCCCCATACACACATGAAGCACCTCCTCACCATCCTCGCGCTCGTCCTCACGGTCGGCGTCGCCACCGCTCAGGACAAGAAGCCCGAAGGCCAGCCCCCTGCCAAGAAGGACGGCAAGGGCGGAGAAAAGAAAGGCCCGATGCGCCCCGAAGGCGTGGACGAAGCCACCTGGAAGAAGTTCCAGGACGCCATGAAGGCCGCCCAGTCCGACGACGCCGTCAAGGCCGCCAAGGCCAAGCTCGCCGAGGCCAAGTCCGAAGACGAGAAGAAGGAAGCCGGCAAGGCTCTCCGTGAGGCCACCAAGGCCGCGGTCCTCAAGGCCGACGCCTCCCTCGCCGAAGTCTTCGCCAAGCTCGAAGCGGCCGGCAAGAAGGGCAAGGGCGACAAGGGCGGCAAGGGCGGAGAAAAGAAGAAGAAGAAGGAGTAATCCTTCCTTCAGCCTCGAACGAACCCCGGAGACCCCGGGGTTCTTTTTTGCCCAGATCGGCCCGGAACCGGGGCGGGGATGGGAGCCCCGGAAGATTTCCAGGCTACCAAAAGGCCCGTTACGGGCAGTTCCCGCCGTGATTCGAAATGTTACGGACGTGTGACCGGCGGGAAACATCTCCGCGATGCCGCTGAGGCGTATTGCGTCAGCCCCGCCGGCATTGTCGAAACCTGACAGCCCAAGGTCCGCCTCGGGCTTTTCACCCATACCAAAATCCAAATGTTACGATTGTCACCTTCACGCAACATCTCGGCGCTCACGCTGCTGTTCGCCGGCCTCATGTCGCCGCTCGGCGCCGCGCCGGACGCAAAGACGCT
>JACCDL010267002.1_pt1 | contig 11509 bp, 9 predicted proteins | sample 7441931 | NCBI WGS metagenome assembly JACCDL01 (sample SAMN15323437, study PRJNA562643) | freshwater metagenome | isolation source: river surface water | place: USA:Blue River Watershed | collected 2017-08-16 | reverse complement strand
GTCTTCGAACGAAATGGTTGGGTAGTAGCGCAATAGATAGCTGACTAGCGAACGCATCTCGGCGAAGGTTTCGATGCCGGCAAAACCGCCACCAACAACAACGAAGGTAAGCAAGCGGTCGCGGGCCGCGCCGGCAGGCAGGTTAGCAGCCTTGTCTAGGTTGGTCATGATTCGGTTGCGAATCTCGACTGCCTCTTCGATGGTCTTCAGGCCAATTGCGTTGTCGGCTACACCCGGAATCGGGAAGGTGCGAGAAACTGCGCCAGCGGTAACCACGATCTGGTCGTAGGTTTCTTTATAAGGCTTTAGACCGGCAACCTCGATGGTCGCGGTCTTGGTTGCGTGGTCGATGTTGGTGACTTTGCCCGAGACAACCTTGGTGGTTTTTAGGTGTCGACGGTGCGAGGTCACTACGTGACGAGCCTCGATCGAACCGGCTACTACCTCTGGCAGGAACGGCTGGTAGGTAAGGTAAGGCAGCGGGTCAACCATGGTAACCTCAGCCTCGCCCTTGGCCAGGAGCTTCTCTAGTTTGAACGCGGTATAGAAACCGGCGTAACCGCCACCGACGATCAGGATCTTTGGTGCCGTCGCACCATTTTTGTTTGTTGCCATTTTTCTAATTTACTACCTTCGTGTGGTTGTTTCGTTGGACTTTTTGTAGCTCAGAGGCTTTCGCAAACGCAGCGGTTGGGGCTCCAACTGCAAGCTTCGAGCGCGATGTCACCGATTGGGTTAACGCCCGGACCGGCGGCAAGAGCGTGACCGATCAATGCGTGAAGGCATTTAACGCGAGAAGGCATTCCGCCGGATGAGATTCCCGAAATTTCAGGAACCTCGAGACCAGCTTCTGTGGCGGCGCGATTACGGTCAGCGATGTAAGCCTCGTGAGCTTTTTGGTAGGCAGCGGCAAGCTGTGGCTCATCAGCCAATCGCTGCTGTAGCTCGGCCATTAGACCACTTGCCTCGAGGGTCGAAACCGCGGCCGTAGCGCACTTGTGGGTCAGGTAATAGGTCGTCGGGAAAGGGGTTCCGTCGCTCAATCTAGGCTTGGTATGCACCACGGTTGGTTTTCCGCATACACAGCGTGCGGCAATCGCGATGATGTCGCGAGCGGGGCGCCCAAGCTGGCGCGACACTTCGGCGATGTCGGCCTCAGTGGCTGGAGTTAGTGGCATTACTTTTTCGATTCTGCTGTTGGCTCTTCGGTACCGGCGCGAACCACCGATTCGAGAACCGCGTCAACCCAGTTGTTTTTGGTCTGACGAATTGAGGTTGAAATTTCGTTTGTGTTCTTGTCGGCCGCCATTCTGGCTCCAACGGTTCCACTAGTGTCACTCAGGTCAACGCCATCGGCATCCATGACCAGGTAAGAGACTTCACCCGGCATTACGTAATAGAGGCGGTCACGGGCCTGGGCACGAATGTAGGCCGGGTCTTCCCAACGACGACGCTCGACTTCCATTTTTTTGACATCGTCTTTAGCAGCCTGCAACTGAGCCTGAGCTTCGGCGATTTGCTGCCTTTGAATAAACCAGGTCTGAACTCTAGGCGCCAGGGTGACCACACCGATCACAATGATCAACAGTAAAGTGACGGTGCGGGTGTTGAAGCGGAAACCCCGCAAAGCCGCCGACACTGCTGCCGGCGACGACTTTGCGGGGCGTTTCATGATCTAGGGCCTAGGCCTTGAATCGTGGGAAGGCAGCGCGACCAGCGTAAAACGCTGCATCTGCAAGCTCTTCTTCGATGCGTAACAACTGGTTGTACTTAGCTACACGCTCTGAACGGGCGGGAGCACCGGTCTTGATCTGACCGGCGTTGGTTGCAACGGCTAGGTCAGCGATGAAGGTGTCTTCTGTCTCGCCTGAGCGGTGAGAAATGATTGCCTTCATGCCGTGAACCTGCGCAAGGGTAACTGCATCCAGGGTTTCGGTTAGCGTGCCGATCTGGTTAACCTTCACCAAGATTGCGTTACCAGCCGCCTCATTGATGCCCTTCTGAAGGCGTGATGGGTTGGTCACGTACAGGTCGTCGCCAACCAGCTGAACCTTTGAGCCAAGCTCCGCTGTCATCTTGGTCCACGAAGCCCAGTCATCTTCTGACAGCGGGTCTTCGATTGAAACTAGTGGGAAGCGAGCAACAAGGTCTGCATAGTAGGCGATCATTTCGTCGCCGGTGCGCTCTTGACCTTCGAAGGTGTACTTGCCGGTTGCTTCTGAGTAGAACTCGGTTGCAGCAACGTCAAGTGCAAGTGCGATGTCGGTGCCTAGCTTGTAGCCAGCCTTGGCAATTGCCTCGGCGATTAGCTCAAGAGCAGCAGCGTTGGTTGGAAGCTCAGGCGCGAAACCACCCTCGTCGCCAAGACCGGTTGCAAGGCCCTTGCTAGCAAGCAAGCTCTTTAGTGCGTGGTAAACCTCAACGCCCCAACGAATTGCTTCGCTGAAGGTCTCGGCACCCAAAGGCACGATCATGAACTCTTGAATGTCAACACCGGTGTCGGCGTGTGCGCCACCGTTAATGATGTTCATAAGCGGAACTGGCAAAGTGTGAGCGTTTGGTCCACCAAGGTAGCGGTATAGAGGCTGACCGGTTGCATCTGCCGCTGCACGAGCGGTTGCGAGTGAAACACCCAGGATGGCGTTTGCACCGAGGTTTGACTTGGTTGGGGTGCCGTCAAGCGATATCAGCGCTGCGTCTACGAGGCGCTGGTCAAGTGCGTCGAAGCCAACTAGGGCTTCGTCAACGGTCTCAACAACGGCCTTTACTGCGTTCTGAACACCTTTACCTAGGTAGCGACCCTTGTCGCCATCGCGGCTTTCGTGTGCCTCGAATGCGCCGGTTGATGCACCTGAAGGAACAGCCGCACGGCCGAAGCTGTCGTCTTCGAGCAGAACTTCAACCTCGATGGTTGGGTTTCCACGTGAGTCTAGGATTTCGCGAGCGCCTACGGCTTCGATGATTGACAAGATTTGTCTCCTTATTTTGGCGGTTTTGAACGCGCCAAACGGCGCTTAAAAACGTCGTCGTATGGACATAAGTTTAGCGAGTTAAGTGGCTAGTTTGCGATGTTGCGAATAGACAATTCGCCGAAGTTCACAAAGTCTTCGCCAACCGTTGCGAATGAAGCAAATCCCTGCTCAGCCATGCTGTCAAGCAGATTGTTTAGCTTCTTTGGTCTCTGTTCAAGGCGAACCCGATAGCCGGCTGCGATAGCCTGCTGCTGAACCCTTAGCGCGTTGCCAATCACGTTCGGTTCAGGGCTGTCGAGCACCAAAACAATCGCTTTCAAGTCGGATGCCTGATCTGCGACCAGGTCGACTGCTCGCTCGAAACCGATTGAGATGCCTACCGCCGGAACATCGGTGCCAAGCCAACGACCAACCATGCCGTCATAACGGCCGCCGCCGCCAATCGATGATCCAGATTCAGGGTGTTCAATCTCAAAGATGGAGCCGGTGTAGTAGCCCATTCCGCGAACCAAAGTAGGGTCGAATCGCAAGCGACCGACACCAAAGCGGGCCTCAATCGCGGCGAAGATCTGCTTGAGCTCGGCAGGCACCGGTAGGTTGCCCGAAATTACCTTGAGCCAATCGGCTGCGCGAGCCGCAACCCCGGCATCAAACTTTTCGCCGAGTTCGGCAACAACACCCTCGGCCCCGATCTTGTCTAGTTTGTCGATGGTGATCATGGCCGAGCCCTTACCGTCGTCAGGCACACCCAATTGTTCGAGCAGGCTGGCAAGCAACACTCGGTGATTAACTCGGATGGTCGCGTCGTTCAGACCAATTGCGGTCAAGGCATCGAGAGAAGCATTGAGAAGTTCAATTTCGGCCAAGATGCTGTCATCGCCAATAATGTCGATGTCGCACTGCACAAACTGGCGATAACGGCCCTTTTGCGGGCGCTCGGCACGCCAGACCGCACCGGTTTGCAAGGCCTTAAAGACCTTGGGCAGCTTAGCGTGGTTGGTTGCGTAGTAGCGAGTCAGCGGAACAGTTAGGTCGTAGCGAAGGCCAAGATCGGCTAGGTTGTCTTCGCCGTTTGCGGCAGCAATCGCCGATTCAAGCTCAGCGCCACGCTTCATCACACGAAAGGCAAGTTTCTCGTTGTCGCCGCCCTGGCCAGAGGTTAGGCGATCAAGGTCTTCTAGTGCCGGGGTTTCAATTTCTTGAAAGCCGTGACCCAGGTATGTCTCACGAATTGTGGTGAGAACGCGGTCGCGACGATTCTTCTCTAAGGGAAGAAAATCGCGCATTCCGCGTGGTGGGTGCACGTCTTTAGCCATGCATCAAGTTTGCCACACGGCAAGGTTTGACTCAGCAGGTTGGGCTACGGGTTGTTGGTTCGGAACACTGCGACGATGGCATTGGCGTGGCCGTGCCCAATTTCGTGCTGGGTTTTTAGAAAAGCAACTTGCTCCATGTGGGCTTGCCCGGCAACCTTTTCGAGCTCTTTCATCCAGAAATCGATTGGCTTGCCGTACTTTTTCTCAATCGAGGGAAAGTAAGAGGCAGGGCCTTTGATTTTTTCATCCATGTTTTTAATCTAAACGGAAGGTGGCAGTTTGCAAGCGGGGGTGCCGCCAGGTAAGCGATGGCGATTCTTGGCCACCCAGTCATAGCCACGTGAGCTGATGCCGTTGAGCGCCTTCGAATTCACAACCCGACCAAAGAAACTGATCAGGGGGTTTCTTTGAATCATCAGCAATTTTGCAAAGCACTTGTGACCGGAATAAATCAAGCCGTCCCAAACAAGTTGAACCTTGGCCTCAGCCTCATCACGCGTCAAACCAAGCGGCTCGAGCTCGGCCCACTGGTACGGTTTGGCCTCGAGTGAGACGCTCGAATGCCCAACGATCCAATTTGCAGTGGTCGTGCAAAAGCCACAGTCACCGTCAAAGATAAGAAGGCGACTATTGGCGTCGATTGATTTAGGCAGAATTTAGTCCTCGTTTGGCACTGCAATTACTCCGGCGTCGAAACCCTCTTCAATTTCGGCGTGACGAATTTCGACCTGCAGTTCACGCAGAGCCTCGCGCAGTGCGCGCTCTGAGTCGAGCCCCGCTGCTCGGCCGCTCGAAACCACCGCGAGCAAAATAGCTCCCAACTCGGCTTCGCCCGTCACGCTAAAAGGACCCGGCGCATCTGCATCGAGAAGACCAATTTTCTCGGCCTTACCCAAAACCTTGTCGGCAAGAGCAAGCGCTGGCAATGCCTGAGGTATTCCGTCAAGAACCGATGAACGCTCCGGCTTTTCTCGTTGTTTGTGGGCATCCCAGTTGACCATTACCTCGTCGCCGGTCTTGGCTGCATATTTCTCGAGCTCTTCTGGAGTGCCAAACACGTGCGGGTGGCGACCCATCATTTTTTGAGCCGACAGCTCGGCCACATCTTGGATGTCAAAGGCCTCACCCAATGAGCCCGTTGCCGCAAGGTCGGTGTGAAAAATCACCTGATACAGCACGTCGCCGAGCTCTTCGAGAATCTCGTCTCGATTGCCAGTCTCGATTGCCTCGAGCAGTTCGTAGGTTTCCTCGAGCAGGTATTTGGTCAACGAATTGTGAGTTTGCTCGGCATCCCACGGGCAGCCGCCGGGCGCGCGCAACTTGTGTGCAACGGCAATCAGATCGTCGAGTTTGGTCATTTCTAGCCCTTTAGCGGTTTCGGTGGTTCGTTGTTGTCATTCGAGGTCTTGTTGGCAAACACTCTCGCCAAGAAGGCCCAGGCCCAATCGATGATTGCCTTATCGCGCAGTGGTTCAAAGTTTGCATCTCGCGGCGCCGGCACCATCAGTGTAGAAGCCGACTGCAGATATTTTGTGCCTGGGAACAGGTGACTGAGTTGCACCTGCTCAGCCTCGGTTAGCACCACCGGTTGCATCTTCACTTGCAAACCGAGCACGTTGAAATCTTTTAGCCCAAGACGGTTGGCCTGCTGGCGCAGTTCGGTCACATCGATTAGGTTGCGAACCGGCTGAGGGGCTTCGCCGTAACGGTCTTCGAGTTCAGCCAAAATGCCATCGAGCTGCTTGCGCGAGCCCTTCTCGCCGCTTGCCGCAGAAAGCTTGTGATATGCCTCGAGTCGCAGGCGCTCTGAGTCGACATAGGTATGAGGAATGTGCGCATCGACCGGCAACTCGAGCTTTAATTCAGCCGGCGATTCGGTCTTTTCTCCCTTAAAGTCGGCAACGGCTTCGCCAATCATTCTTAGGTAAAGGTCAAAACCAACACCAGCGATGTGCCCAGATTGCTCGCCGCCGAGTAGGTTGCCGGCACCGCGAATTTCGAGATCCTTTAGGGCAATCTGCATGCCGCCGCCAAGCTCATTATTGGTTGCGATCGTAGCCAACCGGTCGTGCGCGGTTTCACTGAGCGGCTTCGATGGGTCATAGAAGAAATAAGCGTAGGCTCGCTCGCGACTGCGACCAACGCGACCGCGAATCTGGTGCAACTGACTCAAACCAAAGTTCTCGGCGCGGTCAACAATCAAGGTGTTTGCATTTGGAATATCGATGCCGGTTTCGATGATTGTGGTTGAAACCAGAACGTCGAATTTGCGCTCCCAAAAATCGACCACAACCTGCTCTAGTGCCGTCTCAGACATCTGTCCGTGTGCTACAGCGATACGCGCTTCTGGCACCAGTTCAGCGAGTTGATGGGCGACGGCCTCGATAGTGCTGACTCGATTGTGAACGAAAAAGACCTGCCCCTCGCGAATAAGTTCGCGGCGAATCGCTGCTGCCACCTGCTTTTCGCTGTAGCCGCCGATGTAGGTCAAAATCGGATGCCGCTCTTCGGGCGGAGTCGCCAAAGTAGACATCTCACGAATACCGGTGATTGCCATCTCGAGGGTTCGTGGAATCGGAGTTGCAGACATAGCCAAGATGTCTACGTTGTGCTTCATCTCTTTGAGCTTTTCTTTGTGCTCAACGCCAAAGCGCTGCTCTTCGTCGATGATGATCAACCCAAGATTACGAAACTTCACCGATGAACTCAGTAGTCGATGGGTTCCAATGACCATGTCTACGCTTCCATCGGCGAGACCGGCGATGGTCTCTTTAACCTCTTTGTCGGTTTGGAATCGAGATAGTGAACGAACCACCACTGGGAAACCAGCGAAGCGACCTTCGATGGTGTCGGTGTGCTGACGAACCAAAAGCGTGGTTGGCACAAGCATGGCAACCTGCTTGCCATCTTGAATGGCCTTGAAAGCGGCTCGCAGAGCCACCTCGGTTTTTCCATAACCCACGTCGCCGGCAAGCAATCGGTCCATCGGAATCTCGCGTTCCATGTCGCGCTTGATCTCATCGATGGTTTGCAGCTGGTCTGGGGTCTCAACAAAAGCAAATGCTTCTTCGAGCTCATGCTGCCAAGGTGTGTCTGGGCCAAAGGCGTGGCCGCGGGATTTCATACGAGCTGAATAAAGCTTGACCAGGTCGATCGCAATCTTGCGAATTGCCTTGCGCGCATTGCCTTTAACTCTGGCCCAGTCGGTGCCACCCATCTTGGAGAGCACCGGAGCTTCGCCGCCAACATATCGAGTCAAAAGGTCAAGCTGATCGGTTGGCACAAAGAGCGTGTCGCCAGGATAACCACGCTTTGACGGCGCATATTCGATCAACAGGTATTCACGCTGCGACTGCTGGCGACCAACACCGCTTGCACGTTGCACCAACTCGACAAAGCGCCCGATGCCGTGCGTTTCATGCACCACATAGTCGCCGGCCTTAAGGCTTAGCGGGTCGACTGCTTGACCTCGCTTGGCGGCGAGCTTTCGCACCTGAGGGTTAACATAAGCCGAGTTTTTGCCGTAAAACTCTGCCTCGGTCATCACAATCAGCTTGCTGGCCGGTGCCGTGAAACCCTTGCGCATCGCACCCTGCAAAACTTCCGCTTCGATTTTGGCAGCGACCAACTGCTCGCCTAGGCGCTCAACCGTTCCGTGCCCCTCGGCAACAAGAACAACTTTTTGACCATTCTTGGTTTGGTCTTCGAGCCATTCGATTGGCGTGGTTTCGGTGCCTTTTAAGCTCGGAACCTCGTGCATCTCGAGGTTCACCAGAGTCTCATCGTCAGATCCAAATTGGCTGACCGTGAATAGTGCCCGGCCAGCGAGGGCATCTTTAAACTGTGAAAGCTCGACAAATCCACCGGCACTCAAATCAATTGGCGCATTCGCACCCTCGGTGGCGGCATCCCAGGCAGCGTGTAAAAATTCTTCGTTGGTTTCAACAAGGCTGGCGGCGCGTGCAGCCGACTTTTCTGGCGATAACAGAGTCACCAGCGAATGCTTGGGCAGATAGTCGGTGAACGGCACCATCGCGTCGACCAAAACCGGGGCGAGCGACTCCATTCCATCAACCGGTATGCCTTCGGCGATCTTGGCCAACATGGTCGAAATGTTGGGAAACTCGTGCACCATTTCGCGAGCTCGGCCGGCAACACTGGGCGTAATGATGATTTCGCGAGCTGGATAAATATCGATGCGATCGATCTTCTTTGGTTTGCCATCGACGTCGTTGATTGACCGCTGGTCGGCAACCGAAAACTCTCGAATTTCTTCGAGTTCATCGCCAAAAAATTCGAGTCGCATGGCGTGCTCTGAAGTGGTTGCGAAGATATCGAGAATGCCACCGCGAACAGCAAATTCGCCGCGCTTGGTGACCATATCGACTCGGTGGTAGGCCATCTCAACCAGCTTTAGCGAAAGCTCGAACAGCAAGTAGTCACTGCCTCGATTCAGAGTCAGTGGAGGGTGGTTGGCAAGGCCGGCAATGGCGGGTTGAAGAACCGCACGCACCGAGGCCAAAACAAAAACAGGGTGATCTAGTCTGCCGCCTAGCGACTCGATCTCGTTGAGTCGATGCAAAACCCTGAGTCTTCGGCCAACGGTTTCTGGGCTCGGGCTAAGTCGCTCGTGAGGCAATGTCTCCCAAGACGGAAATTCAAGAATCTCGGCATTGTCGACCATCGACCGAAGCGAAGCTGCTAAATCTTCAGACTCTCGCCCGGTGCTAACTACGACCAGCTGCACCCGAGAGAGATCAGCTGCCTCTCGGAATTGGTCGAGCACTGCGACAACAGAGGCGTGGGCTCCCTGGGGAGCGATCAAATCTAACCTTGAGGCTTTGATTTTTGCTTGAACGGCAGCGAAGGGATATCCTTCGGAAACGAGCGCGACAAGGCGCGACAGGGCCTTGAGATTTTGATCGCTCACAAGGTAAGTCTAAGTTGCGAGCGGCGGGGCTTATTCCGCTGCGGGGGCGTTTACTCGGGTTTGCGCAAGAGTCACACCGAGTTCAACTACGGCTTCGACAGCATCGGCGGCAAGTTCGAGTGTTACTGGCAAGCCTTTGCGTTCGGCAGATGAAAAGTCTTTGAGCACAAAGTCGGCGGTGTCCATGCGGCCAGGTGGCCGACCAATGCCGATGCGCACTCTGGTGAATTCGTTTGAGCCGCAGGCAGCGATGATGTCACGCAACCCGTTATGGCCGCCATGCCCACCGCCATGCTTTAGGCGAATGGTTTCGGCTGGAATGTCGAGTTCGTCGTGAAGCACAATCACATTTTCGATTGCGATGTCGTAGAACTTCATAAGCGACGAAACCGGGCCACCGCTGGTGTTCATGTATGAACCGGGTTTGGCAAGAATTAGCTTGGCGCCCCCATAACCCAATCGAGCCTCGGCAACGGCCGCGTTCGACTTGTGGCTTTTGAAGGTCGCGCTCAATCGATCGGCTAAAACCGAGAGCGCCATTTGGCCGACATTGTGCCGATTAGCAGAATAGTCGGGCCCGGGGTTACCGAGCCCGACTACTAGAAATGTCGAATTAGACAGTTGACTACTCTGCTGCTGGAGCAGCAAGCTCTGCTGCGTGACCTGCTGCAGTTGCAACTACAGACGCGATTAGCTCGTCAGCAGCTAGCTCTAGCTTTGCGCCGGCAGGGATGACTAGGTCTTTAGCAAGAACGTGGAAGCCAGCGCCCTGCTTGTCGAACACTGCCTCAACGAAGTCAGGGATGCTGGTTGCAGCGACCTCTAGCTTGACGGTCTTGTGCTCTAGGTCGATGACGGTGCCTGAAAGTGACTCGCCTACGACGTGAACTGGAACCTCAACGTGAACGCGCTCACCCTTGACAAGCTCGACTAGGTCGATGTGCTCGATGATCTGGGTGATTGGGTCCTTTGAAGCGCTCTTAACTAGAACTGACTCTTCTTTGCCGTTGATGGTTAGATCGATAACAGCGTTCTTGTGGCGAAGGATTAGCTTCACTTCGTGCGCTGGAAGGGTTACGTGGCGTGGCTCTGAGCCGTGACCGTAGATAACCGCTGGAGTGCGGCCGGCTGCACGGAACTTGCGTGCTGCACCCTTACCGAAAGATTCGCGGACTTCTCCGACTAGCTTTGCTGCAGTGTTCATTTGAATTTCCATTCGAGTTTGAAGTTTGTTGAAGCAAAGAATTGCCTCTAAAACTGATTTTTGTAATCAACTCAAGCGCTGAACGCGAGGATTAGTGGCCGATAAACCGGCTAAATGCCCCGTCGATAACGGCCCCGTTTGGAGCCCTCGCCGTTGTCTGGTTAAAGTCTATCGGGCTGCCACCTATGTGACAACCCGATCGGACTTTGAAGCCTGAGACTATGCGTGCCCCGGGAACAACTTGTTCACAGAATCATCGCCAAACACAGCCTGGATTGCCGCAGCAATTAGCGGCGCAATCGAAAGAACAGTTAGGTTGTCGAACTGCTTTTCTGGCGTTATCGGAAGAGTGTTGGTCACGATGACCTCGTCAACAACACCGCTCGAGAGGCGCTCGACGGCCGGCTCAGAGAAGACTGCGTGGGTTGCTGCAACAATTACCCGCGCTGCACCGTTGGCCTTTAGCGCCTTGGCAGCGGCAACGATTGTGCCTGCGGTGTCAATCATGTCGTCTACCAAAAGACAGGTGCGCCCCTTCACATCACCAACGAGCTCGTGAGCCTCAACCTGGTTTGGGCGGTCTGGATCGCGACGCTTGTGAATAATTGCCAGTGGCGCACCTAGGCGCTCGGCCCAGATGTCGGCAACTCGAACGCGTCCAGAGTCTGGTGATACAACGGTTAGATCTTCGCCCTTAAACTTTTCGGCAACGTGGTCTGCAAGCATCGGAAGCGCCCAGAGGTGGTCAACCGGCCCGTCAAAGAATCCCTGAATCTGCGGGGTGTGCAAGTCAACCGACATCAAACGGTTCGCACCAGCAACCTTGAATAGGTCGGTCATCAAACGAGCAGAGATTGGCTCGCGACCCTTGTGCTTCTTGTCTTGACGAGCGTATGGAAAAAACGGAGCAACCACGGTTATGCGCTTTGCGCTTGCACGCTTCATGGCGTCGACCATCAGCAACTGCTCCATTACCCAGTTGTTGATTCCCGAGGCGTGCGACTGAATCACAAACGCGTCGACACCTCGCACTGACTCTTCGTATCGAACGAAGGTCTCGCCGTTGGCAAAGTCGTATGCGGTGGTT
>JACCDL011019286.1_pt1 | contig 11518 bp, 4 predicted proteins | sample 7441931 | NCBI WGS metagenome assembly JACCDL01 (sample SAMN15323437, study PRJNA562643) | freshwater metagenome | isolation source: river surface water | place: USA:Blue River Watershed | collected 2017-08-16 | reverse complement strand
TCCTGCGGCGCACCCTGGCCCACAATTGTTCCGCCGCCGGCGCCGCCCTCGGGCCCAAGATCAATGATCCAGTCGGCCTGGGCCCAGATGTCGAGTTGATGCTCAATCACTACAACGGTATTGCCTGCCTCGACCAGGCGATGCAGCACATGAATCAGTTTCTCAATGTCGGCCATGTGCAGGCCTACAGTGGGCTCATCCAAGACATACAGGGTGTGTTGCGATGTCTTGCCTGAGACAGCAGAGGCCTTGACCAGTTCCGTGACCAGCTTGATACGCTGGGCCTCGCCGCCCGACAGCGTCGGACTTGGCTGCCCGAGCGTGAGGTAGCCGAGACCCACGTCTTGCAGAAGCTTTAACGGCCGCTGAACAGACGGATGATTCTCAAAAAATTCAATGGCGTCATCCACGTTCATGGCCAAAATGTCTGCCACGTTCTTGCCGCGCCATAAAACGGATCGCGTCTCGCTGTTAAACCGGGTTCCGCCACAGCCGTCGCACAGCACGCGGACATCGGGCAAGAAGTTCATTTCAATTTTCTGCCAGCCCTGGCCCTCGCACAGGCTGCACCGCCCATCGCCGGTATTGAACGAGAATCGGTTGGCCTTCCAGCCACGCATGCGTGCTTCTTCGCTTTCGGTCAACAGCTTTCGAATAGTGTCCCAAAAGCCGATGTATGTGGAAGGCGTTGAGCGAGGCGTTTTCCCGATCGGGGTCTGATCGACTTCGAGCACGCGATCAATGGCTTCCCAGCCACGGATTGATTTGCATCCAAGCCAAGAACTATTTTTACCTGTGCGTTTTGCAGTGCGTTGTTCACGAACCGCATGGCGCAGGTTTGCCAGAAGCACATCGCGAGCCAGGCTTGATTTTCCAGAGCCCGATACACCGGTGACTACAGTTAGGCGATGCAGGGGAATCTGTACGTCGATGGATTTTAGGTTGTGGAGGCTTGCACCATGAATCGACAGGTGTTCGTTCGCCACCGGCCGTACCGCCTGCTTGGGGTGTTGAAGGGGAGTCCGCAGGTAGTGGCCAGTGGTCGAGTCCGACGCTGCGCAGATATCGGCCTGGGTGCCCTGAGCAATCAGGCGGCCACCTCGCGTGCCGGCACCAGGCCCAATGTCAATCACATGGTCGGCCAGGCGGATGGTGTCCTCGTCGTGCTCAACCACCACCAGTGTGTTGCCTTTCTCTTTGAGGGCGCCCAGTAGCCGAAGCAGTGCCTGATTGTCACGTGGATGAAGTCCGATAGTGGGCTCATCCAGGATGTAGCAGACGCCCTGCAGGTTCGAGCCGAGCTGCGCTGCCAGCCGAATGCGCTGAGCCTCGCCTCCCGACAATGTGGGCGCCGCACGATCAAGGGATAGATAGCCCAGTCCGACCTCGGCCAGAAAATTAAGCCGAGCACGAATCTCTGTAATCAGGTCCTGTGCAATCGCCTTCTCGCGGGCCGGTAGTGCCCGATCAAGTTGCGTGAGCCACGTTGGTAGCTCATTCACGGCCGTCGATGAGACCTCGGCGATGTTCCGGCTGTTTAGACGAACTGCAAGCGCGGTTGGATTCAAGCGCGCACCATCACAGGCGCTGCAGATATGCTCTTCAGGGGCCTCGGCATCTTCGTCGGCCGCGGCCTGCCAAACATCTTCTTCACCCGTCTGTTCCTCATCAAACTGCGGCAATTCAAGCCCTGTGCCGAAGCAGGAATGGCACCAGCCATGTTTTGAGTTGTACGAGAACAATCGGGGGTCGGGTTCGGAAAAGCCGGTACCGCACGATGGACAGGCCCGCTTGGTCGAGAGCACCGTAAGTGCCGGGGAGGCGCTGTCGAGCGGCGCCAAGATCTGCACCACACCTTGGCCGTAATTGAGCGCCTGCTCCAACAGGTGCTTTAGTGTCGGTTCATTCTCAGGCTTGACTACAGTGTCGCCGACCGGCAGTTCAATGTTGTGTTCTTTGAAGCGATCAAGTTTGGGAAATGCGGCGGTGGTCACAAATGCGCCGTCCACTCGCAGATGGGTGTGGCCCTTGCCTGAGGCCCATTTGGCCAGGTCTTGGTAAATGCCTTTACGGTTGACCACCAGTGGGGCCAACACACCAATGCGTTTGCCGCGGTAACGTGTAAAGAGCGTTTGAACAATGGATTCCAGACTCTGCGGTGCGATCGCCACGTTGCAGTCGGGGCAGTACTGCGTGCCGGTTTTGACAAACAACAACCGCAGAAAATGGTGAATCTCGGTCAGCGTGCCTACCGTGCTTTTTCGGCCGCCACGGCTGGTGCGCTGTTCAATGGCAACCGTGGGTGGAATGCCAAAGACAGCATCCACATCGGGCCTGCTGGCCGGTTGAACAAACTGCCGGGCATAGGCGTTCAGTGATTCCAGGTAGCGGCGTTGGCCTTCGGCAAACAAGATGTCAAAGGCCAGGGTGGATTTGCCACTGCCCGACACCCCAGTAATCACGGTCATCTGCTCGCGTGGGATAACGACATCAATATTCTTGAGGTTGTGTTCGCGGGCCCCATGAATCTCGATGTCTGCGTAGCATTCAACATTCGTCGACTTCGATGCCGTCTGCCCATCCTCGTTGCCCATTCGCGGCTCGGCGACCTGATAGGGGTGTTGGGCGGCGCTTAGCGCATCGCGCAATGCGCGCCCGGTGTGGGATGCGGGAGCATTCATGATGTCTCCCACCGTGCCTTGGGCAACGATGTGTCCACCGGCGTCGCCCGCCTCGGGACCGAGATCGATGATCCAGTCGGCGCAGGCCATAACGTCCACGTTGTGCTCGACCACCAAGAGGCTGTGGCCTGCTGCTTTAAGTGCCTGAAGCGCTTTTAAGAGCTTTGCAATGTCATCAAAGTGGAGCCCCGTGGTGGGCTCATCAAAGATCAGCAGAGCGCCTTTGATTTTTTTATCAAGCGCTTCGGCCAGATGGCCAGCGATCTTCAAACGTTGGGCCTCACCGCCTGAAAGAGTGGGCACGGGCTGGCCGCAGGTTAGGTAGCTCAACCCGACGTCGACCAGGGGCTGGAGCCGCTGCGCTATGGCGTTGTCGTCAGCGAAAAATGTTAAGGCCTGGCTGATGGTCAGATCCAAGACATCGGCGATGGATTTGCCGTTGAGTGTGACTTCCAGAATTTCTTTGCGGAACCGCTTTCCATCGCAGTCGGGGCAGCGCAGGTAGACATCGGAAAGAAATTGCATCTCCACATGCTCAAATCCATTGCCACCACAGCTGGGGCAGCGCCCATCGCCCGCATTAAAGCTAAACGTGCCGGCGGTGTATTGGCGCTGTTTCGCCTTGGGCAGGGCCGCAAATCGGGCGCGGATTGCATCAAAGGCGCCGACATAGACCACCGGATTGGAGCGCGTGGTTTTTCCGATGGGGGATTGATCCACCAAGATCACATCGTGAATCAGCTCTGCACCCGTAAGTGCTCCAAACGCACCCGGACTTTCCGTGGGCTTGCCCTTTGCCTTGCAGAGCGCGGGGTAGAGCACGTCTTGCACGAGTGTGGATTTTCCGCTTCCTGATACGCCGGTGATGCAGACAAGCCGCTGCAGTGGCAGGTCAATGTCGATGTGCTTGAGGTTGTTCGCATGCACATCGGCCAGTCGAAGTCTCCTCTCGGCAGTGATCGACGTGCCTGGGCTGCCCTCGTGAACCGTAAGCTGCCCGTTCAGATAGCGGGCGGTCAGCGTATCGGCATTGAGCAGTGCCCTGTAGGGGCCGTTAAAGAGAATTGATCCGCCGTGTTCACCAGGCCCCGGGCCCAGGTCTATGATGCGGTCGGCGTGCTGCATGACCAGGGGGTCATGTTCGACCACGACCAGCGTATTGCCTGCGTCGCGCAGCTTATGCATGACCTGTACGATCCGATGCAGATCACGCGGGTGGAGTCCAATCGATGGCTCATCCAGGACAAACAGTGTGTTGACCAGTGAGGTGCCGAGCGCAGTGGTCAGATTGATCCGTTGGACCTCGCCACCCGAGAGCGTGCGCGACTGACGATCCAGCGTCAGATAGCCAAGCCCTACATCAACCAGAAATCCGAGCCGTGACTGAATTTCCTTGGCGACCATGTCACTCGCAGCAACCTGGGCGGCGGTTTTGTTGATCTTGGCATCAAAGGCCGAGTGGACCCATGCCAGCACCCTGTCAATGGGCAGCAGCATGATGTCGTGAATCGTTTTACCCAGAATGGTCCACTGCAGGGCCTCGGGTTTGAGACGGGTGCCTTTGCACTGGTGGCATTCGGTATAGCTGCGGTAACGGGACAGCAAGACCCGCACATGCATTTTGTAGGCCTTGCTTTCCAGATACTCGAAGAATCGGTAGATCCCGTACCACTGTCGATTCCAGTCCCCCGACCAGTCGGCATCGCCATCAAAGATCCAGTCTTTGTCTGCCTGCGAAAGACGTTGAAACGGAATGTCTGTGGGCACACCACGTTTGGCGGCAAATTTGAGCAGCTCTTTTTGGCAGTCGTGATAGGCGTTGGTCTGCCACGGCTTGACTGCCCCGGCAGCCAGGCTTTTTTGCTCATCGGGAATGACGAGACCGGGGTCAATCCCAATCACTCGGCCAAATCCGCGGCAGGTTTCGCAGGCGCCGATAGGGGAATTAAATGAAAACAGCGCAGGCCGCGGCTCGGCGTAGTGGATCGTGCATTCGGCGCAGGTGAGTGCGCTGGTGAAGTCGTGCGTGGCCTCGCCCAGTTTTACTCGGCATCGGCCGTGACCCAATCGCATCGCCGATTCCACGGCCTCGCTGGCGCGTGTGGTCGGGGTATCGGCGCGTTGCATCCAGCGGTCTTGAATCACATGCAGCGTGTCACCCTCGCGGGATTGAATTTTGGTGAAGCCTTGGGCAGAGAGCCAGTCAGCCACCTGCTCGTCGGGCAATGACTCGGGTGTATGGATGGGAAAACTGACTTCAATCCGAGTGTCTGCAGGGCTGGATTGAATCAACAAAGCAACGCCTTGGGCTGTATGACGACGGACGGGCTTTTTGCATTGCTTGCAGTGCAGTTCTGCAAGCCGTGCAAACATCACCTTGAAGTGGTCGGTGAGTTCGGTCATCGTGCCCACCGTGGAGCGTGATGTACGTACCGGGTTGGTCTGGTCGATCGCAATCGCCGGTGGTACGCCTTCAATACGGTCGACCTGCGGCTTGTCCATCCGATCCAAGAACTGTCGGGCATAGGCCGAGAACGTCTCGACGTAACGTCGTTGGCCTTCGGCATACAGCGTGTCAAATACCAGGGAGCTTTTGCCTGACCCCGACACGCCTGTGACAACGATCAGCTCGCCCAGAGGCAGATCGACGTCGATGTTTTTGAGATTATTTTGCCGGGCGCCGCGAATACGAATAGCGCCGTGGCCCGTTACACGACGGACCTGATCCTTGGGCGAACCCATGGGTTAATGCTTGTGGTCGTGGTGATGGTGGTGGCCGTGATCATGGTCGTGATCGTGTCCATGATCGTGGTGATGATCGTGATCACAGGCTTCACCGTGTGCATGATCGTGTCCACAGCCTGGCCCGTGCACGTGGCCTTTGGGGGTATTTTCCTGGGCGAGTAACGCCGCAGAGCTCTCGGCCATATTGTGGTCGGTGTCGGCCGTGAACTGATCCATGCTGGTGAGCACCCGAAATCCCATCGCCTTCAGGTCGGCCGCAGCTTGGTCGGCTACTGTCTCGGCCCGAGGAAACTTTACAAAATTATTCCCTACCTCGACAGGCACTTGACGTTGTGTCAAAAACCGAACGACGCGCAGCAACAGTGCTGGGGAGTTTGATGTGTAAACGTGCAGTTTTGTGCGTGCACCGGCGCTAGGTGAGGGCAGATTCATCAGAGACTTTCAGCATGATTTTGCCGATATGGCGTGAAGACTCCATTAGATCATGGGCGTCACCAGCTTGCGCCAAGGGAAATACCGAATGAATCACCGGCAGCAGCCGGCCCTTTGCCAGTTCTGGCCAGATGGTCAGCTCAAGCGAGTGCATCAGGCGGGCTTTTTCATGGTCGGGGCGGGCCCGAAGCGTTGTACCGGTGAAGGTAAGCCGTTTCATCATGAGCGGCATCCAATCCATGTCGACCCGGCTTCCTTGCAGGAATGCGATCTGAACCAATCGGCCCTCCACGGCAAGGCTCTTGATATTTTTTTCGATGTACGGGCCGCCCACCATATCCAAAATCACGTTCACGCCCTTGCCCTGGGTCTGCGCCTTGATCTCGGCCGCCCAATCGTGGGTGTTGTAGTTGATGGCGATATCGGCACCCAGTCGTTTGCAGGCATTCGCCTTTTCATCGCTGCCAACGGTGGTGAAGACCTTGGCACCCCAGAATTTTGCGAGCTGAATGGCCGTCACACCGATGCCGCTGGACCCGCCGTGGATCAACACCGATTCGCCAGCTGTTAACTTGGCCCGTTCAATCAGATTTGCCCAGACCGTGAGGTAGGTCTCCGGAACGGCGGCCGCATGCAAAAAATCCAGCCCAGTGGGTATCTGGGCGCAGTGGCCTGCCGGCGCGATCACGTACTCTGCATAACCACCGCCCGGCGTTAATGCGCACACCGATTGCCCGACTTTAAATGCATCAACACCGGGACCAAGCCCCGCGATGGTGCCGCTGACTTCGAGGCCGAGGGTTGGGCTTGCGCCTGCAGGCGGCGGATAGAGCCCTTTACGCTGCAGCAAGTCGGGACGATTCACGCCCGCGTATGCCACGCGTATCAACACCTCGCCGGCGGAGGGGGTTGGTATGGGGCATTCAGCAAGCGTCATGGCCTGCGTGGCGACATCATGGGCAATGACCCGCATGGCTTATTTCCAGGCGTCTTTGAGTGTGACCGTGCGATTGAACACCGGCTGGCCGGCTGTGGAGTCTTTCATGTCGGCCACAAAGTAGCCATGCCGTTCAAATTGAAAACGATCTTCGGGTTTTGCGTCACGCAGGCTAGGCTCCATCGCTGCTTGAATGACGGTGAGTGACTGGGGATTGAGGTCATCCAGAAAGTTGCGCTCAAGCTCAGGCGGATCACCTTCGCGTCGAGCGCCCGGGGTGGGATGAGAAAACAGCCGATCGTAGAGTCGCACTTCGCCCATGTAGGCATGGGCGCACGCTACCCAGTGGATATTGCCTTTTACCTTGTACTGGTCTGCGCCCGGTGTGCCACTTTTGCTGTCGGGGAAGATCTTGGCATGCACTTCCGTAACCTTCCCGGCGCTGTCTTTTTTAAACCCAGTGCATTCCACCACATAGGCGTAGCGCAGACGCACCTGGGCGCCAGGACCGAGTCGAAAAAAGCCTTTCACAGGTGCTTCTTGGAAGTCCTCGCGTTCAATCCAGAGTTCGCGCCCAAAGGGAATGGCCCGCTTGCCTGTGTCCGGCTGCTGGGGATGGTTGGGCGCAAAGCAATCCTCTGAGTGGCCTTCAGGCACGTTTTCGAGAACAAGCTTGAGTGGGTCAAGTACGGCCACTTTGCGTAGCGCGGTGTCATTTAAGTGATCGCGCATGCACTCTTCGAGCACGCTGTAATCAATCCAGCCATCAGACTTCGATACGCCGATCATTTCGGCAAAGCGGCGAAAGCCTTCAGGCGTGTAGCCGCGTCGGCGTGCAGCCATCAGGGTCGGCATGCGGGGATCGTCCCAGCCCTGAACAGCCTTGGCGTTGATCAGATCCACGAGTTTGCGTTTGGAGAGCACCACGTAGGTCAGGTTCAAGCGTGCGAACTCGTATTGATGCGGCAGGGCGTTTGGATCGAGTTGTCCGCAGGCGGCGACTTTTTCCAATAACCAGTCGTAAAGCGGCCGGTGGTCTTCGAATTCCAGGGTGCAGATCGAGTGGGTGATCGACTCAATGGCATCTGACAGTGGATGGGCATAGTCGTACATCGGATAAACGCACCATGCATTGCCGGTGCGATGATGTTCGGCGTGCCGAATCCGGTAGAGCACCGGATCACGCATGTTCATGTTGGGCGAACCCATATCGATCTTGGCCCGCAACACATGGCTGCCGTCAGGGTGTTTCCCGGCGCGCATGTCGCGAAAGAGTTTCAGGTTTTCATCGCTGCTGCGATTGCGAAACGGAGAGTCGCTTCCCGGCCGTGTCAGCGTGCCGCGGTTGCTGCGCATCTCCTCGGCTGACTGTGAATCCACGTAAGCCCAGCCTGCTGAAATCAAGGCCTCGGCAAACGCGTAAAGCTTCTCGAAGTAATCGCTTGCAAAATAATGGTGGCTGCCCCAATCAAAGCCGAGCCACCGCACGGCCTGCTCAATGGCATCAACGTACTCTTGCTCTTCTTTGGTGGGGTTGGTGTCGTCCAAGCGCAGATGGCATCGGCCGTTGTAATCCCGTGCTAAGCCAAAGTTTAGGCAAATCGATTTTGCGTGGCCAAAGTGCAGGTAGCCATTGGGCTCCGGAGGAAAGCGGGTGACGACCCCTTGAACACGGCCTGCCGCAAGGTCGGCATCGACGATATGGCGAATAAAGTTGACCGGGGCGGGGGTGGGTGCGTTTGTCATGGGGTGCGCGGCGGAGGAAACCCTAATTTTAGCTACACTCGCGCTTGATCACGACCCGCCTACAATCTCATTCATCCCTTGCGTTTAAACCCTGGACACCTCTGGTGAGCACCGATCCTCACACTGCTGCACCCGCCCATCGGCTGCTCTTGATTGACGCCTCGAGTTTCCTCTATCGGGCGTTTCATGCGCTTCCCGATTTGCGTACGCGCTCTGGGCTGCCCACGGGTGCGTTGACCGGTATGGTCAATATGCTGCGCCGGGTGCGTGCAGAGTGGCCTTCGGCCTATGTTGCCTGTGTCTTTGACCCGAAGGGCCCTACGTTTCGCGATGAAATTTATGCCGACTACAAGGCTAACCGCGCCTCGATGCCTGAAGACCTGGCTGCTCAGATTCCAGCCATTTTCCAGGCTGTGGATGCCTTGGGCTGGCCGATTCTGCAGGTTGCTGGCGTGGAGGCCGATGATGTGATTGGCACCTTGGCGGTGACTGCTGCCGCCCAGGGAATTCCTTCGGTGGTGGTGACGGGAGACAAAGACCTGGCGCAGCTGGTCAATGATCAGGTGATTCTGATTGACACCATGAGCCGCGACGGCGGCCCCGCCAAGGTCTCGGATCGTAATGCCGTGATCGAGAAATTCGGTGTGCCCCCTGAGCTGATTGTGGATTACCTGGCGCTGGTGGGCGATACATCCGATAACGTACCCGGCGTTGAAAAGGTGGGCCCGAAAACAGCAGCCAAGTGGCTCGCCCAGTACGGGTCACTTGATGCGGTCGTGGCGAATGCTGCCTCTATTTCAGGGGTGGTCGGTGAAAACCTGCGCAAAGCGTTGGAGTGGCTGCCTACGGCTCGAAAGCTGGTGACTGTTAAAACGGATTGTGATCTTTCGGGCGTGGTCACCACGTTTGATGAGGCACTGACATTTCGGCCCTTAAAGCTCGATGTCATCAGTGAGTTACGAGAGACCTATCAGCTTGATCGGAGCCTGCGTGGCATTGATGGGCAATCAGACGGGGCGGGGGCCACGGCTTCAATGCCTTCCCCTAGCCTGCGCCACGATACCCATTCTTCGGATCATTCGCCTGCTGCGGGCCTTTTTGATGTTCAGGGCCACTACGACACCATCCTCGACTGGCCTTCGTTTGATCGTGTGCTGGAAGAAATCGTGCGGGCGCCTCTTGTCTCCGTGGACACCGAGACCACATCGATTGATGCCCGTGCTGCCCGTATCGTGGGAATTTCCTTGTCGTGGAAGGTTGGCTCCGGCGTGTACATTCCGCTTCGACACGACTATGCCGGCGTGCCTACCCAATTGGATGCCGATCAGGTGCTCTCGCGATTAAAGCCCTGGCTGGAGGACGCCAACTCAAAAAAAGTGGGTCAGAACCTGAAATACGACATGCATGTATTTGCGGGAGCAGGTATCACGCTTCGCGGAGTTGCCCACGATACGTTGTTGGAGTCGTATGTGCTCGAAGCCCACAAGTCACACGACTTGGAATCGCTGGCTCAGCGTCATCTGGGCCGCCAAGGATTGAGTTACGACCAGGTCACCGGCAAAGGTGCTTCACGCATTGGGTTTGAGCAGGTTGCGATTGATGTGGCCACCCGATACTCGGGTGAAGATGCCGACTTCACGCTGCACGTGCATGAGGCCCTCTGGCCGCAGATCCAGGCCGATGAACGTCTTGCAAAAATGTACAGCGAGATTGAGTTGCCGGTCGCGCAGGTGCTTTGGCAGATGGAGCATACGGGTATTCAGGTCGATACCCGGTTGCTTATCGATCAGAGCGAAGAGCTCGCAAAAAAGATCAATGCACTCGAGGCGCAGGCCCATGAACTTGCAGGCCAGCCTTTTAATTTGGGGTCTCCCAAGCAGCTGGGTGAAATTCTGTTTGGCAAGTTGGGCTATGCGCCCGTGAAAAAAACGGCAACCGGCGCGGCATCCACCGATGAAGATGTGTTGGAAAAACTCGCAGAAGACTACCCATTACCCCGTGTGTTGTTGGAGTGGCGCAGCTTTTCAAAACTTAAGTCGACGTATACCGATAAGCTCCCGAAAATGGTGGATCCTGTCACCCATCGGGTCCACACCACATTTTCCCAGGCGGTTGCCGTAACCGGTCGTCTGGCCTCGAGCGACCCGAATCTTCAAAATATCCCGGTGCGCACACCCGAGGGCCGACGGATTCGTCAGGCCTTCGTTGCGCCCAAGGGCTGTGTGCTCATGGCTGCTGACTATTCGCAGATTGAGTTGCGCATCATGGCGCACCTCTCGCAAGATTCGGGGCTCATCAAGGCGTTTCTGGCCGGTGAAGATGTGCACCGCGCCACTGCCAGTGAGGTTTTTGGTGTGCCGCTTGACCACGTTACCGGAGAGCAGCGTCGCTATGCCAAGGTGATCAACTTTGGCCTGATTTACGGCATGAGTGCGTTTGGTCTGGCCCGAAACTTGGATATCGATCGTGGTGTGGCCAAAAACTACATAGACCAGTACTTCACTAAATACCCAGGCGTTGCCCGGTATATGGATCAGATTCGGGCATCGGCCAAGGCCAATGGCTACGTTGAGACCGTCTTTGGCCGGCGCCTGTGGCTGCCTGAGATCAATTCGCCCAACGGGCCCCGCCGGCAGGCTGCCGAGCGGGCAGCTATCAACGCACCGATGCAGGGCACTGCAGCCGATCTGATCAAGCTGGCCATGATTCAGGTGCAGCAGGCCTTAGAGCAAGAACAGCTAAGATCGCGCCTTGTGCTTCAGGTCCACGACGAGCTGGTGCTCGAGGTGCCCGAGGGCGAGGTTGATCGCCTGCGGCAGCTGCTGCCCGAAAAGATGGAAAACGTTGCGAAACTGAGCATTCCACTGATTGTCGAAGTCGGTTCTGGTCTGAATTGGGACCAGGCGCATTAATGTGTAGTCGATTCATTGAAAGGAGATGGCATGAACGGTTTTCTTCAAGATGAAATCAATTCCTT
>JACCDL011474645.1_pt1 | contig 11523 bp, 10 predicted proteins | sample 7441931 | NCBI WGS metagenome assembly JACCDL01 (sample SAMN15323437, study PRJNA562643) | freshwater metagenome | isolation source: river surface water | place: USA:Blue River Watershed | collected 2017-08-16 | reverse complement strand
GTGCCAAAAAACACAATAGCAAATGACACCCAAACCAAGGTAATCAGAATGTCAATGGGCCACTCCAGTTCGGCATATTCTTTGCCGCTTGTGTAGCCTAAGGGCAACGTAATGGCGGCCAACACAATGACCAACTGCCAGCCCCAGAAGGTGAAGGCTGCTAACTTTTCGGCGAACAGTCGAACATGGCAAGTTCGCTGAACCACGTAGTAGGCAGAGGCAAATAAGCCACAGCCGCCAAACGCAAAAATGACGGCATTGGTGTGCAAGGGGCGCAAGCGACCATAACTGAGCCACGGAATACCAAAATTAAGTTCTGGCCAAGTTAATTGGGCCGCGATGATCACACCAACCAGCATGCCCACCACACCCCACACCACTGTCATGATGGCAAATTGCCTAACAACGGTATCGCTGTAGACAGTTGCCTGTGCATTGGCAAATTTCATTTTCACCTCTTCAAAAATTACAAACAGAGTTTCTCAAGTCAGACAACTGTTCGCATTGACTTAAGTCAATCATTTCGAAGAATTCGCTCACCTTCTGCTTCAATGTCTTCAAACTGCCCACGGTTCACGGCCCACCACAGGCCTGCCAAGATGAAGAACACCAAGGCAACTGACAACGGAACCAATAAATAAAGGATGTCCATCAAGCGTTTCCTTCTTGTACAAATTGAATGGCTTCAGACAAACGCATCGCGTTCAATACCACGCCCAAAGAACTGCACGCCATGCCCAAACCTGCCAACCAAGCTGGCAAATAACCAAGCATGGCAAGGGGCACACAAGAAAAGTTGTAAATGGCTGCCCAAGCCAAGTTTTGACGAACAACTTGCAAAGTTTTTCGACTCAATTGAAAGGTGGCGACCAAGGGCTTGAGATCGCTCGCCATGAACACAAAATCCGCCTTGGACTGGGCCAGCGGCAATGCTTGGCCCAAAGCAAATGAAACATCAGCACCCGCCAACACAGGGCCATCGTTGAGACCATCGCCTACCATCGCTAAGCGGTGACCTGCAGCTTGTTCAAGCTTGACTTGTTTGAGCTTGTCTTCTGGAGAACACGCACCCATGGCATTCTCAATTTGCAAACTAGATGCAAGCCGGTCTACAGAGGCTTGGCCATCACCCGACAATATACGGATGCGCAAGCCCATGACCTCTAGGGCACGCAATGTAGCTATGGCTTCTTGCCGCGGTGTTTCGTCAAATTCAAAAGTTGCCAACCACCCATCTTGATCGCTCAAACTGGTTTGCAGCACATTGACGGGGACAGGTGACAGGTCACAGAAAGACCTTGAACCCAATCGCAATTCTTTTCTAATTTCAAGGCCCTTACTTCCTGCCGCATGCCGCAATGTGGCCTGTACGCCCTGCCCTGCAAATTCTTTGATATTTTCTAAATGGAAGGATGTATTTTCCAAAGGTACTTGCGCACGTACCAAAGCTCGAGATACAGGATGCAAAGAGTGCTGCGCCAAAGCTGCAGCCCATGCCAAAGCTTGGGACTTCGATACGTCAGAACGCGTTGTGATGTTTTGCAGGCTAAAGTCTTCGTTGGTTAGCGTGCCTGTCTTGTCAAAAATGACTGTGTCAACCTTGGCCAATATTTGCAGAGCTTGAAGGCTTCGCAACATAACGCCAGCTCTGGCCAGCGCGCCGGCTGCAGACAACATGGCGGCTGGCGTTGCCAAAGACAAAGCACATGGACACGTCACAATGAGAACCGAAACGCTCACCATCAAGGCATGTGAGGGGCTGTTCTGCCAACCCCACGCTGCAGCCAATGCCGCCATGATCAAAACCGCCCACAAAAATGGTTTGGCCACCCGATCTGCCAGCAACGCCATGCTGGGCTTAGAGACTGAGGCACTCTCCATGAGGGCCACCATTTGACCAAATCGAGTTTGCTTACCTAGTGCAATCACTTTGGCTTCAACCGTTGAGGTTAAATTCATACTGCCAGCCATGACTCGTTCGCCGACGCTTCTTGATAGGGGTCTAGATTCCCCGGTCAAAAGTGATTCGTCAACTTGTGTTTCACCATCAATGATCTGAGCATCGGCTGCAAATGCTTCACCTGAACGCACTTGAATCACATCCTGCACACGCAAATGCCTCAAGGTGGTCATCTCCCATTGGCCCTCTGAAGTTTGACGGTGAACTGCATCGGGCAATCGGTTCATGACCGCCTCCAGCGCCCCAGCCGTTTTGTCCCGCAATCTGAGTTCCAACCACCTGCCTGTGAGCAAGAAGAAAACAAACATGGTGAACGAATCAAAATAAACTTCAGCGCCAAACGGTCCCTTCGGTTCAAAGGTTCCTAGGGTACTCACTACAAAGGTGACAAGCATGCCAATCGTCACTGGCAAGTCCATGCTGATTTTTCTTTGCTTCAAATCCAACAAGGCTGTTTTGAAAAACGGCATGCAAGAAAAAAACAAAACAGGCAGTTACAGAACCCATCATGCGCATCGCAACAACTGCACCATAGCGGGCGCCATGTCGTTGGGCTCCCTGAAATAAACCGGCGTGGCATACATCATGACCTGCATCATGCAAAGGCCAGCAACGCCTAGACGCCAGAGCATTTTGCGAGCATCTTCTCGGCGAATTTCGTTGGCCAACGCATCGTTGGCGGGCACAGTGCGGTAACCCAGCTTGGCGACCGCCTTCATCCAATCGGAGGGCTGCGTTTGATCGTCTGACCAAACCACCCGCCCCCGATGGCTGGCAGCACTAATCTGTGCTGACTTAACACCTGGCACAGACAGCAACGCTTCTTCGATGTTGATGGCGCAGGCCGTGCAATGCATACCCTCAAAAACCACGCTGGAAGTCCATTGGTTCGCTTGCTGCTCGCTCGGCTGGCTGAAATCAGACCACTCCTGAACATGGTCAAGCAATGACCACTTGGATGCTAGAGCGTCTAAATCTGGAAGGCGTGCTTGATTCGGCATGCACTGAAGATAAGGCAGTCCGCCTGCATAAAACTTGATCCAGATCAAGGTGTGTGAATTTCAGAGTCTTATGCTGAATGCACTCATTCATTCAAGGAGCAAACCATGTACAAACGAATTCTTGTCGCCACTGACGGCTCTGCACTTTCAAAAAAAGCTGTGGTTGACGCCATCGGCTTGGCTGCCACTTGCGGTGCAGAACTGATCGCATTGAAGGTGGTTCCGCGTTACCCAATGGCTTACTTTGAGGGCAGCATTCCCTTGAACGCCAAAGATGTGGCTCGAATAGAAACTCAATGGGCAAACGATGCGCAAGCAGCTGTCGATATCGTCAAGAAATTGGCAGAGGCAAAAGATGTGAAGGCCAAAGGTGTTGTCAGCCGCTCAGATATTGTGTCGGACGCCATCATTGCAGCAGCCAAGAAACATAAAGCTGACTTGGTGGTGATGGCCTCACACGGCCGCAAGGGCATCAAACGTTTGTTGCTAGGCAGTGAGACACAACAAGTGCTAACGCACTGTCATGTCCCTGTGCTGGTATTACGCTGAGAATAAATTTTTGTGCTGATCGCGCAATAAATTTTTCTGAACCTTGCCCATGGTGTTTCGTGGCAATTCAGCCACCACGAAACACTTCTTGGGTATTTTGAAGTTGGCCAACTGTGATTTCAAACTGGCCACAATGGCATCGGCATTCAATTGAGCGCCAGGCTTGGCAATGACCACCGCCACACCAACTTCACCAAAATCGGGGTGCGGCACGCCCACAAGTGCACTTTCAGCAACGCCCGGCATTTCATTGATGTAGCCCTCTATTTCAGCTGGGTACACGTTGTAGCCGCCACTGATGATGAGGTCTTTACTGCGCCCAACAATGGTGACATAGCCACGCTCATCATACTTTCCAACATCGCCTGTTTTAAAAAATCCGTCCGCTGTAAATTCTTCTTTGGTTTTCTCGGGCATGCGCCAATAAGCTTGAAAGACATTTGGGCCTTTGACCTGAATATTGCCTATTTCGCCCACTGGCAGTGCCTTGCCGTCATCACCTTGCACGCGCAACTTCACGCCAGGCAATGGAAAACCCACTGTGCCGCCACGCCGCTCAGATTGACCGCCATGACGCTTGTCTGCTGCATAAGGATTGGAGGTCAGCATCACTGTTTCACTCATGCCATACCGCTCCAAAATGGTATGACCTGTCCTCTGCTGCCACTCATTGAAAGTTTCAATCAACAAAGGCGCAGAGCCCGCAATGAATAGACGCATGTTGCGTGATGTATCTTTGCTTAGCGCTGGTTCTTGAAGCATTCGAACATACAGCGTAGGTACGCCCATGAACACAGTTGCTTCGGACATTTTGGCAATTACAAATTTTGGATCAAACTTGGCCAGCCAAATCATCTTGCTGCCATTGATGAGCGCACCATGAATGGCGACAAACAAACCATGCACATGGAAAATTGGCAAAGCATGAATCAGCACATCGCCTTTTTTCCAGCCCCAATACGTTTGCAGGGTTTTGGCATTGCTCAGCATGTTGCCATGCGTCAGCATGGCGCCCTTGCTGCGACCTGTTGTGCCACTGGTGTACAAAATAGCTGCCAAGTCGTTTGTATCTTTGACCGCAATTTTGTGCGCATCTTTGTGATGGACCGCACGCTCTAACAAGGTCCCTGTCCGGTCGTCATTCAAGGTGAACACATGCTGCGTGCCAGACTTGAATGCAATTTTGCTAACCCACCCAAAATTAGCACCTGAACAAACCACGACAGCAGGCTCGGCATTGCCAATGAAGTATTCAATTTCTGCACTTTGATAGGCTGTGTTCAAAGGCAGAAAAACATAGCCTGCTCGCAGCGTAGCCAAATAAAGCATCATGGCTTCAACTGACTTTTCAACTTGCACAGCAATGCGGCTGCCTTTGGGCAATTTCAAGCTGTCGAGCAAGTTGGCCAGCATGGCACTGGCCCGGTCCAAATCACGCCACGTGTAGTTCAGTCCTTGGTCGGTTTCAACCGCAACCGAATCTAAGTTTGCAGGAAATGCAGCTCGCAGTGCTGCAAACAAATTCTCTTGGGCCATTTTCAATCCAGTTTTGCGCCAGAGGCTTTCACCACCTGGCTCCATTTACGCAATTCGTTTTTGATGAATGCATCAAATTGTGTACCCGCCAAATTGGGGAAGTCGGCACCTTGTGCAGTCCAAATCGCTTTGGCTTCGTCTGTCTGACAAGCCTTGCGAATTTCATCCGTCGCACGCGCTTGTGCGTCTGCAGGGATGCCTTTTGGCGCCCAAACACCGTACCAAGTGCTGACCGTGTAATCGGGCAGGCCCACTTCAGAAGAGCATGGCACATCAGGAAATGCGGGGTTGCGCTTGCTACCCGACACCATCAATGCTTTGATTCTGCCGCCTTTGATGTGCGCTGCAGAAGAGCCCAGGCCATCAAACATCATGTCAACATTGCCAGCAATTAAATCTTGCAATGCAGGACCTGCACCCCGGTAAGGAATGTGCGTGATAAATGTTTGTGTTTGCAGCTTGAACAATTCACCCGCTAAGTGATGCGAAGTGCCACTGCCAGCTGAACCATAGTTCAAACGACCTGGGTTTTTCTTCACAAAATCTAGAAACTCTTTCACAGTGTTGGCAGGTACTTTTTTGGGGTTGACCACCAAGACTTGGGGCACGGCAGCCACCAAAATAATCGGCACCAGATCGCGTTCCAAATCGTAGTCGAGCCTTGGGTACATGCTGGGCGCAATGGTGTGATGCACTGCACCCATTAAAAAGTTGTACCCATCGGGTGCCGACTTGGCCGCAACACCTGCACCCAATGTGCCACCCGCACCACCACGGTTGTCAATGATGAGTTGTTTGCCTGTCTGTTTTGAAAAAATTGCTGACAGAGGTCTTGCAAAGGCGTCTGTACCACCGCCTGCAGGAAATGGCACCACCATGGTGACTGGCTTTGTAGGCCAAGAGGCTTGCGCAATGGCAGGCAACAAAGGTGCGGCAGAACTTGCAGCCGCCCATTGCAGCAGGGAACGGCGTTGAATGCCATGAATTGAAAATTTCATACTTGTCTCCTTTTATATTTAAAAAATAAAGCGCCACTGCAAGCAATGGCCACCAAGCTTCTTCACAAATCAAGCGTTCTTTGGCCTGTTCACTGTGACGTACAAAAACACCCCAATCAAAACCATGGGCACACACAGCCACTGCCCCATGCTCAAGCCCATAGACAGCAAGCCCAAATGAGCGTCGGGCTCTCTGAAAAATTCTGCAACAAATCGCAGGCTGCCATAGCCCATCAAAAACACAGCTGACACTTGGCCCATGGGCCTGTTTTTGCGAGCAAACCACCACAGCAGCACAAACAACAACAAACCTTCAAGAAGAAATTGATAAAGCTGGGAAGGATGCCTAGGAAAATCACCAGCGCCCCTGAAAACCATCCCCCAAGGCAAATCGGCATCCGCTTGACGCCCCCACAACTCGCCGTTGATGAAATTGCCAAAGCGGCCCGCAGCCAAACCTGAAGGCACACAAGGCGCGACAAAGTCCATGACTTGGAAAAAAGGACGTTGCCGTGTTTTAGCAAACCAAACCATGCCGGCCATGACGCCCAGCAAACCGCCGTGAAAACTCATGCCACCCTGCCAAACATAGGCAATCTCAAGCGGATGCGAAAAATAATAGGCTGGCTGATAAAAAAGGCAATAGCCCAATCGACCACCCAAAACAACGCCTAAAACGCCAGCAAACAAGATGTCTTCAACATCCTTGTGTTGCCAATGCGTTAAGCGGGCATAGGGCAAGTGTGTCAGACGGCGGGTGGCCAAATAGTAAAACAAGCCGAAGGCTGCCAAATAGGTCAATCCATACCAGTGAACCGCAAACGGTCCCAATTGGAGTGCCACTGGATTAATTTGAGGGTGAATCAGCATGGGGGGGATTGTGCCTTGTTGTGGCTGGATGTGCCTATAGCGTGTTCCCCAATTCCTCAAGGGGTTCAAGAGGTCACTTAGAATGATACTTTTGCTCCCAAAAGATCAGGGTGCAATACCAAGCCACTTTCTATTTAAAGACAAATCATGAGTGACAAGATCATCCCTATCCAGCCCGCTACCCCCAGCAACCGCCGTAGCGCCAACATCACCCAAGGCAAATCCAGGGCGCCCAACCGCTCCATGTATTACGCCATGGGCTATGAAGAAGGTGATTTCGTCAAGCCCATGGTGGGCGTTGCCAATGGCCACAGCACCATTACCCCTTGTAACAGTGGCTTGCAGAAACTGGCCGACGCAGCGGTGCAGGGCATTGAAGAAGCTGGTGGTAATGCCCAAATTTTTGGTACACCCACCATTTCCGATGGCATGGCCATGGGCACTGAGGGCATGAAGTACTCCTTGGTCAGCCGTGAAGTTATTTCTGACTGCATTGAAACCTGTGTTCAGGGCCAGTGGATGGACGGTGTCTTGGTGGTAGGCGGTTGCGACAAAAACATGCCAGGCGGCATGATGGGCATTTTGCGGGCCAATGTGCCAGCCATTTATGTCTACGGTGGCACCATCTTGCCCGGACGCTACCAAGGTAAAGACCTGAACATTGTGAGCGTTTTTGAAGCTGTCGGTCAAAACGCCGCTGGCAATTTGAGCGACTTTGATTTGAAAGAAATTGAAAAGCGCGCCATTCCAGGGACCGGCTCTTGCGGTGGTATGTACACAGCCAACACCATGTCTTCTTCGTTTGAAGCATTGGGCATGTCGCTTCCCTACTCTTCCACCATGGCCAATCCCCACGATGAAACCCAAAACTCGGCCAAAGAATCGGCCAAAGTTTTATTGGAAGCCATTAAAAATGATTTAAAGCCACGCGACATCGTGACCAAAAAAGCCATTGAAAATGCCGTAGCGGTCATCATGGCGACTGGCGGCTCCACCAACGCTGTGTTGCACTTCTTGGCCATTGCGCACACGGCTGGCGTTGATTGGACCATTGACGATTTTGAGCGCATGCGCAAGAAAATTCCCGTCATTTGCGACTTGAAGCCTAGCGGTCAGTACCTGGCAGTTGACTTGCATCGCGCTGGTGGCATTCCCCAAGTCATGAAAGTCCTTTTGAAGGCTGGCTTGTTGCACGGCGATTGCATGACCATTACTGGCAAAACGGTGGCCGAAAACTTGAAAGACATTCCAGACACGCCCCGTGCCGACCAAAATGTCATTCGCCCCATCGACAACCCAATGTACGCGGAAGGTCACCTGGCCATCCTCAAGGGCAATCTGTCACCCGAGGGCGCCGTGGCCAAAATTACGGGTCTCAAAAACCCCGTCATCACTGGGCCTGCCCGCGTGTTTGACGACGAGCAGTCTGCTTTGCAAGCCATTTTGGATGGCAAAATCAAAGCTGGTGATGTCATGGTTTTGCGCTACCTTGGGCCCAAAGGTGGTCCTGGCATGCCTGAAATGCTGGCCCCCACAGGCGCGCTCATTGGCGCTGGATTGGGCGAAAGCGTTGGCCTCATTACCGATGGCCGCTTCTCTGGTGGCACCTGGGGCATGGTGGTGGGTCACGTTGCCCCAGAAGCGGCAGCGGGTGGCACCATTGCGTTCGTCAACGAAGGCGATTCAATCACCATCGATGCACACAAATTGATCTTGGAATTGAATGTGCCCGAGGCAGAGATTGCCAAGCGCCGCGAAAATTGGAAATCACCAGCACCCCGCTACACACGCGGCGTGCAAGCCAAGTTTGCATTCAACGCATCCAGCGCCAGCAAAGGTGCTGTGCTGGATTTGTATTGAATTAAGGTTGATTCAAACTTTGATATGACTCAGAGGCCAATGGCGGCAATGCCCGCCTTGGCAATTTGAGCATCTTCGGTGGACTTAACACCACTCACGCCCACAGCGCCAATGCATGCCCCGTCTTTCATGATGGGCACGCCACCTTCTAACATGCCCTCAATGGTTGGGGCTGACAAGAAGGAGTAACGGCCACCATTGATGACATCCTCATAAATTTTGCTTTCACGTTGACCCAGCGCTGCTGTTTTGGCTTTGGCTGGTGCAATGTGTGAAGAAATAGGCGCTGCACCATCTAAACGCTGAAAGTGCAACAAATGTCCGCCGGCATCCACCACGGCAATACTGACGGCCCAGTTATTCTTTTGGGCTTCTGCTTGCGCGGCAGCGGCAATGGTTTGAACGTCTGACAATTCGAGGGTAGCTTGAGTTTTCATGTTGAAGGGCTCGTCGATAAAGAAAGCATAAGCATATCTCAGCCCAGAAAACCCATTAGTGATGTCAAAGTCACTACACAAAAGACCCTGAAAAGTTTGGCAAATAGGGTATTTCGGGTTACAAGCCCTACAATTTGCCTACCCGATAACGGGTGTTATTTCAGGAGTTCTCACATGAGCGATCTTCAAAACGTACAACAACCCAGCTGGGGTGGCGTAGCCAGCACGCCCGCTGAACGCAACAAGGTCATGCGCAACACCTATTGGTTGTTGGCACTTAGCCTGTTGCCAACCGTTCTAGGCGCCTGGTTAGGCGTCTCAACTGGCATTACTCAAAAAATGGGCGGCGGTCTCGGCTTGGTGCTGTTCATCGGCGGTGCCATTGGTTTTATGTACGCCATCGAAAAGACTAAACACTCCTCCACAGGCGTATTGGTCTTGTTGGCCTTCACATTCTTCATGGGCCTCATGCTGTCGCGCCTCATTGCCATGGTCTTGGGCTTTAAAAATGGTCCCGACCTCATCATGACAGCCTTCGCTGGTACTGCAGGCGTTTTTGCTGTCATGGCCAGCTTGGCCAGTGTCATCAAACGCGACTTGTCCGGCATGGGCAAATGGCTGTTTGTAGGCGCTTTGGTCTTGATGGTTGGCGGCATCGTCAACGTGTTTGTTGGCTCTACAGCAGGAATGATGGCTTTGTCAGTGGCTGCCATCGGTATTTTCAGTGCCTACATGCTGTACGACTTGAAGCAAATTTTGGACGGCGGCGAAACCAACTACATCAGCGCCACACTCATGCTCTACATGGACCTGTTCAATGTGTTCCAAAGCTTGTTGGCTTTGTTGGGCATCATGGGCGGTGACCGCGATTAATTTGGTGAATCGAAGAAGCCTTTGGGTTTCTTCAAGCTGAGCAAAGCTTCAGCACACCCATCAGCACACCCATCAGCATCTGAGTTGCAAAGCTCAGATGCTTTTTTTATGCCGATTCAATACGCTCAAACACCGCCATGCTTTCCACATGGGCGGTATGCGCAAACATATTGACCACGCCCGCACTTAGACAACGGTAGCCTGCCCTGTGCACCAACAGGCCCGCATCACGCGCCAAAGTGGCAGGGTTGCAACTGACATAGACAATTCGCTTTGGAAATTGCCAAGTCCCACGAAGCTCTGCATTCTCATGCAACTCAGCCATCGACTTGGCCAACGCAAATGCACCCTCTCGAGGTGGGTCGATTAACCATTTGTCTGCAATGCCATCGGCCATGAGCATTTCTGGCGTCATCTCAAATAAATTTCGCGCAATGAAAGTGGTGGGCGCTAAAGGATTACCCTCACCACGGCGTGATTGATTGTGGGCAAAGTTGTCGCGAGATCGGGCCACCAAAGTTTCAGAACCTTCGATACCCACAACTTCTTTGGCGGTGGTCGCAATGGGCAAGGTGAAGTTGCCCAAGCCACAAAACCAATCGATGACTCTCTCATGAGCCTCAGGCCTGAGCAAGCGCAAAGCACGCGTGACCAATACGCGATTGATGTGCGGATTAACCTGCGTGAAATCGGTGGGCTTGAAGGGCATGTGTACATCAAAGTCTGGCAAGTCATACGACAGCTCTGGGCCGCCCTCGTCCATGAGTTTGACCGTATCGGGGCCTTTGATTTGCAGCCACCATTGAACATCATGAATCTTTGCAAATGCGCGCAAGCGATCTTGGTCAGCCAGGCTTAAGGGCTCCAAATGTCTCAAAACCAGGGCAGTGACGGAATCACCTTGGGCCAATTCAATTTGAGGTACTGTCTCGCGGGCATCCATGCCAAAGATCAATTCGCGAAGCGCCATTAGCATGCCGCTGACATTGGGCGGCAACACACGGCATGTTTTGATGTCGGCGACATAGCGGCTTTTGCGCTCGTGAAAACCTATCAGCACCTCACCTTTTTTGTGCACATAGCGAACCGACATGCGCGCACGGTATCGATAGCCCCAACTGGGACCTTCCATCGGCCGCAATAAACTCTCTGGTTTGACTTTGCCCAAGTGCCATAAATTGTCTTCAAGCACACGTTGCTTGATGGCTACCTGAGCACTGGCCTCCAAGTGCTGCATCTTGCAACCACCGCAAGCGCCTGCATGTAGACCAAAGTGTGGGCAACCTGGTTTGACGCGCTGTGACGATTCGCGGTGAACGATTGTGACAACGCCCGCCTCCCAATTGTTTTTCTTTCGATGCACATTGACAGACACCATCTCAAAGGGCAACGCACCCTCTACAAAAACAACCTTGCCATCGGGTCTTCTGGCAATGCCT
>JACCDL010623167.1_pt1 | contig 11524 bp, 10 predicted proteins | sample 7441931 | NCBI WGS metagenome assembly JACCDL01 (sample SAMN15323437, study PRJNA562643) | freshwater metagenome | isolation source: river surface water | place: USA:Blue River Watershed | collected 2017-08-16 | reverse complement strand
TTGTGTTAGTTTTGTTATAATTAACCGATACATTCAATCCAATGAAGGTATCAATCGGATCAACAAACTCTGGTTGAATTGACACAACACTTCTTGGACGAATTATGTCTCTGGCGATTATGTCTTTATCCGACTGCGTAATTACTGAACCTGGAAGTGGTTGGATAGAGATAAACACTTTACCGTAAATAGGAGGAGTATTTTCTTCTCCACCCCACACTGCAATAGAGTTAATGTTAGCGAATCTAGAACGGATTAATGTTTCGTAGTCAGTTTTAGTAACTGCTCGGTTTTTCGTAGCATTAAATTTCGGAGCATTGAAACGAATACTGTCGATGCTTTCTTTTTCTCTACCACCTGCTGCGGCAAGTTCGAGATATACAGTTTTAATTTCACCCGAACCTGTGAAGGTTCCTGATGGCGAGAAGTTTGGAATAGAGTTTGCTGCTTCGCCATTACTAACAAGATATTCTACGATTACAATGTTACCAACTTCTAGTTTTTTGCCGATGATGTCGTCGCCAAAACGAATTTCGTATAGTCCAGATGGACCTTCTTCTACAAAGAATGCTCGAGTCTCGTTGGTAACATCCATAATATCAGAATAGAAATTCCAAGTAGTCAGCGTTGCAACTGAAGAGGACTGCTGAACTCTTATTGATATTGTTGATGTATCTACGTTTTGATTGGGAAGAATAAATGGACCAGATATGTTTGACTGATCGACAACGAAAGTATTAGTTACACGTCTACCTTCGATTAACTCCATCGGGAAACTAAATCCTGTTTGACCAGTTTCTAGTGTAGTCAATCCAGATACATAATCTTCTTTTGGATAAAACGTATATGTATTTTGAGTTGTCTTAGCAATAAATTGTGTGCTTCTAGGAATAGTTAAACTAGTTCCGCTATACGAATTAGATGGTCTAATTTGTAAAGTTATATTTGCTCGTGCAGATTTTCTTGACGTTGGAGTGTATCCAAGAGTTTTAGCAATAGACGCTACAGAATTTCTTTTGACTGCACTATCAAGAAACATTTCGTTTGATTGAAGATGTGCTAGCGTTGCATTATAGTGTGTATTATATGCCAGAATGTCTAATAGAATAGAAAGACCCGCAGCATCAAAGTTGTAGTCTTGGAATTCTTCTTGCGACTGAAGGAAAACTTTGAGGTTTTGTTTAATAGTTGCAAAATCTAATTCTGTAACATTTAGTTGCGTCATCTTATCTACTTCTTCTTAAAACTGTTGAGAATGAAACTGGATCTGCCACGCCAACTACATAAAAATAAATAGTAACTTCGAATTCATTAGTGTCTGGTTTAGGGACTACATCAATTTGTTGCGATCTGACCCTTGGTTCATACTTGTTTATCAAAAGTTCCAAGCGCAATTTCAAAGAATTTGCAGTAATAATATCAACATTCTCAAACATCATACCATATACGGGCGACCCCAGTTTAGGTTGGAATGGTCGTTCATAATAGTTTGTCAACACAAGAACTTTCAGTGCTTGTTTAACTGCATTAACATCATACTTCTTAGCAACGTCACCCGTAATAGGATGCGCAGCAAAGGATAAATCCAAATCTGAGTATATTCTGTTTACTGCTTTTGTTGTCATAACTCTATTTATATGCCATTTTGCTGATGTTAGTAGTTAACAAATGACTTTTTGTTTCTGCTCAACACTCTCCAAGGAACGCTTTGAACCGTGAAGTGTTCGTTTCTTTGTGCTCCATTCCAAAGTTTATAACCAATGTGTAACCACGCTGTATTGCTCGAAGAATCTTGACGCTCTAGCAATATTTGGTCGTGTTGGAAATTGTTAGCAACCCATGTTGCAATTTCAATCATTTTTCTTCTATTGCTCATGTAGTTAGGCCACTGCAAATCCACCGCAGCATAACCATGTGCAGTATCGGTCGGACGCCATCCTGAGTTAATTACAAATCCTGGATATCTCTCGCGTAAAGGTTCAACAATATTGAGGAACAAACATCTATAATTTTGAACGATATCCCATTTAGTGAAAATTGTTCTTCCACCTCTTCTATAATCCGTAATGTCAGTTACACGTCGAGTTTGCACTCGACATGCGACAATGTCTCTTAATACATAATTATCTGATAGACGAATATTGTCAGTTAATCTGCCACTCATTGGCAACGCTGGCATAGGTTGTCTAGATTTATAATATACATTACATGTAGTTGGTGCTTGACCTGTGCCTCTTCCTTCAATATCTCCAGAACCAGCACCACCTGGATCCGTCAATGCATCGCCATCAGCAGGAACTTGCCCTGAATCATCAGCACCCGCACCATTTCTACATGCGGCGCTTTCAGACGATTCTTCTTCGGTATCATATGAAGTGTCGTCAGGTAATGAAGATGCACCACCAACACTATTACTACCACCTACAACTTGTGGACTGCTAGAAACTGAACGACTGACAGGTTTTTCAACTGTTTTAATTGTTGGTAGAGCAGCAGGTTCTGCGCAAACTGCTTCTGCTGCAGCAACAGGAGCAGTAACAGTTGCTGTCGTGTTACCCTTGATATTGGTCGTATCGTCAGGTGAATTATGAGTACCCTTGAGGTTCGTCGTTCCTGCATTCAACGTTGTGATATTTGCAGTTGTAACATCGATTGTTGCAGTATCAATTGGTGACGAAGTTACAAGAGGTGCCTTGAGACTAATGTTTCCTGCACCCTCCACATTAACTCCAGCGCCCGACTTAATTTCAGTCGCCGTAGCAGATTTAACCTTAATACCAGCATCCGTGCACACATTCGTGTCACCAGTTGAGTGACTAAAGAATGCACCTGATGTCTTAATGTGCGTATCTTCCTTTGAAGTTACACTGATGCCTGTTTCGGCAGTAAGATTAAATTTGCCTACTACATCCGAAGTGACATCACCCTTGGCATCAATATCAATATTACCAACATTCTCGAGAGACATAGGTCCACCATTTCTGGCATAGATTCCTTCGCCGACCGAGAGAGATAATCTTCCTGCAATGTTAACATCAACATCATTGTGAATGTCCATGCTAACTCGACCGTGCATAGTCAAGTTGGTGTCACTCATAATAATCACATTACAGTTTCCTGCAACATGAACATTTGCAATACCTTCAATCATGATAAAACCATTTTTGTCTAAGATGGTGTATCCATCTCCAACAATCTTGGTAACTTTAGTACCATCAGGACCAATTTCATCAAAAGTCCCAGATCGGTGAGCAAAGTTAAGACGTTCTGCACCTGGAGTGTCGTCGATTTCAATTGCGTGCCCTGCCTCCGATCCGAACACTTTGTTGAACGGATATTGTGCTGCGTATGGCGATTCTGGTTGCGACCAAGTAGCACCATTTCTTCCCGCTGTTTGAACTTCTCTTCTTCTCGAAGCATTTCTAGCAGCAGGTGAAGCACCAGCACTTAGAGATTCTCTATCACCTGCTGGGGTTTTGGGGTTTGCAGCAACACCATTTGAGTTAACTCCTGTCGCCAACGGATTGGTGTCTGGTTTATTTACAGAAGTTGCAAGTGGATATGTTTTACCAGGATCTTTAAATCCTTTGGTTTCATCTTGCTGGTCTGCAGGCAATGCGTCGGTGTTGAATGGTAGATTATTTGCTCGATATGTTTCAGTCGAGTTTGCAGCATTTACTGTCTCATCAGTTGCAGCATTAGGAACTTCTGCTGGTGATGGGTCAGTGACATCTACTTCTTGCGTTTTAGTTTCTAATACAACCCGCTCTTGCGTTGTTTCTCTGTATCGATTTCCATCTGCGTCTACTGCTTCTACTACTGTGGTCGTAGTTCCATCAGGGTTTGTTGTTACTGAGGTTGTTGTTGTATTACCCGAAACGTCAGTATTAGTAACGACAACAGGATCGGTAACATTTAATTGCGTTTGTAATGGCGCAATAGATTCGTCGAAAGATGCAGATAGAATTTCTTTGAAAGACTGCAAAATTTGAAATTTATCTTGTGGTCCTGTAATTCGAGTTAACTGTATTACTTTATCTAATTGTCGTGTCAAACTATTGAGAGTGACAGGCATAGAGGTAGCAATTTCAACATTATCGTAGAAAATTTTACCTGTAATATTTTGACCAACAATTGAATATTGAACTTTGACTTTATCAACTACGGTTTCTGCAAACGACGCACCACCTGGAATTGTTGGTAAAGCAGGAACATCTGGTTTTGCGACACTGATTTTGAGTGGTCGTTCTGCAACAGAATTCCATCCAATATCATACCAATATTTTGAGGTAATACCATTAGTATCTTTTTTGATTATCCCGCGAGAATAACTCGACGCAGTATCATAATTGACTGCAAGCGCAACCGATAATAAACCTGCGACAATTTTGGGATCAGTTTGTGCAGTTATTACTCTTGCAGTAGTAAGCAAGTCATTGATGAATTTCAGGTAGTCATATGCAACAGAGTCCTGAACATAACCACTAAGTAAAATATCAGCACCAGTCAAAATATTATTCTTGGTCGCAATACCTTCCAACTGGTTAGTAATGAAATAGTACTGCGCAGAATTTTTCGCTTCAATTCTAGACTCAGCGAAATCTAATACTTCACCTAAAGTTTCTTTTGCACTTTCGTAGTATGATTTACGATTCTCTAATTTTTCAGGACCCTCTGGATGATCCAAGAGTGTTCTGTTGATATATTCGATTGCCGACGGACTCAACCATCTTGCATCGACTAATTGCTGTATTGTTAGTCTATATGCTCCATACTCACCCTTATCATGAACCTTAGAAAAGATATCGTTCGCACCTGCAACTGGATATTGTTCATTGATCGCATTTTGGATAGCAATCAGTAACTTTGCGACTTCCTCGGCAGAAAGCATACCGATGCCATCATCAAATCTAGATGTGGTTGTTTCGTAAGAAATATTCGCCATAAATTATGCTACCTGATATTTGTTTTTGTAGTAAGCAAATTTGTTTGCTCTATCTGTAAGACCCAATGTGCCACCATTAACAGATCTTGTTACCGCTCTAACATTATTCCATTGATTATTTCTAGGAACGCCAGATTGTGCCCCTTTCATTCTTGGGTTCGAAAACCATTGAACTACAATTTCAGCAGCAACTTCTCTTTGCGCAACTTGCTCTGGATTATCAACAAAATTTCTGCCCATAGCAGTACCAATATCCCTGTAATTATTTTTCCATGTCAACTGGATATAACCTCTACCTCTATATTTTGACCCATCTCCTGGTCTCGTATTACCCATGCTTCTTGCTCTCGTAGGATTCGATCCTCTGACATCATACCCAGAATGGATTTTTCTGCCTCTGCTTGTACCATATGTAAAGTATTCTTCGTTACCTGCCTCTGCCATATAGACGAAACCACCTGTCTCGTGATTACACTGCGCCATGATGGCAGCCTTTGCCAATGGACCATAGTTAGGAATTCTACTTCTATTTTGATCCAAATAACGTTCTAGGAATTCTTCGTTTTCTCTTGCCTGCCCTCTAGTAGCACGAACAGAACTTGCGTCTCCTGACGGACCTGTGTTTACGCCATCGCTGGTAGCATTATCTGATGCAGATCCAGGACCAGATTCAGGAGGACAATCTCCTGATCTCAATCCTCCTGGAATAGCACCAACAGTCCCGAAAAACATAGGATGCTGTCCGTTTTCTCCGTCCGCAAAGAAACCAACCACCCACGAACCAGCAACCGCTCCTGTTGGTGACCAACCTACGCCTGATGTTCCTGCCGAGTTCGCTGGCATAACAGGCATCGCCCATGGGAGATCTTCTGTCGGTAATACTTCGTTATCTTCAGTATGATACCCAATAATTCTAACCCTGCACCTACCAAGGCGCAATGGATCGTCTCTGTCTTCAACGACTCCAAACCACCAATAAAAATTTGCATTATTGTTTGATGTAATATTGTCCATCATTTTCTATTCACTCGTTAAGTTGTTGGGGTTGTTGTTGGTGGTGGTGTAGCAGCAGGTGCTGGTTCTGCTGCTGAGTTTAATGGTTGCGTTGGCGGTGGTGTTGGTTGTGTTCCTGCTGGAGTTGTAGCAGGTGCTGTTTCAGTAGTTGGTGTCTCTGAAGTGCCGCCTGTTTCTTCAACATCATAAATTGGTTGTGCATATGAATCCTTTGAAATTTCCATATACATGGTATGTCTCAATGGAGTAATTTGATGATGAATCGCAGTTATCATATAGATACCCGTCAAAAATTTATCCCAAACAACTGCTTCTGAAGAATCCTGAGTTTTCTCTCCAACCGAAGGATAGAACAATTTAATTAATCTTCCAACTTCAGCGTCAGTTCTACCTGGAACAGTTATTTGCAATCTTAGAGTTGTTATGTCCATCAGAGCACTATTGCGCTGAGCAATAAAGTCCTCTGGACGCAAATCAATTGAATCTTCGGTAGAATCTAATACCCCTGGATTTACTGTTGCAACAAATGGTTTGTTATCAGAAGAACGTAAAACGTTGATTGGGAAAATCATCTTATATGGTTTTTTGTTATCTGGAGTGTCTGTGGGTGCGGGCATAGAATACACGCCAGTAGCAGCATCGTATGTTCCGTCCTCCATATGGGTGTATTGTTTGTAGTTAAACCCATGATCGTAATAATACGTCTTATAATCTTTCTTTACCATATCAAACGAGTGCACAGTGCTTGCAAAATGCCCAAGATCTTGCCCCTGAATAACATCAAGGTTAGTCAAAAATTGCAGCGCCTCAATTGTTTGAAACCCTTTGGTCAGTGCAGAGACAGTGGATAGATTATCAAGATTAGTATTATAAACGAACGAAGAATAGATGTCGTTATTTTCTAATTGTCTTCCTACTAACGATTCAATTGACGCAAAATAAAACGCTTTCGTTGTTTCGAAAAACATAAATGTAGGCGACTTAAACTTAGAACCAATAGATCTTTTTGCTAACCAATTGAGACATTGAATTGGAGTCCACATTGGTGCGACAAAAGTTATCATCGATTCATGTGGAGTGTCAGCGATAAAGAACTCAGTTTTCGCACCCTCGCTGAAGTTTTCAAAGACTTGCTTGTTAGTAAATATGCGAAGAGATTGCATGTTGTCTTCGAAAATCTTAGCAGCGATTTCGTCTGTCGTGCCCTCGTATTTTTGGCACAGTTTGACAACGTTATCTGTTGATGCTTCGAGGGAACAGAAAAATAACTGATAGTATTGCTCTCTATCGTTATTGAGTTTTCTATCTTTGATCGCATAAACCGAGAATGATTTTTGAATCTTGTTGATTGGGTCAAACTTGCCGATATTGTTAGCGTCGTATCCACCGAGTTCTCCCCATGGAGTTTGGATGTCAACAGTTAGAACTTCATCACCGACAATCGGCAATTTTCCAATCAAATTCAACGAGTCTCGAATAATGACAGAACCGCTCAATGTTGGTGAAAAAATATCTTCATAGAGATGGAATTCCATCAAAAACGGTTTTAGATCTAGTGGAGTGTCTGAAGATATTGTGTTGAGTAGCAACTGGTTGATTACAACATCACCAGGTTTGTTCATTCCTGTATCTAATGTATTTGATCTCTGCGTAGTTTGTTCCGCAGATGGTGTAGGTGGTGTTTCTGCCATTATTAATTACCGCCAATCATTCCCGCATAGATTGAGACAAACTCTCCCAAGTATTTGGATTCTAATATTTTAATTTCACGCTTACTGTTATTTAGACGCTCTTCATATTGATAGTTACTAATTTCTTCGATTGAACCGTTAGCAAGACCTACTGCATCATAGTCAACAATTACATTACTTCCATCAGTCGCTTCATAGTGATGCGTTTCGTAAATTTGAGTGTCGCCGTATTTCTTTTTGGTATATTCTACTAAATCAGAATTGCTCAATGGCCATTCTTTTCTAATATCAACGATTTCGTTTATAATCATAATGACCCAGTGATACTCGGGACTATCATAAAATTTATCAGAAACTTGTTCTATTGTGAAACCGTCCGGAACAGTTATGGTTTGCAAAAATACCAAATTGCTCTTAAACTTATTCATTGATATTCTACGAAAAATATCAGTAACAATCGTAGAAGTATTTGGAGTTATTGTATTAACCAATAAACGAGGATACATAGAAAATAGCATAACTTAGAATCCTTTCTCAATTCTATTGGTCGTCAATGTTTCCAATTCTGTGAATTGTAATCTGACTGTCGCTTCAGTAGGACATCCGTCTTCGAATGTGGTAAACCCTTCAGCACCATATTCAATTGCCATATCAGTCAAAGCACAGTTTGAAATTCTGCGCACGAATTGGTTTTCTTCTCCATTGTGATAGTAAACAATCATAAACTCTGACGGATATGTTAGAAAGAGACCATTCTGACTGCTGGTAGGATGCATGTGCATAGCAAATAATTCTAGAATGCCACCCTTACCAAAAATCGTATTTGCTTCTTCCTGATTTCGTGGAGAGAACCTATAATCAAATCCGAATTTTCTGAACCCCATGGATCTGAACAATTGCTCTTTATATGGGTTCTCAACTTTCTTCGATGTTGCTTGAATGACATTAGAGAACTGATCGAATCCTGCTACGTTTGCAACCCTCCCGAGTTTTCTAAGCGCATAGTCGCCAAGTTCTCCGCCAGAATTTGCCATAGAATCCAGAGTTCCGTTACCACCCGCAAATAGTGATTGCGCAGACATTTTCCCTGATGCCACTGCACCAACTAATGCGCCCAAGTCTGCAGTTTCCCAGTTGGCACTATATGCAGTACCGATTCTTTCGGGTATGTGTAGTGCAATCTCTGCAGAACCAATAACTAATCTTTGTTGTCCTGCAACTGACGATGCAATTGCGCCACCTGCTGCACCCGCACCAGCGCCAATGATTCCGCCCAGCAATCCAGCAGATAGTTTCGCAGTAATTGAAACTGGTCCACCAGTCGTATTAGGGTTTGGATTTACAGTTTTTCCGCCATTTTGGTTTAACCTTTCCCCCAAGGATGCTGCTTTACCAGCAGTAAATGCTGCACCCGCAGCTGCACCTATTACAGCACCTGCAGTCGCTGCTGCTGCCACTCCGTTCTCAGGATCTGCTCTGTTCTGATCAGTTTGATCAAAAATAGCACCCTGTCCAGATGCCAATAGAGATTTCCCTAACGCTGTGCCTTCACGAACAAGAGGATAAAACACTACATAGTGCGGATATTCTTCTTGCGAGATATTTTGCGGGTATCTGTGGATTTTGGTTTCATCAGAGCGAAAGATTTCGTTTTCGTCTTGTGGTTGAACAAGAGATCTACTAAATCTACATTCATTTCTTGGTGTAGGTGCAGTTGTTGGCGCAGCTGGCGTAGTTGCACCTGGAGTTGCTGCTGGTGGCGGTGCTGGTGGAGCTTCGGGTGCCATGTTCGAATAAATATCCTATTAAGTAGAAAGCATTATGGAATATTTATATGAGTTATGGGAAGGAAGCATTAAGAGGTGTATATAAAATACACAATCCCAGCAAATACATAGGTAATCCGAACAATATTATTTATCGCTCCAGTTGGGAACTGAAGTTTATGAAGTGGTGCGATAATAACCCAAATATATTGGAGTGGGGTTCAGAAGAACTGCCGATCCCATATATCTCTCCTTTAGATAATCGAGTGCACAGATATTTCGTGGATTTTTATATCAAGGTTCAAGAAAAAAGTGGAGTTACAAAGAAGTATCTAGTGGAGGTGAAACCGCAGAAGTTTACGCAAGAACCCAAGATTCCTACTAGGAAAACAAAGAAGTTTCTCCAAGAAGTTATGCAATGGGGTGTAAACCAAGCAAAGTGGAAATTTGCTACTGAATTTTGTGAAGATAGAGGATGGAAATTCATTATCCTAACTGAAAAAGAGTTGGGAATCAACAATAAATAACAAGGAGAATTTCTATGGCAAAGGCAAAATCGGGCGGCGGTTCGAACAAAGGAGCAAAGGTTTCTTTCACGAATCAGAAAAAGGGTAAGACTTCAATTGGTGGAAGTCCTTCTTCGATTAAGTTTTCCACAATGAATAAGCATAAACGCAGAAACTATAAAGCATACAGAGGACAAGGTAGGTAATTGGCAAATCCGTTTCAACGACTTCGCGCCAAGGCAGGTGATGGACAAAAGTCCATGGATTGGTATATGCGTAATGTGAGAAACCTCGTTGGCGCGAGGTTGTCCCAGAATAGTGTTATGAGATCAGATATCGGTGAGTTGAAAACAAACATCGAGATCGGATCAATGTATCTTTACTTCTATGACCCAAAATGGAAAGACGAATTACCATTCTATGATACCTTCCCATTAGTGCTACCATTTGGTCCTGCTCCTGGAGGTTTCTACGGAATCAACCTTCACTACTTGCCGTATATGATTCGTGCGCAAGTTCTTGGCGAGTTGCTAGATTATAAAACAACGAAGACATATTCAGATTCAACCAAACTGAGAATGTCGTATAACCTATTAAACAATCTGAAAAATGCGAGCGAAGTAAAACCTTGCATCAAACATTATTTGACTAATCATGTAAATTCACAATTCATGAAGATAAATCCTGAAGACTGGCAAGCAGCAATATTCCTACCAATCGAGAGTTTCGTTGGTGCCACCAAGGAGCAAGTTTTCAGAGATTCTAGGAGCAAATTCTAATGGTTGCAGCATACCATAATATCAATGACTTCGTATCACAAGTCAAAAAAACAGATTTGGCGAGGTCAAATAGATTTGAAGCGATGTTTCTGCCACCGCCAATTCTTCAGGGGCATTCTACAACACAAGGCGATTCTCCGAAACTAATTTCGATGATGGTAGAAGACGCCATGTTCCCTGGAATGTTGTTGGGAACAAGACCGTTTAGGGTCAATAACTTAAACGAACAACGTGCAAACGTTATTGATTTCGGTGGGGATTCTATTACCTTTACTTTCTTATGTGATACTTCTTGGACAGCAAAAGATTTCTTTGGTGATTGGATGAGAGAAATAGTAGATCCAACTGCTAGATATGTAAGATATCCAGAAGAATATTATAGTGAAATTGATTTAGTTTCCCTTAACAATCAAGACAATGTTATTGCGCATTGGAAAATTACAGACGCATTTCCTAGATCTATTGCACCGATTACTGTTTCTTCGACAAATGCGCAGGTTTTGAGAATGCCTGTGACTTTCGCTTACAAAAAATGGGAAGTTATTGGGGCATATAGTCCTTCAGGCGAACAAATTTAAAATATTGGAGTAAATTATGGCATTACCTACATTATCAGTTCCTACTTTTGACGTTGAGGTGTATTCGACAAAAGAAAAAGTTAAGATGCGTCCTTTCCTCGTCAAAGAGGAGAAGATCCTTATTCTAGCAGCAGAATCAAACCAACGATCGGATATGATTCGTGCGATGCAGCAAGTAATTAATTCTTGCTCAAGCGGGAAGATTGACGCTGAGAAACTTCCGTTCTTTGATTTGCAGAATATTT
>JACCDL010379688.1_pt1 | contig 11529 bp, 8 predicted proteins | sample 7441931 | NCBI WGS metagenome assembly JACCDL01 (sample SAMN15323437, study PRJNA562643) | freshwater metagenome | isolation source: river surface water | place: USA:Blue River Watershed | collected 2017-08-16 | reverse complement strand
TCACCGTGGCTGTTGTAAAGGCCAATGCGGTCAGCATCGCCATCAGTGGCTAATGCGCAAGCGATGTCTCCTTGATTTTTGATGGTTTGTGCTAATTCTTGAAGGTTTTTAGCAATAGGTTCAGGAGCAGTACCCATAAAAGAAGGGTTGTGCTCGCAGTGCAACAAAGACACTTTTGGTAAAATGAGTGGCATGACGCGCTGTCCTGCTCCGTACATGGCGTCATACATGAGGTGAAGCCCTGACTGATCAATAGCTGCAAGGTCAAAGTTGGCTTTTACATGATTGATGTAGCGCGTTTCAATATCGATTTCTTCTAGCTTCCCAGATTTTTGAGCAGCTTGCAAGTCAATGCTATTAAAATCTATGGAGCACGTATCTGGAATTAAAGCCTCGACTTCGTTGATCTTTTCTGGCTCGAGCGGCCCGCCAAACTTAGCTTTGAGCTTAAAACCGTTGTAGCTTGGTGGATTATGACTTGCAGTTAAAATGATCCCAACTTCACAGCCTAACTGATTAGCTGCCAAAGAAATCATGGGTGTAGAAACAAAACCACGAGAAAGTTTAACATGAATACCTTGTGCCAAAAGTACTTTGGCAGCTGTTTCCATAAAAAGTTCTCCGGCAAAGCGGCAGTCGTGGCCAAGTACGACACTTGGGTTCTCAAAACGCTCTTTGAGCCAAAGACCTGTGGCCTCTGTGACTCTTGCTACATTTTCTACTGTGAATTCTGCGGCGATGATAGCTCTCCAGCCATCAGTTCCGAATTTAATTGGTGTTGCCAAGTTGCTTATTTTTTAAATGATTGAATGGTATTTTCGATAATGGCTACGCATTCATTTAGTTGCGCTTCAGTCATGACCAAAGGTGGCGCAAAACGAATGATGTTGCCGTGGGTTGGCTTTGCTAATAGGCCATTTTCTTTGAGGGCCAAGCAGAGTCTCCAAGCTGTGTCTGAATCGGGGCTATCATTGACGACGATCGCATTGAGTAAGCCTTTTCCGCGTACTTTAATGATGAGGTCGTTATCTGAAATAATTCTTTGCATTTCTTGTCTGAATAACTCACCAAGACGGCGTGCATTTTGAATTAATTTTTCATCGTAGATGACTTCCAATGCGGCAATAGCAACTTTAGCAGCAATAGGGTTGCCACCAAAGGTAGAACCGTGTTGTCCGGGTTGAATCACCATCATGATGTCGTCATTGGCTAAAACTGCTGATACCGGATAAACGCCTCCGGAAAGCGCTTTTCCTAAAATGAGGATGTCTGGTCTGGCATAAGTAGCGGCTTGTTGCTCGCATTTGTTCTCACAAGTGCAGTTGCCACAAACGGCAAGTAAGCTACCCGTTCTGGCAATGCCTGTTTGCACTTCATCGGCAATGAAAAGTGCGTTGTATTTAGAACATAAGGCGCGGGCCTCACGCATGAAATCATCGTTTGGCGTATAAACACCAGCTTCTCCTTGAATTGGTTCTACTAGAAAACCGGCTACGTTTGCTTGCTGAAGCGCAGTTTCAAGTGCTGCAGTATCGTTGTAGGGTATCGAGATGAAACCAGCAGGGTAGGGGCCAAAGTTATGATGAGAGTCTGGATCTGAGGAAAAAGAGACGATGGTGGTTGTTCGGCCATGGAAGTTTCCTTCGCACACAATAATTTGCGCTTGATTTTCAGCAACGCCTTTCTTTTCGTAGGCCCATTTTCTACATAATTTAATGGCTGTTTCAACGGCTTCGGCACCAGTGTTCATTGGTAATACCTTGTCAAAACCAAAATAATTGGTGACAAATTTTTCGTATTCACCGAGGCAATTGTTGTAAAATGCACGTGATGTCAAGGCCAAAGTTTGGGCTTGTTTGATCAGGGCATCTGTGATTTTCGGATGCGCGTGACCTTGATTCACAGCTGAGTAAGCAGAAAGAAAGTCGAAATAACGCTTTCCGTCAACGTCCCAAACATAGACGCCATCTCCTTTTTCCAAGACAACCGGAAGCGGATGATAGTTATGAGCGCCATATTGATCCTCTAGCTCAATGAATGCTTGTGACTTACTTGATAATGTATTTGTTGATTGCATAGACGACAAAGATAAGCGAAACTCTTTTTTTATCTTAGCGGGACTTTAAAAATCAACAAAATTGTTTTTTGTATATGAATATCATCATTCGGTTTATTTCAAGTTTACTTTTTATAGTGGCATTAAACCCAATCAAAGCGCAAAAGATAATTGACAATCAGTTCAATGCCTGGACGGTTATTCAAGGAAATCACCACCTCAATAACAAGTTTGACCTGCATACAGAATACCAATGGCGTCGATCCAATGGCTATGCGGACTGGCAACAATCTTTGTTAAGAGTTGGTCTAGATTACAAGTTCAATGCGCAACTGACGCTCACGGCAGGTTATGCTTGGGTACTTACTTATCCGTATGGTACACAACCTATCCTGACCAATACTGACGAATCTAGGCTTTGGCAACAAGTCAATTTAAAGCAAACTATTGGGACAGTTCAAATACAACATCGTTATCGACTAGAGCAAAGATGGATCGAGCAATTTGAACAGCAGAATGGTCAAATCAATGAGCTAGACAACATATTTCGTCAAAGATTCAGGTACCGAGCTCAGGCCCTGATTCCTTTAACAAAAAAAGGCCTTGTCGATCATGCGCCATTTTTGAATGTGAATAATGAAATATTCCTAGGTTTTGGCAAGGGTATCGCAAAGAATGTTTTAGACCAGAATCGTTTCATCGCAGCGCTAGGTTGGCGCTTTACTCCGGATTTCAATGTTCAATTTGGTTACCTCAATCAGTTCGTTTTGAAGCCAGATGGGTTGCATATGGAGCGCAACCATACACTTTGGACGAGTATCGTCTACAACTTAAATTTTAACAAATAACCTCAATCCTTGAAATTTATCACCCTAAAAGCCGCTTTAAAAGAGCGGCTTTTTTTATCTTTCTAAAAAAAACAAGTTGAAAAGAAGAGATTTTATTCAAAAAACAGGCGTCGTTGGCTTAGGTGCCTTGCTAGTGCCAAATGCTTTAAACGCTGGTCAAATTAGTTCTGAATTAAAGAAAGTACGCCTTGGCTTTATTGCCACAGGTTTTAGAGGTCAAACGCATATTGAAGAAATGCTCAAGCGCAATGACACAGAAATCATTGCGTTGGCAGATCCTAACCCGCGCATGATCAAAGATGCATTGGCTTTAATAGAAAAAGCAGGTAGACCAAGCCCTGCTGTTTACCAAAATGGCCCCGATGATTATTTGAATTTACTCGCTCGAAATGACATCGATGCTGTTTTTGTTTCGTCGCCATGGGAGTGGCATTTACCACACGGAATTGCCGCGATGAAGGCCGGAAAGATAGTCGGGATGGAAGTAGGGGGCGCCATGAAACTCGAGGACTGCTGGGCTTATGTCAAGACTTCAGAGCAAACTGGTGTGCCGATTATGCCCCTCGAAAATGTTTGTTACCGTCGTGATGTCATGGCCATCTTAAATATGGTGCGCCAAGGATTATTTGGCGAAATTGTACATGCCCAAGGTGGTTATGAACATGACTTGCGAGGCGTGTTGTTCAATGACGGCAATAGTGCCTACAATTCAGGTGTTGAATTTGGAGAAAAAGGATTCAGTGAAGCCGCTTGGCGCACTAATCATTACGTGAACCGCAATGGTGAGCTGTATCCGACCCATGGTTTGGGCCCTGTGGCCACGATGCTTGATCTCAATCGAGGAAACCGCTTGGTGCGTCTGAGTTCTTTTGCCAGTAAGTCTAGAGGTTTACACGAATATATAGTCAATCATCCAAAAGGAGGTGCTGCGCATCCGAATGCTGCTGTTGAATTCAAGCAAGGAGATGTTGTCACGACCCATTTGCAATGCGCTAATGGTGAGACGATCATTTTAACCCACGATACCAGTTTACAGCGTCCGTATAATTTAGGATTCAGGGTTCAAGGTACCAAAGGCATTTGGCAAGATTTCGGTTGGGGTGACCCAGAACAAGGGCATATCTATTTTGAAGCCCAAATGAAGCATTCACACCGCTGGGATAACACCAAGAATTGGCTCGAGCAATACGATCATCCGCTCTGGAAAGCCAATGCAGCTGCAGCTGAAAGTTCAGGACATGGGGGTATGGATTATTTTGTCGACAACGCATTTATTGAATGTATCAAGCAAAATCAAGCATTTCCATTAGATGTCTACGACCTCGCTGCATGGTATGCAATTACGCCGCTCAGCGAAAAGTCTGTGGCAGCCAATGGTGCGCCGCAAGACATTCCAGATTTTACCAAAGGCGCTTGGAAAACCAGGCAGCCTATTTTTGCCCTCAATGCCAATTACTGATTTAGCGCTGGTCATATTAGCAGGAGGTTTAGGGAGTCGTTTTGGCGGTGACAAACAGGTGCAGCCCTTTGGTGAGCAAGGACACTTCTTGTTCGAATATGCTTGCTATGATGCTTATAGGGAAGGTTTTCAAAAAGTATTTGTAGTGGTGCGCCCTGGTATGGAAGAGGTGGTTTTCGAGCAACTCAAACGTTGGATCTCTCCGGCTAAATTTCAGATTTTAACGCAGACACAATCCCGCAAAAAACCATTAGGAACGGCTCATGCCTTGAGTATGCTTAATGGTCATTGGAAGGGCTCCTATTTAGTGCTGAATGCCGACGATTACTACGGGCAAGCGCTCATCAAAAAGGCCTATGATTTACAGCAATCGGGTGTTGTAGCAGCAAGTTTGGCATTTCGTTTAAGTACTACACTGAGTGCTCATGGGCCGGTGTCAAGAGGTATTTGTCTGGAAGAAGCGGGTCACTTAATGCAAATTGAAGAGGTGAAACATTTGGCATATCACAATGGTGAAATCCGAGACTCGTCAAATAAAGTTTATCAGGCCAGTACCTTAGTATCCATGAATGCATGGCTTTTGCCAGCCTCCTTTCTGACTTTCTTGGATACTGAGGTGAAAGATTTTATAGCAAACCACTCGGCCGATGAGCAACTTGAAATCTTCTTGCCAGATTGTATTCAAAAAGCGATTGATGCCCAACTTTTCGAAGTGAGGCTAGAAGCAGCAAAAAGCACATGGTTTGGCTTGACTTACAAAGCGGATCTAGAGCAAGCAGTCCAACAACTTCAGCTACTCGAACAAACAGGAGTTTACCCTAAAATATTTGAACGGTGGACTTAAAATCGTTTGTAGATCAAACCTGGGGGTTAACCTGCACAGCGCTCATTCCAATAGAAGAGGGCCTGATCAATCATACGTGGTTACTCAGAACCCCTACACACAATTACATCTTACAAAAGATCAATGCTGTGGTTTTTCAAAAGCCCGAAAAGCTACAAGAGCAACTGCAGACCCTTTCTAAAGCCCTTCAGTTAACAGGTTTGGTTCCTTTAGAATTCATTGAAGTAGACGAAAAATCATGTTTCGTTTTCGAAAATGCTTACTATCGTTTGCAAAAAGCAATTTGGCCAAGTACTACCTTAAAAACTATTGATGTTGCTGTTTCGGCTCAGGCTGCTTCTGCACTAAGAACCTTTCATTTCGCCTTAAATCAACTTAATTTTTCGAATTGGGAAGCGCCCATTCCTGATTTTCTTGATGTGCAAAAACGGATAACGGCTTTTGATGCGGCAAAACAGCATGCTGCTAAAAGTAGACTAGAACTGGGTGGAGAAATCATTGAAAAATTAAATACTGAATTGCCAGCAATTAGCGCATGGCAAGCACTATGTGAAGCTGAACCTAAGGTATTGATTCATGGCGACCCTAAGCTGAGTAATTATTTGTTTACGCAAGATGGTAAAAAAGTGAGGGCACTTATTGATTGGGATACGATTCAGTTGGGTTGCGTGTATTATGATTATGCCGATATGGTTCGGTCATTTTGCGGAAGGGGAGAAGAGCTCAGTGCTGAAGAAGAGTTATTTCGTTCGGATATTTTTGAAGCACTTTTGGCGAGTTTTGACGTCGATGACGCCAAATTCTTTAGTGCAGCGCGCGGGCTCATTTTAGTGCAGTCTATGCGTTTTTTAACCGACTACTTGAACAACGATGTTTATTATAAAGTAAAGGACGACCTGCATAACTTAAGACGGGCAGCGAATCAGTTGAACTTAGCGCAAGAATTAGAAGCGTATTGGCTTACCACTCGTAGGCCAACTCAGTAAGCCATTTACCCTGACAACGCAAGGTTTGTTCGATGAGGTCGCGGACACATGTTTTACCACCCAGAAATGGGCTTTGATAGTGCACATTGGCTTTCACATCGCTGACAGCATCTTGTGGACAAGCAGATAAACCAGCTTTTTTCAGTACTGGAATATCTGGAATGTCATCACCCATATAGGCAATTTCTTGATCAGAAAGGTTGTATTGTGCTTTAATGGATTCGTAGCGCTCCATTTTATTGTGTGCGCCTAAAAAAACATCATGAACACCGAGGCCCATCAGGCGCTTTTTTACTTCTGGTGAAGATCCACCCGTGATGCAAAATATTTTATATCCCATCTTGACAGCATACTGCACGGCATAACCATCTTTGGAATTCAGTGCTCTTACAATTTCATCGTTGATGAGGTAGACTTTTCCATCGGTAAAAACGCCGTCTACATCAAAAATAAAGGTGCTGATGTGATTGAGTCTTTGTTTGTAACTAAGCATTTTTAAATAGATCTTGAATGCGTTGTGTAAGTTGGTTATAAACCTCGAGTTGCTGACCGCTCAGTTGATTGCGGTGACGCTCAAGGGTATTTTCATCGTGTCTGAGGGCTGGGCCCGTTTGTGCTTTTTCTGGGCCTAGCAAAATTGCTTTTGCAATGGTTTCGTTTAAAAGCGGATAGACTGGCGTGAAATCGAGTTGTGCAGCGGCTAAAATTTTACTTGCTTCTAGTAGCATGAGATTGCCGAAATTATTGACAAAAACACCGGCTAAATGATACTGTGCGCGTTGGGCCGAACCACAAGCTTGAAATTGCGCACCTAATTGGTTCAAATAGGCGGTGATGCGTTGGAGTACGAAGTCATTTTTTCCTTCAATCATGAAAGGAATATCTGAAACCAAGAGGTCTCGGTTGGTTGAAATACTTTGGTAAGGATAGCAAACCCCTAAGTTTTCGTGGGCAAACAATTTGATGCTTGGGCTACCCGCAGTATACGCTGCAAACTGTTGAGGGCTCAGTTGACCAATTACTTCGGGCAAAGCATCGTCTGAAACGCAAAGCAAAATGAGGTCTGCTTTGAGTGCTGAAATGCTGTTTACCGCCTTTGTGTTGTATTTAAGCGCGAGTGCCTCCGCTTTTTGCTGATTGCGGGCATAGATTCCGCCTATTGAAATTTGCGCATCATAGGAAAGACGTAGCAACGTTTGTGCAACCCTTCCGGATCCGATGACTGCAATTTGAATAGGATGCATTTATTGACCGTGACACTGTTTGAACTTCTTGCCACTTCCACAAGGGCAAGGATCATTGCGCCCAACCTTAGGATCTGCAACAATTGGCTGTTGTTTCTCGCGCTGTGGCATCGAGTTGGCAATGGCTTGCTCATAGCCTTCACGACCTTCAAATGCTGGAGGTGTTGTGCTGCTTGTTGCCGAAAGTTGCGCTTTCTCGTAGTTGTTTTGGTGGTCTTCTTTGTTGGTGCTTTCGATCTGTTGTTCGATAGGCACATCCATTTTCATGAGCAGTTCAAGCGCCTCTTCATTCAAACGATTCAGCATCGAACGGAAGAGTTCGTATGACTCGAGTTTATAGATAACTAATGGATCTTTTTGCTCGTATTGTGCGTTGCGTACCGCAGAGCGGAGGTCATCCATTTCGCGGAGGTGTTCCTTCCACTCTTCATCGATTTTGCTCAGGATTACGTTTCTTTCGAAATACTTACTGATGATTTTCCCTTCAGAGTTGTAGGCTTCTTCTAGGTTGACTATCAGTTGTAATTGACGACGACCATCTGTAAGTGGGAAGACGATATTTTTATATTGTTGCGACATCGTTTCGAAAACGTGTTTCACTTGTGGATAAGCCATGCGGGCAATCTTTTCGCATTTGCGATCGTAGGCTTCTCTTAACGACTGATAAGTACGCTCCGTGAGTTCTTGTGTGCTGATGCTTTTGAAAGTGTTTTCATCAACAGGTGCTTCAATGCCAATCAGGCGTAGCACTTCGAGTTCGAAGTCTTGGAAAGTGCCTTTGGCATGCGCAGCGACAGTCGTTTCGCATAGTTCGTAGAACATGTTATCGATATCCATGTCGAGGCGATCACCATAAAGTGCATTGCGGCGTTTTTTATAGATAGCTTTACGCTGCGCATTCATGACGTCGTCATATTCGAGGAGGTTTTTACGCATCCCGAAGTTGTTCTCTTCGACTTTTTTCTGAGCGCGCTCAATAGACTTTGAAACCATTCCGGCGGTAATTACTTCGCCTTCTTTGAGGCCCATGCGGTCCATGATTGCGGCAATGCGTTCCGAGCCAAATTTACGCATGAGGTCATCTTCTAGGGAGACAAAGAAACGCGAAGAACCTGGATCTCCTTGACGGCCCGAGCGTCCGCGCAACTGGCGGTCTACACGGCGAGAGTCATGGCGTTCTGTACCAATAATGGCCAAACCACCTGCTTCTTTGACGCCTGCACCTAATTTGATATCGGTACCACGGCCCGCCATGTTGGTGGCAATGGTAACCGTACCTGCCTGACCAGCGTTGGCAACAATTTCGGCCTCTTTTTGGTGGTATTTGGCGTTGAGTACTTGGTGCGGTATCTTTTTCATTTGCAGCATACGCGACAACAACTCAGAAATTTCTACGGTTGTGGTTCCGACCAAAACGGGTCTGCCAGCAGCAACTAAACTTTCAATTTCTAGAATAATGGCATTATATTTTTCTCGGGCTGTTTTGTAAACGAAGTCGTCTTGGTCTTTGCGAGAAATGGCGCGGTTGGTTGGTACAACTACTACGTCAAGTTTGTAGATGTCCCAGAATTCTCTGGCTTCAGTTTCGGCTGTACCGGTCATGCCCGCGAGCTTGTGGTACATTCTGAAGTAATTCTGAAGGGTAATTGAAGCGTAGGTTTGAGTGGCCGCCTCTACGGTTACATTTTCTTTGGCTTCAATGGCTTGGTGTAAACCGTCAGAATAACGGCGACCTTCCATGATACGTCCTGTAGACTCGTCGACAATTTTGACTTTACCGTCCATGATTACGTATTCTACCTCTTTTTCAAAGAGGGTGTAGGCACGCAAGAGCTGACTAACAGAATGGATGCGTTCTGATTTAATAGAGTAGTCACGGACAAGCGCGTCTTTGCGCTCGAGGTAGGCATCTTTCTCAAGTTGCTCTTTTTGCAATTTTGCAATTTCTGCACCGATGTCTGGCATCACGAAGAAATCGCGGTCATCTTGACCCGAAACGAGGTCAATACCTTTGTCTGTGAGTTCGATGGAATTATTTTTTTCATCGATGACAAAGAACAACTCAACATCAATCTTCTTCATTTGCTTGCCTTGCTCGGCCATGTAGAAGTTTTCTGTTTTTTGGAGGTGTACTTTGATACCCGGCTCAGATAAGAATTTAATGAGTGTGCGGTTTTTAGGCAAACCACGGTGCGCACGCAAGAGGGCAATACCGCCTTCTTCAAGCATGCGTTTTTGCTCGTTTTTGTCTGGGTTAGGTTCGTTGATGACGCTCAGCAATTTTTTAGCTTCTGAAAGACACTGCTGAACATATGCTTTTTGTGCTTCCACGACGCGTTCGATACGCGGCTTGAGCACATGAAATTCGTGTTCGTCTCCTTTTGGAGTCGGCCCAGCGATAATGAGCGGTGTTCGGGCGTCGTCAATAAGGACGGAGTCAACCTCATCGACAATGGCGAAGTGGTGCTTGCGTTGTACGATGTCATCGACATGGCCCGCCATGTTATCGCGGAGGTAGTCAAAACCAAATTCATTGTTGGTACCAAAGGTGATGTCGGCTAAATAGGCCTGACGACGGCTTTGAGAATTGGGTTGGTGCTTGTCAATGCAGTCTACGCGTAGGCCATGAAATTCATAGAGTGGGCCCATCCATTCGGCATCGCGTTTGGCAAGGTAGTCGTTGACAGTAACAACGTGCACACCTTTGCCAGCTAATGCATTGAGGTAAACAGGAAGGGTTGCAACGAGTGTTTTACCTTCACCGGTTTGCATTTCAGCAATATTTCCGCGGTGTAAAACAGCACCTCCCATTAATTGCACGTCATAGTGTACCATGGACCAATTGATGCGGTTGCCTGCGGCAGTCCATTCGTTGTGCCAAATTGCGGTGTCACCTTCTAAGGTAATGCCGTCGCGTTTAGCAGCTAATTCTTTATCGAGGTCTGAGGCGCTCACTTTGAGCTGGCCATTTTCCGACCAACGACGCGCTGTTTCCTTGACAACGGCAAAAGCTTCTGGTAAAATGACTAATAATTCTTCTTCTATGCGCTCGTCTATGCGCTTTACAAGTTGATCTACTTGCTCATAGATTGCTTCTTTTTCTTCAAAAGGCGTTTGGAGGTCAGCAGCCTTGAGTTCAAGAGCTTTGAGTTCGGCTTCTTGGGCCGAAATGGCTTCTTGAATTTGCTGTTGAAAACCACGTGTTTTGTCACGAAGTTGGTCGTCTGAGTATTGTTTAACTTGCTCCCAGGCAGCGTTTGCTTTTTCTACGAAAGGCCAGTATTCTTTGCGGTCTTTGGCGTTCTTGTCTCCGAATATCGATTTGAGTAAATCCCCGATCATGTGTTTGTTCAATTTAGCGAACTTCAAAATTAATGATTTCTATGGATTTTCGCCTCAAAATAAGCGCTATTTCAGCTATCTTTGCAGCATGCATGAATTAATAGTTATCCTCGATTTTGGTTCTCAATATACCCAACTGATTGCCAGAAGAATCCGCGAACTCAATGTTTATTGTGAAATCCACCCTTGGAACAAGATTCCTGAACTAGGCCCGAATGTCAAAGGAGTCATCCTTTCAGGAAGTCCGTTTTCGGTCCGTGACCCAAAAGCACCAATGCCAGATCTTTCTGCCATTAAAGGAAAGTTGCCTTTGTTGGGCGTTTGTTTTGGCGCACAATATTTAGCGCATCATTTTGGAGGAGAGGTTTTGCCATCTAACACCAGAGAGTACGGTCGTGCTCATCTTAGCTACCTCGATCAGCAGCACATCCTTACCAAAGGAATGTCTCAGGGTTCGCAAGTTTGGATGTCTCATGGTGATACCATCAAGCATATCCCGGCAAATTATAAAATTATCTGCTCCACACACGACGTCGAAGTAGCTGGCTATGCCATTGAAGGCGAAACCACTTTCGGGATTCAATTCCACCCAGAAGTATACCATTCAACAGAAGGAAAAATATTACTCAAGAACTTTATCGTTGAAATTTGTGGTTGCAACTGCGACTGGACCCCAGATTCTTTCATTGAAGAAACGACGGGTCGTTTGCGTGCTCAATTAGGTCAAGATAAGGTTATTCTTGGTTTGTC
>JACCDL011004655.1_pt1 | contig 11530 bp, 13 predicted proteins | sample 7441931 | NCBI WGS metagenome assembly JACCDL01 (sample SAMN15323437, study PRJNA562643) | freshwater metagenome | isolation source: river surface water | place: USA:Blue River Watershed | collected 2017-08-16 | reverse complement strand
TGCTTACGGATTAGCATTCTCCGATTTGGGTAAGTTCGTAGACGACGGTTTCGGTCGGCAGAGTAGCGTAAATGCGTTTTCAGTTCCTAGCGTTCAACGGGATTGGGCAGATCGGTTTGTCGATAAGGATATGGTTTAGCGCGCCTAAAGGATTTAGTGTCTCTCCTCTTCCGGCGATCTTTTAACTGAGCGAGAATTTACCAATCCAAGACGCAAAGTGTTTCATACTCATATGACGGGGATCAAGATCGTCTGCATATTGAAGGGCCCAACGAGACCATTTTCCAAATCCAGGAACCTCTTGGCCTGCTCGATCAACCTTTGCTGAAAAGATTGTCACCAGCGCCCGAATACGGTCAGCCTCCTGGATTCGTTTGTCTGCATCTTTAAGCAGCTCAAGCCGCTTGTGCGTTCGAGCTTTGACGTTTGCTTGCTTCAACTTTAGAGCCCTTAGCCGCTTCTTTTCAGTCTCTTTGATTTGGTCTTCACGGCATGTGACCGCCCATTCATAGTCGCGAATTACATACTCTCGGTAGCTCTTCTCCTTCTCCGCTAAAAGCCCGAGCACCAGGTCCTTGATATCAGCGGCTGAGAACTGGTCGTAGCTCCAAAGATCACGCTTTCGTCGCGCGTCCCATTGTTCGGACTCCCAAGCAAAGCAAATTTGTGGCGGCGCAATATTTTCCTGGCCTTGCTTATTCCGCTTCTCACCTCTTTCAGAAGGGAAGAAAACAAAACTCTTGTGACGATCAGTAAACGTGATGTGGGTACGGAGATGCTTCCTCCCAGTCACTGTTGGCTTAAACCCTAGTCGATGGAAGGCCCACAGCGCTCCGTTATAAGCCTCCATTAGCCGCTTCCCATCTTTGTCCTGGTACTCGGGCCTATCGAAAATCGAATGCTCCTTTAGGCGAGCTTTTTGGCAATCACGGTCATAGATTCTCTGAGCGATTGAGTGGAGGGATTTATGGCCCCCAGGCTCAAGGATCTCGGGCAGCTTCTCCGCCAGCCGCGCAACTACCTCCTGTTGGGACTCCTCAGGCTCTTTAGGTGGTCTCGGTACCGGCTCCTCCAGCTCTTCCCAGTTAAACCTGTCAGTCCTTGCCTCCTCCCGCAACTCGTACTCCCCCATGACAAGCTGATTAAAGTCGGACACACCCGATGCCAGATCTGGCAGGGGCGGCTTTGTATACTTTCGACGTTTTTTGGTCGACGAAAGATTAACCCAGTAACCACGCGGTGGGCGTGGCACATCTCTCTGGGTACAAATCCGAGCGAGCATGACATCCGAAACCCCGAACTCCTCGGCAACCTTGGTCATTGGCTTAGCCCAGACCAGGTCATAGAGTTGCTGTCTAGTTAATCGAATCGCCATCTATCCCTCCCGCGGTCATTCGAACATGCGCGTATAGAGCGCCTCTCTAGTCCACAGGACAACATCAAAGGACGACCCCTTGACAACGCGCAAGAATGGCAAAATCCACCTAATTGATGAAGAGAAATACTAACCGCATTTGGGCTCTTGGTGGCTCATATAACGTGAAACGCCAACTACAGACTAGAATGCAGTCAAAGGGAGAAAACAGCGAATGGCATGGATTCCGCAGCGAGCGAGTTTTGACGATGAGCAAAACCGAATTTTTGATCAAATTGTAGAAGATACTCATCGATCGTGGTGGATCAAAGGTTACGCAGGAACCGGCAAGACAATGATGCTTGTGCATCTTGCACACGAATACCTAGAGGCCGGCTACGAATGCGCCTATGTCACCTACACTCACGCTCTGAAAAATCTAGTACATGAGGCACTTCGGGAGCTGGGGAATGATGGTGCTGAATTACCCATCTTCACCGTGGACTCACTAAATTCTCTTAGCAAAAATTACGACCTGCTTTTCGTAGACGAAGTCCAAGACTTGCCTCAAGCCAAAATTGAAAAACTACTATCGCGCAGTGAGCGCTTTATTTTCGCCGGGGATCTGAATCAATCTATTTTTTTAAACTCTGCCAAACCAGAAAAAATCAAAAAACTGCTTGGTAACCCGCGAGTCGTAGAGTTAAGGGATATTCATCGCTTACCTGAGGCGATAAGCTTTGCATCTCACCTTGTCTATGAAGAGGCTGACTCTGCCGAAAACGCACTTGTTGATGTTGTTAAAAATTCCTCGGTAAATCTCGTAAAAGCGAAATCTCGAACAGCGGAAGTGCTGTGGGTTTATGAGCAGGCCCTAAAGGAATCTAGACCAACGAAGCCTTCTGCAATACTTTTTTCCAAACATGAGGAGCTGCAAGAATTCATCTCCGTTCTTACAAACGCCAAGGGCTGCGGCAATCCACCAGTTGTAAAGAAATTGGAGATGGGTGGCGGAAATGACTACAATCCAATCAATCGATTTTTAAAAAAAAATGGCATTTTCTTAATGTACTTTGGTGGTGCCGGTGGCGGAGAGATAAAGAATGCCACCCGCTCGCGACTCGTTTTTATCATGACTTTGCACAGCGCAAAAGGTTTGGAATTTGACTCTGTTTTTATGCCTTTCATGAGTGATAAAAGGCTGCCGTGTCCATACCCCCCGCTAAAAAATAACGACGAATGGCAGCGCAGATTTGTGTATGTAGCCCTGACGCGAACCCGGCTAAATTTCTATGCATCTTATGACGGGGAAAAAAACGAAATTTTGGAGCGCCTTGAAGATGAAAATCTTGATGGTTACCTCAATCACTACAAGGTTTAATCGTGGCCGATTTAAATGATCTTCATTTGTTATGTATCTCGGAGAGCGAACTCATGCAGTGGCGCGCTAGAGGGCTGATGCATATTGCTTCGGGTCGCGTACTTTCTCGCGGCACCCAGAAAGACGCCCTATTCGCTCTCGCACCACTGGGAAAGCTTGAAGATGCAAAGGCACGCGTCATCGTTCAGCTAAAGGAAGACTGGAGTGCCCAGTTATCCAAACACCCCAAGTTCGAAGAATGCAGCGTATTAAGTCTTGATTGGGGCCATGTTGAGAGCCTCACGTCTGTACTGCCGCAATTTAGCCACCGCCTCGGGGGATACGGAGTGCGTATTGGGGATTTTGACTTTTCTGAGCAGTGGGAAACCTGGCTTCTCGCACAAGGCTCACATGAGCGTACAAAGGCTATCCAAGACGAACTTGGAAAGCTTGGGTTTAACTCGAGAGAGTTCATAGCCAATACCGCTTTAATTACTCGCATTGTGGGGGCGGTTGTGCGCCCAGGCGCCACTGACTTATCTGGGCCTGAGCTTCCAAGCGGGTGGGCTAATCTAATTCGATATCGGGATGCCATCCTTAGGCAGCTACGGGTCGATGGGTTTTCAGATCGCTTAGGATTTCTAGCTGCAAGCCTCAGAGAAATTACGAAAATCTATTCGGGGCGGACTTTTGGTGGCGACTTAGAGGCCCTTCTGGGGCATAGAGAGTCAGGCTGGGCGCTCTCCGACCTCTCCCCTGCGGTCTTGAGTGCCATCCAAGGCATAAAAAAAGATTCGGCTATAGCGACAAACGGTGGGATTGATCCGCTTGTTGGGGCGATCTATCTCAGGTTATACGACGAATTATTTTACGGGCAGCAAGATTGGCATCTCTGCTTTAGTTTGCTGCGCTTTACAAAGTACTCTTTAGATTCACTCCAGGCAGATGTATTGACAGTCGCGCTCTTTGGCTCATTTCCCGCTGAAGAAATTAGGTCGCTTAACCTGCAAACTACGTTTTACAGCCAGGAATGATTGGTAGTCGCAGAAGGCTTGAATCAACTTTTTAAAGCTAATGCAGGTCAACGCAATAGATTTGAAACACATGATCCTCAAATCTCTCAGCCCTAACATAAACAAATGACGAGACTAATTTATGCCGGTTGCCTACTGCTTATGGCGAGCTTTAATTTTGCGCACGCTAGACATCCGTGGGATTGTATTGGAGACAAAGGAGATACTGGAAACTACTGTCGTGCCCTCTATCACAATGACTTCAAGTTTTGTGACGCCATCGAACATGACGGTATAAAATTTACCTGCCATGCGCGCACACGTTTTGACGCAAAAATCTGCAGTGTGATTGACAACAGAAAGGATTTACAATACTGTATCAAGCTAGTGCGGCAAGAAATTAAAGTAAAAAATGACTATGCGATTCAAGTGATAAGAAAGATACCTCACGAATATCGAAATCCCTCCGCATGGACTTACGGCAAGTAGCGCCTGATTGATAGCGATTCAATAATCTACGGCGAAGTTTTGCGTAACTGCAGAAATTGAAGGAAAAAACGGCTCGTTTTGGTGGTGTTTGTTCGAAGATTACCAGGACCATAGTTTATTGTCGCAATTTTTTAAGCGAGCTAAGTCTTATGTCAGCAGGAACTCGTCTAAAGAAATATCTTTACGAAGAAGTGGAGAGTGTCCGTGGCGGGAAAGTTATGCATATCAAGTCCTCTCTTTTCCTCTGGTTAGCGCCCATCTCACTCATTGTCGGCGTCGTTCTCTTGAGTCATAAGATCGTATTGGGAGGTGTTTTTCTCGTAACATTGGCGCCGTTTCTCATTCTCTATCCGATTGTGAGATTCCTGCTCGGCGGCAGAGATAGCCTATTTGGCGTACTCGTAACCTATATGGTTGAAGAAGTCCTCAAGTACAAGTTAGCAAACCGGTCTAAGAATAAAAAGAACTAGTTTTTCGCGCCAACCTAAAGCTAATTCAGATATCAGCCACCTAATGCAATTAACGGTATTTCGCACCTTGACTACTTATTTTTTCTAAGCAAATTACCCCGCTTCTGATTGCATGACGAGCACAGAATTCGGATGTTCACGACATCATTACTACCGCCAAGGCTATGGAGATAGTCGTGGTCAAAGTGTAGATTTTCAGTACTTCCACATTCTTGACACACCCCACCATCCCGCTCGATGACGATTGCTTTCGTCTCGTCAGAGACATAGCGTGAAGCCTTCTTGCAATCAACGGCAAAAAATGTTCGCAGTCGTTCTACTCGTCGTTGAAGTTCTCTTACTCTTTTGTCTTTTAAATAGAAAGCTTCTTCGACATGAAGACAGAGCTCCTCGAGGTCAGCTTTCGTATTTGGCAACGGACAGTCAGGCGTGGCAGCAAAAACGCCGTTAAGGCACCACAGCCTGTTCAGTAGGCGAATAGCCTGCGCATCACTTTGCTCAGGCTCCGCTAGTTCACCACTATGTTTTCCGCTTATACGACTCTGACCTGTCCAAGTTCTTTCATCACCGTGACCGTCATCACCTTCGTCGGAATAAATGCGCTCGCCTTCTTGGATTAGTCTGTGTATATCTTGGGTTTCTTCAAAAGTAAGTTTTGATCTTTTCCGCGTCGAGGACTTTGAATCTCGGGATTTTAAGCCAACAACCTTATCCCTCATAGGAGATTGTTTTGCTCTTTGCTCCTCGCGTATTTTTTCAAGTTTTTTGATTTCGTGGGTGTATCTACCAAGGTGTGTCAGCCCCGTTTCACGCAATGCTCGCATACCAAAAGGAATCCACCCAAAGTCAACTACAGACTCTGGGGTGGGTGCGTCATAAAAATCCTCGGAATCTCTCTTGGTATCCAAACACATACGTACCGCCAAAGAGTCTGGGTAAGTTGAGCCATCTGGGAGTAGAGGAAGGCCCCAACCGATGTGATTAAGGCAGACTTCGTAGATTTCTTCCCTTCTAACGACAAGTACGTTCTCTTCCACTCTTCCGAGAAGGACAAATTTTGGGGGTGTCATACGCTAGCTACCTTAGCCGAACCCCCAGGTTTGCGCTCAATTGAGTAAACAAGGCCGGGTCTTCCGAACGCCCTGCATGGATACCATCCGATTCTCACAGGGCCACCGATGTAGGCGTAATGCCTAATGTATGGGGAGTTTGGGCGCTTTGTCTTTCCGTCATGCGCCTGATCATCCAATAGGTAGATGTCGACTGGGCCCAGCTCCTCCTCACACTTTCTCAGCAACTTTGGGATATCTCTGTACTGCTCAAACCCTCTTAACTGCCTCGAGAAACCGCCTTGGGCCGCAAGAATCGTACAGACAACATTCAGCCGAAGCGGGAAGATGAGCTCCTCAAACAGTGCGTGGGATGCTGTGTGGGAGAAAATCACCAGATAGGTATCGCCGCCCTTGGGGCGAGTTTTAGAGTTCTGATTCTCGTTTCGAACAGTGACCGTAAAGAGGGTCACTGGTATGGAGTCTCCAAATAAGTAGTCTTCCCGCTTTTCGGCAACACTTACGTCAGTTTCATACTTTCCCCAACCGTCGTAGTGCTCATCTTCGCCGATCGGATAGTCGCTATTACGGGGCCAAGAGTAGCTCGCCTTAAAGCTCCTAGTCTCCGGGGCTCCAACCAGATGAGATCCGTGGTCATTCATCCAAAAAATAATTGGGTCAGCTTCGTAGTTAGGTTCGTTTAGTCTGAATAGTCGTCTGCCGGTTGGGTTATCTGGAGCATCCAGGATCAGTGGTTTTAAGTCCATCGCGCTTCCGGGATACCAATAAATTGAGGGTTTCTTCCCAAACCTTGACAAACAGTCTTTTAATTCGCTTGACTGCACTTCCGACGTCGGGATGAGACCGCCAACAAAGTCTTCCCAGCTTAACGACTTGCCTTCAGACTTCAGTTGATCGATGAATTTTGATACCGACATCTCTTTGCCCCAGATGGGCGCGTATTCGTAATAGCGCCAGTCGGTAAGCTTCTTTCTAGACGCGTGTTCCGCAACCCGAACGTCTTGCGCGGTTTTCTTTTCGCGACGCTTTGTCTCAATAACCTCAGGGTCTCTCTCCAGCTCAATTCGAGCGGCGTCTGCAGCAAGTTTTTCCCAATAAAGCTTCATCCTCTCGAACTGATCGAATGCATACCCTGGCGAAATCCTTGCTTGCATCTCTTTGATCAAAGCCTCGCGACCGGCTTTTTGACCAAGCACGTTAAAGCACCAACGTACCAGGTAAGCAAAGTCATCTTGTCCATCGGCCGGGGCGGTTAAAGTGTTTAAGGCGTCAATTAATGCGTCTCGGTAGCAGTCATCGTCATCTTCCGGGTAGTCAACCTGGAAATGCTCTGCATAGGCCACATGTAGGTCAGAACTAAACGCCAGGGAGGCGTACTGGCTGTGGTAACCCCGCAGAAAACGTTCAAGCCAATTTTGTTCCTGGCGCTCCATCGGTTCGGTATTTAAGATTAAAGTTGTAAATAGTCGGTAATATTATCTTTCAAGACAAGTTTTGAAAGGGGTTGCTATGAGCAAGGGTCTTCGCCCAGCGGTGGGGCTTGTGGTTGGCTTATGTGCCGTGATTGGATTTTTGCTACCGCAGCAATTTTGGGGCGTCCAGAAGCTTCAATCGCTCTTTATCCAGGCGGACGAGCAGCTGGTCTTTCACGAGGCATGCTCTGCTGTGGCTCTTGGGGCATTTCCAGCAGCTGCTATTCATGCCCCTCAGGGATGCGAATCGATCACTCGGGCGAGAGATGTTTACGAAGGCCTAAGCTACCCGGAAGCCAAGGATGCGTTTCAACGCGACCTTTTTCGGGACCAAGCGGTCTTCTCCGCCCTTACGGCCTGCCTGGGTCTACTTTGCTACCTAGCGCTACATTTTCTCGCTCGCCTGATAGCTGCGTACCGACGGACTCCACACGGCGCAAACACAACCCTTCCCAATCTGGGTTCAGTGAAGTAACGATCTAGATTGCCCATAAGGCGCCCCACATCCCCATGAAGTATCTATACACCCTCGCGATAGCAATTTGCATCAGCAGCACGGCACAAGCCAACCCCTTCGCGGCTACCTGCGAGCGGGACGTGCACGAGCTAGTGGATTTCTATTTTTCATTGAGAGTATTACCAATTAGCCAAAGATCTCTGGCAGTGAGTGAGCAAAACGCAGAGATGTTGAAGGTTCGAGATGAGCTAGTGACGGATGCAGTCTCTATGCTGGCTTTTAATGATGTCTACATGCCGCATCTCAATGTGATGAATAAAGTGCTAGAAGATCGCGAGTATTCCTATGCTGAGCTCGCGCCTGAGCTGAGATCTGACTGCTTGATGCGCGCTAATCGTGTAATGGCGATTGCGCGACAGCGTCGGGGTTCAAGCGCGATACCCTCCATCTCGAGCGTGATTGGGGGTGCAGATCGCGTTGCTCGAATACCGGTTCTTATCACGCCATTTGGCAACGACTGGATAGACTCAAGTGGCGTTACCTATACCCGCTTTCAAAATACGATTAGGGACTCGAGAGGCAACCAACTCTTCCTCGTGGGGCAGAATTGGCGCAGCAGTAGCGGGCAGATCTATGTACCTTTTGGCAAAGGGTATGTCGACGCGACCAGCGGATACTCAATCAGGCCCTTTGGAAACGGGTACGTCGATAGCAACGGCAACACAGCACAGCCTTTTGGTCGCGGCTGGGTGATACGCTAAAAATGCTCGAGCGTTACTTAAAGTAACGCTTGCGGCCCCGGCCACACTGCGAAACCCGCATTACACGTTTTATTACACGGTGGGGTTTGGCCCCCGTAACCTATTGATTTAGTTGATGAAAATTGAAGCGATTTTCATCATAATCCGCAGGTCCGGGGTTCGAATCCCTGAATCGCCACCACAGAATTCCGAAAAGTTTTTTCTCTCCGCGCAGATCAAGAGTTCGATTCTTCTGTGCCACACCAAAATGAACTGCACTAACTTGCTCATAGCAACATAGGCATGCCCGGAGCCCCGCACCACGCGGTGCGTTTTGTTTTGGGCTGTTGGCCTCGCCCCGCCGAAAAAGTTTACATACAGCATGACAATGTAAATCCAGGCGTCGAGCGAACAAATAACGAACGTTAAAATTCAGACTATCCGCAACAAAATACTTTTTAATCGTTTTACGACTGAGTGCGCAATAGGCAGAGTTTTACTGGCATCTGGCTTGGATGTCACAGCTCTATCGGAATAAACTTTCCCGCAACTCCCAAGACCTTCATATTTTTCGCCTCAACACCAAAATCTCGTGCCATCTTCATATCCAATTCAAAAATAGAAAATACAACATAATCTTTTCTGGTAGTCGCCTCATTGAGTACGTTCGTAATGATCATGTTGCCAAACCCGGCAATCGTTTTCTCAATTGCGGAGGTTCCCTTATCTACCTTGAAATCTAAATCTGGATACTGCTTTTTGATCTGTACAGTTGCATAGTCAATAAATTCATTTTTACTCGGATTCATTACATTAAGAACAAACCCAATAGCAACTAAAACCAAGGTTCGAATAATAAGTTTCATTTCCCCTGCCCCCATAAGGCAATAGTGTGTAAGCGCGAGACCGTCAGGAAGAATTAGGTTAATTAAAAAATGTCACAGAGTTTTTTAAAACCTCTTGCCTGGCTCGGATCTTACACGACTTGACAATCGAACAGCACTGCTCTAGCTTTGCTTGGAACACTCAAAATTTATTCTATGCGAAGACTTTCTCCAATGTGGATTGAAGCAAATGAGCGATAACTGGGAAGTAAAGGCCATCACGAAATCTGGAAGCGGATTCAATATTCGAATCGGCCCAAAAAACGAAAGTGAAGGTGTGGGCCTTGCTATCGTCGCAATTGTTCTGACACTATTTACAATGGGCGTCCTCGATGTTTCGGGCTGGATATGGGGCATCGCTCTTTTCCTGATCTATGCTGTTCTAACTTCAATTTTCCCGATTCTTGCAGGCATTTCCTTTGTTTCGATAATTTGCTGGTTTTTTCTAAAGCCAGAATCGGATCCTCAGTCAGTGCAAGATATACAGAATACCGAAATTCAGCGGTCTCAGAATACTGAGCGCCCAAAAACAACGGGTCTGAAATATGAGACTAGATCTGATTCAAAGGAGTTTTCCGGCGCAAAACTAGGCGGGAAAATCAAAGACCACATGTTTGGCGACCGAATGGATATGGATGGAGGCCCTTACTTTTTCTCAAAAAATAATGCCTTGTTATCTTACAGTCTTGACGATGGCATCGATAGTTGGGCCTACGGGGTCGAAGGAAAAATTACAACGATAACGTTTTATTGTAGTACTACCGTTTTTCGACAAGGACTCGGCCATGCAAGCATAGACAATATCTCATGCGACTCGTCAATCGCAGATATCGAAAAAAGCCAATGGAGTAAACAGTGTAATACTTACCACTTTGGATCGTATAAGGATGCGTTAGACGTTGTTTATCTTAAAGGGAATGCATTCGTATCAGTTTCACAAAAAAGAGGTGCGCCAAAAATTACAGGCTTAGGCCTTTATGAAAATGTAGCGTTTACAACCGGATTCGAGGATTGCCAACATGCAGAAATTTTGAAAAATAAAGCGCTGAAACAGGGCTACAAGAGTCTCGGCGACATGATGGTCGAAAATAGACCCTAAGATTGCGATTAGCTACCCACTCATGATTGTTTTAACCGTTTTTATTTGGCTGTCACGCGGGGGTCAAAAACGACCTTTGTGATTCGAAGATTTCCTTGCTGGTCTCTTGCTAGATGTAATTTTATCTCACGGTTCTCTAACAGACGTTTACGCAAGTTATCGCTTCTTGCTGTGAACAAAAAATCGGCTGACTTAACTATTGAGGTCATAATGCTAATTATCGCCACGGGGTTTCTTGCAATTAACTCGTCTTCGGGTAATACGAGATCTACTTTTCCGCCAAGCGCTGACACATGCGAAATCCAACGCTCGAGCCTTGGCGGAATCTCATTAGGGCTTGGCGGGGCAATAAAATTTACTTCAATTGGGGTCTTTACGGCACCTAAAGAGTTGCTAAGTTCATCATCAAATTGTTGTAAATCAATAAAGCGGATCGTATCCTTTGCCGTAACTAAACTACCTGTAGTGCAGGCAATAAGTGTCGCCGCAATAGTGCAAGTTGCGACCAATCTTAGTATTCTGTAGTTCACAAATGTCCTCCTAATTGATGCAATTAGTAATGATTTTCAGCCTCTAGTTAGTGCTAGCAGTCAAGAAACAGAGGCCCGAAGTCGAGATTATTCATTCGTAGCCTGACTATCTTAGCTCGCTATCTGTTTAACGCGGCCATTTCTTCAAACGTCTTCCGGGTCGTAACAACGTTTGGGTGTAAGTCCCCCAAAGTATCCGACAAGATAATCAGCGCCCTCTTTTGTAAATCGATAGCCAGCAAGTTATTCTCTTTTTTTACTGCGATACGCGCTAGGTGCTTGAGGGTTGTAGCGACATCGCTATGCTCTTGACCTAGATTATCTTCCGCTATTCGGAGCGAACGCTCAAGTATCCCTTGAGCTTCATCAATACGGTCTAAATCAATCAGTAGCGATCCAAGATTGCGCAATATAGTGCTGGTGTGTGGATGACTTGAACCATAAGAGGACTCATACGCAGCCAAAACGATCCGATAGAGCGGTTCGGCATCACGGAGTTTTCCATCGCTCTGCATTAAATAAGCTAAATTATTACGAGATTCATTCGTAAGAATGTGATTCCGCCCAAGACATTTCTCTCTGATTTCGAAGG
>JACCDL010744084.1_pt1 | contig 11533 bp, 12 predicted proteins | sample 7441931 | NCBI WGS metagenome assembly JACCDL01 (sample SAMN15323437, study PRJNA562643) | freshwater metagenome | isolation source: river surface water | place: USA:Blue River Watershed | collected 2017-08-16 | reverse complement strand
GCCAGATTAGAAGCCTTTTCCAAGGCACACTAAGATAATCCGAGCGACTTAGCGTCCCATTGGGGTGTGGTGTAATTGGCAACACGAAGGTTTCTGGTTCCTTTGTTCTTGGTTCGAGTCCAGGCACCCCAGCAAAGAATGACTAATCATGCTTGATCAGTTTGCGGCCGGTTATCTGGTCTTTTCGTTTATAGCCCTCGCCCTATTCCAATTGGCCATTGTGCTGGGAGCTCCACTGGGGGAGTATGCCTACGGTGGTCAAAGCGCTGGCAGGCTTGCGATTCAATACCGCATCGCAAGTATTTTTTCTCTTCTGATTGCGCTCGCAATCGCTGGCCACTATCTAGCGCAGCTTGGCGTGTTTCCAACTCTTTTGGATGAGGGCCTGAATCAGGTTGTGAATTGGGGCTTGGTTTTATTCAATGTCCCCGCTGCCATTCTCAACAACATCACTCGGAGCCAGAAGGAAAAACGACTCTGGGGCGGAGTCACCATTGCCAATTTGTTGGCATCAGTAATTGTCGCTCTCTAGAGCTGCCAGCTTTCCCCAACGTTTAGGTATCTAAATTCTCCACCGTGTTTTTCAACTATTTGTTGCACCCGATTGTTCTGCAGGGCATGCCCTTGCTCGGAAAGCAGGGCATTGTGTGTTGCAAAACATTTCTTGGGTCTGATCAGGTCTAGAAAATCTATGACGTCCGAAATCCTGAGCCATGGAGCGCTGGTCGGGCAAGCCAAGATTTCAACCGACTGCTCTGGAAATGTGTAGCTGTCACCTGGGTAGTAAAGCTGTGAGTTAACCATTACCCCCACGTTTTGAACCAAGGGAATTGAGCGGTGAATTACCTGGTGAAGATCGCCATAGAAATCAATTTGAAATGGGCCGACCTCATAGTGGTCTCCGTGATAGACAGCCTGCACATCTAGCCCTGTCAGCTTTTCAACCACTTCTTGTGTGCCAAACATCTTCACAGCTGGAAAGTTTCGGCTGATTGTTAGGGCATGCTCTAGCGAGGTGTGGTCATCGTGCAGGTGTGTGAAGACAACGGCGACGACATTTTGAAGCTCTGGCAGATTTGAGTAACTTCCTGGATCTATAACAAGCTGGGCAGCGGCTTGCTCAACAACCAGTAGAGCGTGCTCATATTTGGAGACTCTCATGGCGCTACCTCACTTCAAGGTCTATCTTTCTCGATATTAGGAGGTGGCAATGAAGCCACTGGGAGTAATTATCAACCCGGCAGCCAATCGTGGTCGGGGAAACATGGTTGGCGAGCAAGCACTCGCGTCATTCGTCGAGTTGGGGATTCCTACTCGAAATCTCAGCGCCACCTCTGCCCAAGCCGCCAAGGATTTGGCCATTGCATCTAGCGATGAGCTTTCTGGGATCGTTGCAATTGGTGGTGATGGCACCAGTCAACTGGGCGTAAACATAGCGATGGAGACTTCACTCCCACTGGGACTTGTGCCGGCAGGCAGTGGAAATGATCAAGTGCGCGAGCTCGGAATAGCACTAAATGATCCCAGTGGTGCCGCCTACAACATTGCTGAAGGCATCAGGAAGCCTCGCAAGGTTGATGTGATGTGGGTCGAGACTTCCTATCGAAGCTTTTGGTCCTTTGGATCAATTTCGGCTGGCTTTGATGCGCTGTGTGCTGAGCGCGCCAATGGACTGAAGTGGCCGAAGGGTCCGAACTCTTATGTTGCAGCAATGCTGCTGGAGCTGCCGAAATTCAAGCCCATTCAGTATCGGTTGGTGGCAGACGGGGTCGAAAGAAAATTCAAGGCGATGCTGTGTGGGGTTGCCAATGTGAAGAATTTTGGCGGAGGAATGCGAATTTCCCCAAAATCAGAAATGTCGGATGGGCAGCTAGAGGTATTTATCTTGCACGAGGTTTCTAGGCCCAAACTTTTGAAGATATTTCCAACCGTTTATAAGGGTGAGCACATTAAATTCAAAGAGGTTGAGATTTTCAAGGCCAAAGAAATCAGGATCGAGAACGACGGATTTCCGATGACTTGCGATGGTGAAATTATTGGCCCAGCACCTTTCAGCGTGAAGATTCACCCCGGTGGGCTTAGCCTGCTGAGCCGATAGATTGCCCCAACGGGCCATCTGTGGCATGATTTCTAGGTTGCAATTCGGCCCCATCGTTTAGCGGCCTAGGACGCTGCCCTCTCACGGCAGTAGCAGGGGTTCAAATCCCCTTGGGGTCACAAATCTCGCTTCTGATGACAAAATCTCAGAAGCGGGATTTCTTTTTTACTGCCACCTTCTGGAGTATCCGGCAGCTAAAACAATCAAGATCACTGGAAGTAGCGCAGCAGCATTCAAACCACCAAAGCCATAAATGGTCAAGATGGTTCCAGAGATCGCACCACCGAATGCACCGGAAAGACTCATCAGCGAGTCACTGAAGCCCTGCACCACCGGTTTTTCATCAGTAGAGAGCTCTTGGCTAAGCAGTGCACTACCAGCCACGGTGCCAGCTGACCAGCCCAGGCCAAGCAGAAATAACCCAATCACAACTAGCACAAAGTCATTTGCACCGAATCCGGAAACCGCTAGCGAAATAAGTAGGACCAGCTGCCCAATCAAAATGGTTGGTCTAGCACCAAACTTGTCGCTAATGATTCCAAAGACCGGCGAAAATGCATACATACCAGCGACGTGAAGCGAAATAGTAAACCCAACATCTGCCAGCGAGTGACCCTCGCCACTGAGGTGTGCTGGCGTCATCGACATAACTGACACCATCACCATGTGGCTAAGCGCAATGCTGACTACCGCAAAAGCTGCAATTGGTTTACCGCGAATTATTGAAATAGCTTCGCGAAATTTCTTTTTGTTGGTTGAACCGCTCTTACCACTGATTTCTTGTGCCAAAAGAAGCGGATCTGGCTTTAGTCCGAACCAGAAAAATGCGGTTGAAAGAGTTTGAGCGATGATGGTTAGAACAAACGGACCCGCTAAATGAGGAAGTCCTAAAACCAAGCCGACTGATTCACCCGGAGCAATGAGGTTCGGACCAACCACCGCTCCCAGCGTGGTTGCCCAAACCACAATAGAAATATCTTTAGCTTTTGGGCGATTGGTTGGAATATCAGCTGCGGCGAATCTAGCCTGCAGCCCTACCGCCGTAGCTGCGCCCAGCAAAATCAGGGCAGCCAGTTCGATTGGAAAAGATCTGAAGCTGGCAGCGAGGATCATTCCAATTGCACCAAAAATTGCAAGACCTGCACCGGTTGCCAGAGCGTAGCGTCTGCCGCGCTTTGCTGCGATGTTGGCTAGCGGTATTGCGACGACGGCAGAGCCAAGCGTGCTCAGTGTCGCAGCCGCTCCTGACCAAGCAGGGGAACCAGATAATTCGGTTGCCATGATGGCGCCTACGGAGAGGGTTGAGCCAAAACCAAAACCTCCCAGAGCCTGCCCAATAGCAAGAGTCCTGACTGTTTTGGCCTGTATTTTGGCGAGTTCTTCCGCCCTAATTGGCTCCACCCGACCAATCTAGTGCTTGCTCTAAACTTGTCTTTCACGCACTCGCGAGGTGATTGAGAATGAGCAAGCCATTGACCTTAGCTGAAAAGCTTTGGAACGACCACATTGTGGTGAAGGGTGAAAATGGCGCGCCTGATTTGCTCTACATCGACCTTCACCTAATCCACGAGGTCACCAGCCCGCAGGCTTTCGATGGTTTGCGACTAGCTAATCGAGATGTGCGAAGAAAAGATCTAACTATTGCAACTGAAGATCACAACACCCCAACTATCGACATTCACCTTCCAATAGCCGAGCCAACTTCGCGAACCCAGGTGCAGGCGCTAAGAACGAACACCGAAGAATTTGGTGTTCGCATTCACTCACTCGGGGATAAGAATCAAGGGATTGTGCACGTGGTCGGACCTCAGCTTGGTTTGACCATGCCTGGCCTAACGGTGGTGTGTGGTGATTCTCACACCTCTACTCACGGTGCCTTTGGTGCCTTGGCTGTGGGTATTGGCACCAGCGAGGTTGAGCATGTTTTGGCAACCCAAACGCTTCCGCTCAAGCCTTTCAAAACCATGGCAATCAATGTCGAGGGGACACTGCGTCCAGGCGTAACTGCCAAAGACATCATTCTTGCCGTGATAGCCAAAATCTCTACCGGTGGTGGTCAGGGCTATGTCTTGGAGTATCGCGGCAGCGCGATTCGTTCCTTGTCGATGGAAGGCCGCATGACAATCTGCAACATGTCGATTGAGGCAGGCGCCAGAGCCGGAATGGTTGCGCCGGATGAAATTACCTTTGAGTACCTTAAGGGTCGTCCGCATGCACCCGTTGGTGCTGACTGGGATCAGGCGATGGAGTATTGGAAGACCCTGAAGACTGACGAGGGCGCAAAGTTTGATGCAGAAGTATTTATTGATGCCAACACTCTCGATCCGTTTGTGACCTGGGGCACCAACCCGGGCCAAGGTGTTTCACTTCTAGACAGCGTTCCTGATCCTTCTCAAATGGAAGACCCTGCCGAGCGAGCAGCGGCCGAGCGAGCTTTGGAATACATGGATCTAAAGCCAGGCACCAAGATGAAAGACATCGCAGTTAATACCGTCTTCTTGGGCTCCTGCACCAACGCTCGAATTGAAGACCTTCGAGCAGCGGCCGCAATTATTAAGGGCAAGAAAAAAGCAGATGGTGTTCGCATGATGGTTGTGCCGGGCTCTCAGAAAGTTCGCCTGCAGGCAGAAGAGGAAGGCCTGGACAAAGTCTTCAAAGAGTTTGGAGCGGAGTGGCGTTTTGCTGGCTGTTCGATGTGTCTGGGAATGAATCCAGATCAGCTGGGCCCAGGTGAGCGAGCTGCCTCAACCTCCAATAGAAACTTTGAAGGTCGCCAGGGCAAAGGTGCTCGCACGCACCTGGTCTCGCCAGTAGTAGCGGCTGCAACTGCAATTCGTGGAACCCTGTCAGCCCCATCGGATGTGGAGAACTAATGGAAAGAATTTCAGTTTTCTCGGGCGTAGGTGCACCACTTAGACGAAGCAATGTCGACACTGATCAAATCATTCCTGCTGTCTATCTGAAAAGAATTACTAAGACTGGTTTTGAAGATGGCTTGTTTGCGCACTGGCGAAATGATGAGGATTTTGTTCTGAATCAAGCTCCTTATAAAAATGCTCAAGTCTTGGTGGCAGGCAGCGATTTTGGAACCGGCTCATCGCGTGAGCATGCAGTTTGGGCATTGCGGGATTACGGCTTCAAGGCAGTTTTCAGTTCAAAGTTTGCAGACATCTTCCGCGGCAATGCTGGCAAGCAAGGTTTGATTGCAGGTGTGATCAGTGATTCTGATACTGAATTGCTATGGCAGGCCATGGAGGCGAATCCTGGGCTTGAATTACAGGTTGATCTTCCAGCCCAAGAGGTTAGATTCAGCGACACTGTGGTCTCGTTTGAGATAGACGAATACACTAAGTGGCGGCTGATGGAGGGCCTAGATGACATTGGCATCACCCTTCAAAACGAAGCTGCAATAGCCGCCTATGAGGCCAGACGAGAGTCGTGGAGACCCACCACTCTCCCTGCCAAAGGAGTTTGATTGAGCCAAATCACCATTGAAGGTGGCAAGCCGCTGAGAGGTCAGGTTGACCTCAAGGGAGCAAAGAACCTGGTGACCAAGGCGATGGTTGCATCGCTGCTTGGTGAGACCCCTTCTCGATTACTAGATGTTCCTCACATCTCGGATGTTGAGGTTGTATCAAATCTCTTGAACCTGCATGGCGTGAGCATCACCCATGATGAGGCAACTGGCGACATGATGCTTGATCCATCAAATGTCGAGCAGGCGAGAATGGTCGACATTGACGCCTTTGCTGGGTCTTCCAGAATTCCAATTTTGTTTTGTGGTCCTCTGCTGCACCGACTCGGAGAGGCATTTATTCCAGGTTTAGGTGGATGTGAAATTGGTTCGAGACCTGTTGATTTCCACTTCGATGTCCTTCGAGATTTTGGTGCTGTAATTGAAAAACTTCCCGGCGGAACCAGACTCAGTGCGCCTAACGGTCTAAAGGGAACCAAGATTTCTTTGCCTTATCCATCGGTTGGCGCCACCGAGCAGGTGCTGCTGACAGCCACAACTGCCGAGGGCAAGACGGAGCTCACCGGCGCAGCCATCGAACCTGAAATCATCGACTTGATTTCAATTCTTCAAAAGATGGGCGCCATCATTTCTGTTGACACCGATCGCACCATTCGAATAGAGGGAGTCAAGGAACTGAAGGGCTTCACTCACCGCGCCATCATGGATCGCAATGAAGCGGCTTCCTGGGCAGCTGCGGCGCTCGCCACAGGCGGAGACATTTTTGTTTCCGGTGCCAATCAGGTAGACATGATGACTTTCCTAAACGTCTTTAGAAAAGTCGGTGGCCAATTCGAGATTCAGGAAAAGGGAATTCGCTTCTATCACCCAGGCTCCGAGCTTCAACCGGTTGTGATTGAGACCGATGTGCATCCTGGATTTATGACAGATTGGCAGCAGCCGCTGGTAGTTGCTCTGACCCAAGCAAACGGCCTATCGATTGTGCATGAAACTGTTTATGAGCAAAGGTTTGGCTTCACTGAAGCTCTAAGGAAAATGGGCGCCAACATTCAGATTTATCGTGAATGCCTAGGGGGACACCCTTGCCGATTCGGACAGCGCAACTTCAATCACTCCGCTGTAGTTTCTGGCCCGACCGAATTAGTTGGCGCAGACATTGTGGTTCCCGATCTGCGCGGTGGCTTCTCCCACGTTGTAGCTGCTTTGGCAGCCAAGGGGACATCCAAGGTGAGCAATGTTCAACTGATTTCACGTGGCTACGAAAAGTTCCTCAGCAAGCTTGAAGACCTGGGTGCAGATTTCGAGTTCGAGGCCTAAGAAGTGTCCGAACTAGCGGTACCAAAAGTCCCAAAGCGGGAAAACAACCTGTTGTTTGTTTTGGTTGCTGCCATCCTGGCGCCGCTGCTAAGGCTAACCATGCGAATCAAGACTGAGGGAACTGAGAAGCTGCCCAAGGGCGGCTATGTTCTAGTCGGCAATCACCTGAGCTATTTAGACCCTTTGGCCTTTGCCTATTCGGTATACCTGCACATGAAGCGCACCCCGCACTACCTTGCCAAAGCATCTTTATTCAAAGTTCCTGTCCTTGGATTTCTGCTGCCCAAGGTGGGACAGATTCCAGTCTTTCGAGGTGGCAAGTCAAACGATGAGCCGCTTCGTGCAGCCAAGGAGTTTATTCGAGCAGGTCAGGTGGTGGTTGTCTTTCCTGAGGGCACACTAACCAGAGATCCGCAGCTGTGGCCAATGCGAGGGAAAACCGGTGCGATTCGAATGGCTGCCGAGCTCGGTGTACCAATCGTTCCTGCAGCCCACTGGGGTGTTCACAAGATTCTAGGCAACTACAACCTAAAGTTTCGACCCAACCCATTCCATCTCGTTCGCGTGAAAATAGGTGATCCGATCTATCTGGACATCGGAACCAACCCCACTACCGAGCAGATAAATGATGCGACAGGTAAGGTAATGAAAACTATTGCTGCGCTGGTCGGGGAAATGCGCGGTGAGACGCCACCTGCCAAACTTTGGGATCCGACTGAGCACGAGCAAGACGAGACCGGGAACTTCAGGAAAAAGCGATGAGTCGAATCGTTGTGCTTGGCGCTGGAAGTTGGGGATCCACCATCGCCAAGGTCATCGCCGACGGCGGAAGCGATGTAACACTGTGGGCTAGAAGAACTCAGCAAAGCGAACAAATCAATCTTGAAAAACAGAATCCCGACTATCTGCCCGGGATCTTGCTTCCGGCCAACACCTCTGCAACATCAGATATTGATAAAGCTCTTGAAGGGGTTGAACAGGTCTATATCGCTATACCTTCTCAGCAACTTAGACAGTCACTGGATGAGTGGAGCGCGCTTATTCCAAAGGATGCGACTTTGATCAGCCTTATGAAGGGGCTTGAGTCTGGTTCGGGTAAAAGCATGAGCGAAGTAATAGCTGAGGCCACCGGCTGCGCAATCGAACAGGTGGCAGTGCTCTCTGGTCCAAACTTAGCTTTGGAAATTGCTCGGCAGGAACCGGCGGCGGCAGTTGCGGCTTGCGCGGATCAAGAGAGGGCAAATGAAGTTGCCAGAATTTGCTCAAGTGATTACTTCACGGTATTCACAAACTCGGATGTGATTGGCACTGAACTGGGTGGAGTTTTGAAAAACCTGATTGCCGTTGCTATCGGTATTGTCTCGGGAATCGGCTATGGCCAAAACACAAAAGCCTCCATCATGACCCGTGGTCTTTCTGAAATCACAAAGTTTGCGGTTGCTCACGGTGCCCGCAGAAGAACCATGTTTGGTCTGGCCGGCCTGGGTGACCTAATTGCCACCAGCGAATCTTCTCTTTCCAGAAACTTTAGAGCTGGTGAAATGCTGGGGCAGGGAATTGAAAAGCAAGAGGTACTGACTCGGCTAAAACAAACTGCGGAGGGGCTGAGTTCGGTTGAGCCGGTTTTGGCTATCGCCAAAAAGCTTGGCATCGAAATGCCGATTGTCGGACAGGTGCATGACGTCATTGAGGGCAGAATGAAGCCAGCGGAGTTTGGCAAGCAGCTAAACCTGGCAGATGACGTTGAGGTGGAGTCTTGATCAAGCTAGCTCTGATTTATGGAGGAGCCTCACCGGAACACTCTGTTTCCTGCGTTAGCGCACTGGGCGTTTATTCGGCTACCGATAAGAAAAAGTATGATGTCATTCCAATCGGAGTTACTCCATCTGGCCGATTTGTTCTGCACAACATAGATTCCCACTGGAAGCTAACTGACTATCCAAAAGTTAGTGAAGCATCACCTGAGGTGATTATGCCGATCGGAGGCGGCGAGCTCAAGCTTGCCAACGGCGAATCGCTTGGTCAGATTGACATTGCTTTTCCGGTTCTGCACGGTGTCAATGGTGAGGATGGCAGCATCCAGGGACTGTTTCAACTTTGCGGAATGAAGTACGTCGGAAATGGTGTTTTGGCTTCTTCGCTCGCAATGGACAAGGCCTACTCCAAGCGAATATTTCGTCAGGCTGGACTGGCGGTGGCTGAAGAGATGGTCGTCGATAAGCAAACCTGGCAGCTCGACGCCAACAAGGTTTTGGCAAGAGCCGAGTCGTTTATTGCACCAGCTTGTTTTGTCAAGCCCGCCCGCTCGGGGTCATCAGTCGGAGTGACCAAAGTAAAAGAAAAGAAAGCGCTTACGAGTGCGATTGAAAGCGCCTTTGAGTTTGATGACAAGGTCTTAGTAGAAAAGCAGGTGGTCGGCCGAGAAGTGGAGTGCTCTGTGCTAGAGCGACCTGACGGATCTTTGCAGGTTTCACTAGCTGGCGAGATCAAGCTAAATGGCAGTGAGTTTTATGACTACCAGGCCAAGTACATTGATGACTCCGCAGAGCTCTTAGTTCCAACCAACCTCAGCCAGGAAGAGCTGAAGCAAATGCAGCAGGCTGCCATTGCGGCCTTTCGAGCAATTGGTTGCGCAGGTCTAGCAAGAACTGATTTCTTCCTGACCGAGCAGGGGTTTGTCATTACTGAAATCAACACCATGCCGGGCTTCACTCCGATTTCGATGTATCCATCGCTACTAGCTGCCTCCGGCGTTAGCTACCCAGAGCTAATAGAAACACTGATTCAAACTGGTTTAGCGGCTCAGCGCTAATTACTGATTACGGTGCAGCGTTTTGACTGCTCAAGTGAGCTAACTGCTGCCTCTAAGGTTTCAAGAGTTGTAACCCCTGATGCGACATCAGAGTCCACAAGCACTTCAACCGCAGGATTAGTTGCGTAGGAAATGAATCGGTAGCTTGGAGCCTGCGAATCATCGACTAGCCAATCAAAATCACCAGCGCTCACGCAGGGAAGCTCAGAAACTGTCACTTCTGGTAGTCCACATCTCAGCAGCACGGCTGCCGGATCGCCCCAGGCGGCGGTTGCCTGCGAGTTGGTAAATCGCTTCTGGTGATCTCCCAGGCTATCCGGCAGGCGCACCATTACTTCCGCGCAGGCAGGATTGTTGGAGTCCTCGGCCGCCTCGAGATTCACTGTCGTAGCGCAACCGATGAGCAGAAGAATGGGGAAAACAAGCAATATTCGCATTGGGTTAAGGCTAGCGTTGTCTGGTGAAGTACGAGGGTAAAACCGTCTTAAAAGTTGGTGAGAGAAGCGCACTGGCGCAAACTGTCGCCCACTTCAAGCCCGTGGCATCAACCATTATCGGATCAGGCGATGACTCCGCGGTCATTGGCCTGAGTTCAAATCGATTTGTTGTCACCACTGATTCCATGGTGGAAGGCCGTGATTTTCGATTGGATTTCTCCAGCGGATTTGATGTTGGCTATAAGGCAGCCGCCACCAACCTTTCCGATGTGGCAGCGATGGGTGCGCAGCCAGTTGCATTAGTGGTGGCACTTTTGATTACCCGCGAAACCAAACTCAGCTGGCTAGAGGACTTTGCTAAGGGCCTGCAGTCAGCCCTGGATGAGCTGGCTCCATCGGCTGCGGTGGTGGGTGGAGATTTGGCGCTGGCGGATCAAATTGTGGTTGCGGTTACCGCTCACGGAGATTTGCTGAATCAGAAACCAATTCTGCGCTCTGGGGCAAAGCCGGGTGAAGTTCTAGCGGTTGCTGGAACTCTCGGCAAAGCTGCCGCTGGGCTTTCTCTCTTGCTGCATGAAGATAGATCCTTGGCTGCCAGCTACCCCGAGTTGGTCCAGGTTCAGCTGAGACCAAAGCCTCCCATTAGCACAGCCATCTCAGCTACTGCCAGTGCGATGCTGGACATTTCTGACTCTTTGGCTTTAGATGCCAATCGTTTGGCAAATGCATCCAATGTTTTGCTCAGAATAAATAGCTCGGACTTGCAAGGTTATGTCGCAGTCCTGGAGCAAGCAGCCCAGTCAATTTCATCACGCGATGCAAAAGCACTTGATCCAATGAGCTGGATACTTTTTGGCGGGGAAGACCATAGCTTTTTAGCGAGTTTTCCAAAGGGTTCCGTGCCGGCAGGATTCAGAAAGATCGGCACGGTCGAGGAAGGCAGTGGGGTTTATTTAGACTCTGAGCCGCTGGATGCTAAGGGTTGGGACTCTGTTAGTTCTTAAGCGTGCAGATCGGCGTTCAAAGAAACACCAACCCCTTCGCGAGCAATCGCCTCAACTGCACCGGTTTGGCTGTTTCTTCTAAACAGCAGCCCTGGCATAGCGCTCAGTTTACTGGCTTTGACAATCTGAGAGCGGTTTTCGACTATCAACTTAACTTTGGTGCCAGCGGTTAGATAGAGACCTGCTTCAACTATTGAGTCATCACCGATTGAAATTCCGACTCCCGAGTTTGCACCGAGCAAAGCCCTCTCACCGATGGAAACCTTGTGTTTGCCGCCCCCGGACAAGGTGCCCATGATTGATGCGCCGCCGCCGATGTCGGAGCCATCTCCAATCACCACTCCCTGCGAAACTCGTCCTTCAATCATGGAAGTGCCCAAAGTTCCGGCG
>JACCDL010603428.1_pt1 | contig 11542 bp, 18 predicted proteins | sample 7441931 | NCBI WGS metagenome assembly JACCDL01 (sample SAMN15323437, study PRJNA562643) | freshwater metagenome | isolation source: river surface water | place: USA:Blue River Watershed | collected 2017-08-16 | reverse complement strand
TGATTCTGAAACAGCTACAGACCAAATAATTACACCGAATGCAATTTTATTTAAAACATCAGCTAAGTTATAGATGATATTTAATGATGCCATGCTGCTTGCAGGATCTGAACCAGTTAAATATCCGAAATAGTAACCTAACGGATAAATTGCCCATCCAAAAGTTACAATCAATCTCATGGTGTTAAAAGCCTTTTGAACAGTTGCAGGGGCTTTATTTGCACTGATTTTGCTTGCTTCACCAGCAAAGATTTCGTAAAGGATATAGAACCATCCGAGCATACCAACAATAAATGATGTCATTACATCAGCATAACCAGCTTCGCCAACATAACCGCCAATAAGCATTACTAAAGTACCTAGTACAAGTCTCCAAAAAACACCTGTTGATACCTTAGTAATTGCAGATAGGATTAAGTAAAACTCAATCATTAATAATGGCACTGTAATAAGCCAATCAATATATCTATAAACTGTTGGTGTTGATCCAGTTGCGACCCACACGTCACGCATATAGAAATAGTGAACAGCCGCTACCAATGTAACGAGTCCGGACACAGTGAGAGATGTTTTCCACTTACCTGCTACGCGATCTCTTTCAAGAAAGAAGAAAGCAGTTGATGCAACTAAAGCCATTGAGATTAACCAAAAAGTAATACCAACAAAATCGCTAGATTGAAGCACTTGGCCTGAAGTTGCAAAAACTGATGTTGATAAACTTAATAAAGACAATCCTAATAAGCACTTATTTCTTAGGGATTTTAAAAAACCTTGAAACATAAGAACCTCCTGTTGTTTGAAAAAAACTTTAACTTCTAAAGTTTAGATAATTAAAAATAGCATTAATAAAATTATCTTAAAACAAAGTTTACTCCCTAATAATTAGCTTGTTATATTTTTTTTTATTCTGTTGATTTTATTGATAATTATGATTAACCATAAAATATTTATGGAAATAAATATGAATGTTTATAGTGTTGATTTTTAGGAAAAAAAGAGATAAAAGGTTTTATTAAATAATTTTAAATCTTTAGCTTCTATTTAAGTAAAATTATTTAAACCGCCCAATTGATATCTCGCAAAAAATGGCATGAATAGCCATCCGGATGTTTCTTTAAGTATTTTTGGTGATTTTCTTCAGCTGAAAAAAATGAGTTAAATCTATTTACTTCTGTCGAAATCTTACCTGCAAGCACGCCTGATGCATCAATCTTTTTAATCAAATCTTCAGCTAACAGGATTTGCTCATTGTTTGTTGCAAAAATAGCTGATCGGTATTGAGTTCCTATATCATTACCCTGTTGATTGAGTGTAGTAGGATCATGCATTTTAAAAAAGAATAGAAGCAACTCCTTAAAACTTAAAATATCGGAATCAAAAACAACCTTGACTGTCTCTGCATGCCCTGTTGTTCCAGTTGTAACTTCTCGATAGCATACATTTTTAACATGCCCGCCTGAGAAACCTACTGATGTATCAACAACACCCGATATTTTGCTTAAAAGTTCCTCTAATCCCCAATAGCATCCACCCGCCAAATATACAGTCTCAATAGCCATGTTAATTAAGCGCAGTCAGACTGTGATTCAAGCCATCTTTTAGTGCAAGCTTTATCTTCAGTTTTACAAGGAAATTGTTCGGAGGGAATTAAAGCTTTAATAGCAGCCTCTGTGGCTAAATCTTTAACTTTTTGTTCTTTATTTTTATCTTCTTTTTGAGTCATATTTACACCTTTTGGGTTCTTAAAGTTATTAACTTATGGTTAATGCTTTTAAGATTCGATGTAAATTTATTAGTTCCAAAAATTAGTTGAGTTGATTTGAAAAATAGTGATTTACATCCCTGTGATTCATTTCATCTTTTCTCACAGCTAAAATGACATCACTTAATCTTGCATTCCTTTTTAGATGCCAATAGTCGATGGCTATTTTAGGAGCTGGCGTATTCTCATACTTACCGATTTGTATACCGCGTAAATATTCTGTATAACTATAAACTGCCTCTTCCTCAAAATACCCCACTAAACGGTGAGCTGTTCTAGACGATATTAAGTAAAGCAAAAAGAATAAGTTATAAAAAATGCCTTGAGCCAAGATTATTAAAAATCTTTCGAAAGCGTTAGGTTTAGCGATTTCAATAAATGTCATTAGATGCATACGCTCATTCTCAGCTTCATCAAGTAATGTCCTAATCCAACCGTCATCATTTTGCATTCGCCTTAAGGATTTAAGGTGTTGAAGGGTCCCGCCAACCATTCCTGGCACCCCTGCCACTGTTTCTAAAACTACAGCTCTATGCCCATAACGCCCAGCAAAAAAAGTATCTGCAAAAAAACGAAGAAATTTAGTGCAAGCTAGTGCGAAGTAATCAGAAAAACTTTCAGCTTTATGATGAGTTATTTTTTTAATCATGATGATGTTAGAGAGTTGAATCAATCTCACGAGTTCAATCAAAAAATCTCTGAACTCAAGATATTTGATAGCTTGCTATTGCTAACCCCTAAATTAAGTGTATAAAATGAATTGATTAACTCCTTATTTTTTGATATCCGTTTTTTCTCTGATTCTATTTTTTTGCTTTTATCTGGCTTTGCCAAAATCATTCTTTCACCATCCCACTTTTGACCACACCAACAAATACCTTGGGCATTAATTATACAAACCTCTCTTCCACAGCATCTTTTATCTTCCAAAATTTGATCTCCTTAAAAAATTTATTTGTAGTTGAAAATCTATAACCTATTCCTATTCAAGTTAACTATTTTCAACTAGAGTATCAGCATTAATTAAATCATATTAATTTTTTAGATGCCAAATATCACTATTTACTGGTTTAGAAATGACCTACGTTTATTAGATAACCCAGCTTTTTTAAAAGCTTCGACTGAAAGCGATATTTTATTACCTTTATTTTATCATCCGAATAATGATTTGATTTATAAGAGCGTAAAAAGAGTTGGAATTCATAGACAGGTTTTTTTAAAACAAGCATTAAATGAATTAAAAACAAGTCTCAAATCGCTTAATTCAGATCTTATTGAAATTCAAGGTAATATTTTTGATCAGATAAAAAAAATAGCAGATGTTATTGGTGCTACAAAAATTTTCTTCGAAAAAATTATAGCGCCTGAAGAACTAGAACAAGAGAGTCTAATACGAAATTTAGGGATTCCTGTTGAAACATTTTGGCAGTCCACAATGATCGATTTATCAGAACTTCCTTTCGAACCTCAAAATATGCCAGACATTTTTACAGAATTTAGAAAGCATATTGAATCAAAAAAAATTCAAACTAAAATGTGGGTGCCAAGCCCTTCAAAACTCCCACCTCTTCCAAGTAAAAGATTTAAAAGTGCTACAAATAATATTTTTTTAGAAGAAATTAAAAATGAAAAATCATCTTTTCCATACCTAGAAAATCAATTTCTGGGTGGTGAAAAGAGTGCATTAGCTCATATTGAAAATTATTTGCTTAAAAAATTACCCCACTCATATAAAGAAACAAGAAACCAACTACTGGGTATTGATTTTTCAACAAAGTTTTCCCCATGGCTTTCAATAGGATGTATATCTGCAAAATATATAGCAGCCAAACTTAAAGAGTTTGAAGATCAATTTGGCGCAAATGAAAGTTCATATTGGATATGGTTTGAGCTTCTATGGAGAGACTACTTTAGATTCTTACATTTTAAATATGGAAAAAATCTCTATATAAAAAATGGATTAAATAAAAATCCAATAAATATCAACCATAATGAAGATAAATTTGAAACTTGGGTAAATGGTAGAACTGGAAATCAACTAATCGATGCTGGTATGAGAGAACTTTTTTTGACTGGATACTTATCTAATAGAATGAGACAGATTGTTGCAAGCTATCTAATCTATGACTTAGAGTGCGATTGGAGGAAAGGCGCTCAATGGTTTGAGTCTCAATTAGTTGACTACGATGTATATAGTAACCACGGGAATTGGCTTTACATTGCAGGAAATGGGACTGATCCTAGAGGTGGAAGAAGATTTAATACTACAAAACAGAATTTAGAACATGATCCAAATAATGCTTATAAGAATTTATGGCTTAATTAAAAATAAAATTTATATTAATGTAATGCTTAATTACCGAGGTCAATTGTCATTATAAAAGTCTTATGAAAAAAATTCTGTTTATTTCTATAATCACCTTTGCGTCTCTTTTGTTTTTCTATTTATTTTTTTATGCTAATTTTTTAAAAACAACTCCGAGTCCAAAAATGACACTTCTTCATGAGAAGGGTAATTTTTGCTTAAATGCTTCAGAAAAGGCTGTTGCCAATAGAGAGGCTATTGTTGAATTTCAAAAGTATGAAATTTTAGGCGCCAAAGCCTTAATAATGCGAAAATGCATGGAGGATAATGGATTTGAAGAAAACCCTCTTTGGCTCAATAAAAATATTGAAGTTATTAAAGCCAAAGTAAAAGATCCCAGTATTTCAGAAGATGTTGTTATGGAAGATTTAAAAAGGGAGGCTATGTATATTTTCAACAATATAGATAACCAACCTTTGTATTGGCGATCAAAAGAAATTAAATGACGAAAATTAAAAATATACCCTCATCTAAAATTACTCCTGAGCATATTTATAATGACCGAAGAAATTTTATAAAAAATTTTGGCTTAATTTTAAGTACGACAGCATTATCCACATTTACGAGCAAAACTTTTGCTGCACTCAATGCGCTTCCTTCATATACTCAATCAAAAGATACCGACAAGGATAGGCTGTCATCTTTTAAGGACATTACAACGTATAACAATTATTATGAATTCGGCACATCAAAATCAGATCCACATGAATATGCAACAAAGCTAAAAGTTGATCCATGGTCGATTACTATCGAAGGAGCTGTTAATAAATCTTTAACAACTGATATCGATGAGCTTGTCAGGCAAATTCCTTTAGAAGAACGTATTTATAGACTTCGCTGCGTGGAAGGATGGTCGATGGTCATCCCCTGGGTAGGTATTCCATTAAATTCGCTTCTTAAAAAAGTGTCATTAACTGGTAATGCTAAGTTTGTTGAGTTTGTCTCGCTTAAACGTCCAAGTGAAATGATTGGTCAAAAAGACGATATGCTTGATTGGCCATACACCGAAGGACTAAGATTAGATGAGGCTATGCACCCTCTAACAATCTTAGCGGTAGGATTATATGGAAAAGTTTTACCTAAACAAAATGGTGCGCCTATTAGATTAGTTGTACCTTGGAAATATGGTTTTAAAAGTATTAAAGCTATAACCAAAATCAGATTAGTAGAAAAAATGCCTATTTCGACATGGATGAAAGCTAATCCCAAAGAATATGGATTTTATGCCAACGTTAATCCAGAAGTAGACCATCCAAGATGGAGCCAATTAACCGAAAGAAGAATTGGGGAAAGTGTTTTATCTCCTAGGCTTAAAACTCAAATGTTTAATGGTTACCAAAAAGAGGTTGCTCATCTTTATCAAGGTATGGATTTAAATAAAAATTTCTAAACTACCTTGAAATTGAACCAATTATATGTAAAACGTTTGATATTTGTCATAAGCCTCTGGCCAATTATTTCGCTAGGGATAGATATCTTTCAAAATAACCTTGGGGCTAATCCAGTTGAATATATTGAGCGTCATTTTGGCAAGTGGGCGCTGATCTTTTTGTGCTTAACGCTGAGCATGACACCATTAAGAAGAATTACAAAAATTAATCAGTGGATTTTATATAGAAGAATGTTGGGGCTTTTTGTATTTTTCTATGCCTCAATCCATCTCCTTTGTTATATAGGGCTTGATTATCAATTTGCATGGATAGATATTAAAAACGATATTATGAAACATCGTTATGTACTCGTGGGTTTTTTAGGTTGGCTTTTATTGTTACCTTTAGCTGTAACTTCTTCAGATAAGATGATTCGAAGATTAAAAGGTAACTGGAAAAGATTACATAGTCTTACATATCTAATAGCAATATTAGGCGTACTTCATTTTATCTGGCTTGTTAAAAAAGATATATCTGAGCCTCTTATATATGCTGCAATAGTTTTATTATTATTAATTTTAAGATTAAATTTTTCTAAAAATCGAAATTTTTAATATTCCGCTACACACCCCTATTCGTTCTGAGGAAAATTCTCGTCATTTTGGCTAGCTTTAAATTCTTCTAAGAATTTCTTCATAGATTGATTCATATCTTTCTCATAGTCATTACACGTTCGCAATCGATTACCTTTAAACTTAGCTAAATGCTTTGAAAATGATTGGTCAATACCTTGAATAATATGCGGCATGATTAATTTGGCACGATTCTTAAACCCTAACTGCTTGTCTTCCTCATTATTCTTACGAGCTACTTTGGTAAGATTATTCACACAGCTAGACATTTTTAAAGCATTCATTGAAGGACAATATTGAAGTTTTAAATACTGCACGGCATAGCAGGAGCCTAGATATAGATCCGCAGGATTTTCTTCAGCATTAGTTTCTGCCATCAGCATTTCGTTTGAAATGCACAATAATATGAGAGTAAATAGAGTTTTACTTAAGCGTTGAAACATGTGTAGGTGAAACCCCATGACATTCTATTTCATCTGTTACTTTAGGTTTTTGCCATGATTGTTTTAAGGTTTTAGTTAAATACTGGGTTTTAGCTTTAAAAGGAAGCTTTAAAATGGGACGCTTAATTTTAATTGGAACATTCATGATCTAGTGCATGATTTTCTTTAACTCATAATTACTGCAATTAGGGCATCGATGTAAACCTAGTATTTCATCGTAAGCAGTCTCATCAATTCGACCATCCCAACCACAAGCTGGGCATTTGAATTGAATGCGTTGATTCTGAGATCCTTTATCGTCATGCATTACTTCACCCTGTAACCTCAGACTACTCCTAAAAAATGAAAAATCCATCTTTTTTTGTACCCAAAAACCCTTTTACAATTGCTTGTATTGGGTGATTTTAGACTTTAAAAACCTCTTGAAATTAACCTTATTAGGTAGAGAATTGTTCTTATGAGAAAAGTAATATTAATAACTTTAATAACGCTAATTACAAATCAGGCTTTTGCTATTTGCAGCACGAGAACGATTGATAGTAATACTCGCATTATCTCTCTCGCAAAAGATTATGCGGAGCAAGCTGATGTTGAATTTAAAAAAGAAAATACGATAAGAGGTTGTGAGCTTTTACATGTCAGCAGATCTTTTATTAATCAATCAGAAAATAAAAAAATGATGCATCAAATCGGATCTTTGTATGACAAAAAATGTGGGAAAGTAAATACGGAGAATATCTAAAAAAACTTCTAGTTAAAATATCAAATTAATATCCCTTAAAAAATTGTTACAACTATTGATTTAGCATTTTTTTTAGAATAGGATAAATATCTAAAAATCAAAAAATTAGCTTTTTTGAAATTTAGATAATTAAATTTTGAGGAGTAAATATGATGAAAAAAATATTAGCTTTTGTTTTTTTATTTACCTTCTTTAGCAGCCCTCTTTTTGCAGAAGAAGATTTAGGCTTTAAACCATTCCATCCAACAGATGCATTATTAATTGGTGGCAATGGTGGCTTTAACCCTGGCAGTGAATACGGAAATAAAGTTGAAGCGGAGCCGGAGCTTGATTTTAAACCATTCCATCCAACGGATGCATTATTGATTGGTGGTAATGGTGGCTTTAACCCTGGATCTGAATATAGTGAGGGCAAATAATATTTAATTTACATTTAAGCATTACTTTTAATAAGCCACCTTCGAGTGGCTTTCTTTTTATCTGCGATTAATTCTTAATACCAAAGAATCTCTGGATTACGGATATTTCAGAATACACCAAACATAAAAAAGATACGCGTTAAAACAACAAGCCCCCAGTGAAACTGAGGGCTTGTTGTTTTAAGGAAATCAATTAATATGTCTAAGTATTAATTAATCTTGTCATCTGAAATGACATTTTTAATTTACGCCTATACACTTAACATGACAAGTGTAAATTTATTACTAAATTTTGTAGCACAACCCTATTTCACCCAGGCTATTTTTAAGGAATCAAACTGCCTAATACTTATTTTCTAATTGGCCACATAAAAATCACTAAGGCTAATAGTTGCGCTATAACAAATCCTAAAATATTTTGTGGAGCAATACCTACAAAAGTGTCTGTTAAACTTCGAGCAAATGTCACAGCTGGATTGCAAAAGAAAGTGGAAGAAGTAAACCAGTAACCTGCGGTCACTATTAAGGCCACAAGCATCGCAATATGTTTCTTGGCATATTTCAATCCTAAATAAATCACTGAAAGTAATATCAGTGTCGCAATCAATTCACTCACCCAAATACCTAATCCAGTTCTTATCTTAGTAGATGTTTGAATGATAGATAAGTTAAACATCAAATGTGTCATCCAAACGCCTAAGATTGCGCCTGTAATTTGTGAAGCAATATAAGGTAATAAATCTTTTCCTTTTAATTGTTTTTGTCTATAAGCCACCACACTGACTAGTGGATTAAAGTGCGCCCCTGAAATAGGGCCTAAAATCATTATCAATACATAAAGACCAGCACCTGTCGCAATACTGTTACCGAGGAGCGTCACCGCATCATTGCCGGACGAAAGTGCTTGTCCCATAAGGCCTGAGCCCGTGATCACAGAGAGTAAAACTGCGGTGCCAAAGAATTCTGCTAGATATTTTTTATTCATAATGAATGTCCTGAATAGCTTTCTTTAAGGATGATAAATCTAGTTGATCGATAGGTAATTTAATAAGTGCTTCAATATTCTTTTTTAATGCTAATAATGTTTTTTGAAATGCTTCTCGTTTAATTGCATCTGTTCCTTCAACACTTGCAGGATCAGGCAATCCCCAATGTGCTGTTGATGGATGACCTAACCAAATAGGGCACGATTCATTTGCTGCGTTATCGCATACTGTAATAATGAAATCCATTTGAGGTGAATTGGGTGCACTATATTCATCCCAATTCTTGGATCGTAATTTATCTTCTGGATAACCCATTGCTAATGCTAACTCAGAAGCAAAAGGATTGACTCTTCCTGCTGGATTAGAGCCTGCAGAATAACCAATAAATTTACCGCCACTTAATGTAGTTACTAGTGCTTCAGCCAAAATGCTGCGGGCAGAGTTACCTGTGCAGAGAAAGAGGATGTTGTAGGATTTCATATTGCAATTATACGAGATTAGGATTGTGAAAATTATGACACTTTTCTAACACACTCCTATTTCACCCCTGCCACTTTTGACCTACTCAAACCCTCTTCAACTTAGACAAGTACTGTAAAATATATTTATCTGAGAATTGGCTCAGTTGTTAGAGCAGCATACTCTTAAGTTCTATGTAATTAAGGATTCTATGAAGGTTAACGGTGAAGATTTTCAGACAATATGGCTTGATTCAACTGAATCTATAATTCATATTATTGACCAAACAAAATTACCGCATCATTTTGTAATTAAAAAGCTGTATTCCTTGGATGATGTGATTACTGCTATTAAAATAATGGAAGTTCGAGGTGCGCCCTTAATAGGTGTTACAGCTTCATTTGGTATTGCATTTGCCATGAAGAATAATCCTTCAGACGATTCATTGAAAGAGGCATCATCACGTCTTTTTCAGTCAAGGCCTACAGCTGTTAATCTTCAATGGGCTCTTAATCGCATGAATGGCATGTTAATGTATCTGTCTCCTGATAAACGTTTTGAAGCAGCATGGTCTTTATGTCAAATAATATTAAATGAAGACATTAAAACAAATCAATCCATTGGAAAACACGGACTTCAACTTATTGAAGATAATTTCAATAAAAAAACACTGCAAATATTAACACATTGCAATGCAGGATGGCTCGCAACCGTAGATTATGGAACAGCCTTAAGCCCTCTTTATTATGCACATAGCAAAGGACTTGATCTGCATGTATGGGTCGATGAAACAAGGCCACGTAATCAAGGTGCACATTTAACAGCCTGGGAATTGGGACAACAAAAGATTCCCCATACCTTAATTAGTGATAATGCTGGCGGACATTTAATGCAAAAAGGTGAAGTTGATTTTGTGATTGTAGGTGCTGATCGCATTTCTATACATGGTGATGTCTGTAATAAAATTGGTACCTATTTAAAAGCCGTTGCTGCTTTTGAAAATAATATTCCATTTTATGTGGCGGCACCTAAGTCAACTATTGATCAAGATGCTTCAAAAAACTTTTTTGATACCCCTATAGAATCTCGACATGAAGAAGAAGTTTTAATGATGCAAGGATTAAATAATAAAAATGAATTAACCAATATTCAAATAGCGCCAAAAGGTACACGCGCTTTTAATCCAGCGTTTGATATTACACCTCATAAATACATCACGAAAATTATTACGGAAGATGGTGTTTATTCCCCTCAAGAATTAAAATCTTTTTATTCATGAAAACCATACAACAACAACTACTTAATTTGGCATTGCATCTTCAAGCGTCAGGCTTAAATGAAGGCTCATCTGGAAACTGTAGTATTCGTGATCGTGATGGATTCTATATCACCCCTTCAGGACTCAATCCTAAAGCAATGTCTATTGATGATATGGTATATATGGATTTTAAGGGAACGATACAATCTAGCCAAAAACCACCACGCGAACCTTCAAGTGAATGGCGTTTTCATTATGATATTTTAAAGACTCGAAAAGATGCGAATGTAGTGATTCATACGCACTCAACCTTTGCTACAACGCTCAGTCTTTTTAGAAAAGATATTCCGGCTTTTCATTACATGATTGCTGTAGCTGGGGGCAATTCAATTCGATGTACCAAATATGAGCTCTTTGGAACTCAAGCACTCTCAGATGCAGCCCTTGTAGCATTGAATGATCGAAAGTCTTGCTTACTTGCTAATCATGGAATGATTGTTATAGGTCGCGATATTGAAGATGCATTAAATATCAGTCATGAAGTTGAAAGGCTTTGTGAACAATACACATATGCGCTTCAAATCGGATCTCCCGTCATTCTCTCTGATGAGGAAATGGGAAAAGTTATCGAAAGATTTAAATCTTACGGTAACTGGAAAGAGCCAAAGTGATAACAATGAATTATCATGACGGTTTTTATTGCGCTTCCTATTCTCGACCTGTAATACGCTTTTCTAGAAAAGCGGGTTCAATCAAACGCGTATTATTTATTTTTGTCTCTTAATTTTTCTTTTAATTCCATGTTTTTAAATTCTTGAACTGTTAAAACAACACCAACAATTGCAAGCAAAAAACAGAATAAGCCTGTGCCAAATAATATTGGATTAGTCATAATTATCCCTTTCTCGAAATAACTTTAAAGTATATTGCAAAGGATAAAATAGAAGGAATCCAAGTAGCTGTGAATAATCCCTCTTGCTGTTGACCAGTAAACCACAAATAAGCTGTAGTAATAAAAGCCACAAATACAGACAACAAAATACATATATCAGACATTTTAAGCATAAGTTCTCCTAATTATTGAAAGGTTTTACTATTTTTCATTC
>JACCDL010767840.1_pt1 | contig 11545 bp, 10 predicted proteins | sample 7441931 | NCBI WGS metagenome assembly JACCDL01 (sample SAMN15323437, study PRJNA562643) | freshwater metagenome | isolation source: river surface water | place: USA:Blue River Watershed | collected 2017-08-16 | reverse complement strand
TCTCTTTACTTCTCTATCGTTGGTAGGCTCGATTGGACTCGAACCAACGACCCCCACCATGTCAAGGTGGTGCTCTAACCAGCTGAGCTACGAGCCTATATAAAACAAGAGTTTATCACCGCCGGCGTACTTCCGTGACTCCCCGCAAGCTCTCCAGGCCAGTTTGTATGAGTCTTAAGGCTTCGGTGTTCTGTATCTCAACGGTCAATTGGATCTGCGCTAAGCCTTTGCGGACCGATTTCTTGAGATCAATCACATGCACACCGATCTTAGAGGTAATCTCAAAGAGCTCGCGCATCAGTTCTGGGCGATCTAATGCGCTAATAGATAAATCTGCTGGGAACACCCGATCTTTCCCTGCACCCTGCTCTGGGTCGAGCTTCGCACTCCAGGCTGTTTGGATGACCCGCTCGGGTGCGCGCTCGAGTAAGGCCCTAAATGTTTTACAACTCCTGCGATGAATCGATACGCCACGTCCCTGCGTGACAAAACCGGCAATCGGATCGGGTGGTACTGGACGGCAACACTTGGCCAATTGGGTTAATAAAGAATCGACCCCTACAACTAAGACATCACCACTTTGATTGGCTTTGCTTTGACGGGGCTTAATTTGAATATCGTCAGCTAGAGCCTTGTCAGTCGGCTTCTCTGTTTTGGTCTCGCTTGGTTTGGGTACGCTTTGACTAGCCTCATCATCGAGCGCATTAAACCAGGCCCGTACGCGTGCCCGCGCCCGCTGTGAGCGCAGATAGCCCCGTTCGGGATTGAGCCAATCGCGTGATGGGCCACCCTGCTTTACTGAAATAATTTCGATGGTTTGACCATTACTCAAGGCTGTATCGAGTGGCACCATCGCCCCATCAATCCGCGCACCTCTGCAGCGATGGCCTAAATCGGTATGAACAGCATACGCAAAGTCTATGGCTGATGACCCTTTTTCTAAGGCAATCACCTTACCAAGAGGGGTCAGTACATAAATATGATCATCGATCTCATGATGCTTGAGTTGCTCCCAGGCATCTTCTTTCCATGAGATAAGTTGCCTAGCCCAAGCAATTTGTCGCTCATAGGCCACTTCCGCACTGTGTGTCCCTGCGTCTTTTGCGTCCGCAGAATACGCACCTTCCTTGTAACGCCAATGAGCTGCTAAACCATACTCCGCCTGCTGGTGCATCGCCTGTGTCCGAATCTGTATCTCAAATGCAATACCCTGCTCGTCAATCACTACCGTATGCAAAGATTGATAGCCATTTGGCTTGGGTCGAGCAATGTAGTCATCAAACTCACGCGGTACCGGTTGCCACAAGTTATGTACCAAGCCTAATGTGGCATAGCATGCCTTGACATCATCAAGCAAAACCCGAAACGCTCTAACGTCATATAGGTTGGCAAACTCTAACGACTTGCCCTGCATCTTTTTCCAGATACTGTAGATGTGTTTAGGTCTTCCTTGCACATCAGCCGTAATATGCGTGGTTTGAAGCTCTTGTTTGAGACGCGCAATGACATCCTTGATGAACTGCTCACGCTCAACTCGTCTAGAGTCTAATAATCCTGCGATCTCTTTATAAGTTGCTGGGCTTAGAACTCGAAAGGCTAAATCCTCCATCTCCCATTTCATTTGCCAGATACCCAAACGATTGGCAAGACTGGCATCGATATCTAAAATCTCTTGTGCCCATAGAGGACTAGGGGTAAGGTGATTTTTAGTAACCCAGCGCAGCGTTTGTAAGCGAGATGCTAAGTAGATCAGGACCACCCGTAGATCATTACCAAAGGCAAGCAACATCTTGCGCAAGATTTCTTCTTGGCCAGATACAGTACTCAAACCATCCTGCTTCATCAACTTAGCCTGAGCTTGACGAAGGCCCCGGTACCCAATCAGTAATTGACCGGCCTCTTGCCCTAACTGTTTAATCAGGGCGTCTTTACCTGTATTACTGTGTAACTGCCCTGCCGCTGAAATACTGGCTTCGTCTAAACGCAAATCGCGCAAGATGATGGCGACATCATGCGAGTGCTGTTCAGGAGGCTCACCAAACCACGCATCAACTGTTTTATTAGTTTGCTTAGCGTCTGAGGCAGTGCTTGCGGAATTGGGGCTAGGCACGTTGTTTAAAGAATAAGGTTCCTAGAAACAACTATAGGAAGAACTGGCGAGCAATGTCAATTTGCTCGGCCTTAATGAACGCAGGGGCATGACCTACCTTTTCGATCTCGATACTAGTCGCACGGGGATTTAATGCACACATCTCAGCTACCGTTTGCTTAGAGAGCAGATCAGACTCGGCACCTCGCACAATCAGAATGGGGCAATCAATGCTCTGAAAACTTTGCCACATTGCTAACTCACCTGCTTTAGCGATCGCAGGCGTTACCGCTGAGAATGGTACTGAAATCGCGGGATCGTAATGCAAGATCCACTGAGCATTTTTTTCAAGAAGCATCGGACCATTTAGTAACTCCCACTCACTGTCAGTATGTCTACCAAACGGTGCGCAGATGGAATTCAATTTCTCTAGGGCGATATGGCGATTCACATAGGCAAATGGCTTGCCCACATAGCTAGCAAGACGGATCAGCGCGGCGGCTTCAATGCGAGGACCAACATCATTGAGGATTAAGCGTCTTACTCGATGCCCGGGCATAGCGGCATACACCATCCCAATTAATCCACCCATCGAGGTTCCAAACCAATTGACCTGCTCAATACTTAATTTACTACTCAAGCTCACCATATCACTGAGGTATTGAGGTACCGTATAGAACATGGGATTACTTAAGTAATCGGAGTCACCGCGCCCAACGATATCCGGACATACCACGTAATAACGATCGCACAAGGCCTCGGCCATCACCCTAAAATCACTACCGCGTCGCGATAATCCGTGAACGCAATACAAGACATTGGGGTTACGTGGATCACCCCATGCGTGATAGGCCATACGATGCTGTCCTGCTGGACTGGTGCATTCCACATAATCAGTATGCCCATGATGATCTTTGTTTAACAAGGCCGTATGACGGGCCTTCTCAACACTGACCGGTATGGTATCAAGCTCTTGTTTACCAGCCTCTTCGGGCTGCAAGGTGATGTGGTCAATACCATGGGTCTCACGCAACATGGCTGAGATCTTTTCGAGGATGCGTGGCCACTGTTTCATTTGCCTCACTTCGACGTGACCAATCAAAGCAGGATGACCCGGACTCATTTCCCACACGTGTAGATCATGAACTGTGACCACACCATCGATTGCTGTTAGATCTTGACCAACCTTTACATAATCAATATGCAGGGGCACACCCTCCATCAGAAAGTGATACGACTCTTTTAGGATGGATAGAGTTGATTTAAGAATAAGTAGAGAAACAAAAATAGAGAGTAATGGATCAATTTGCATCCAGCCAGTCATCTGGATCACCACACCCGATACCAATGCTGCAATAGATCCCAAGAGATCGCCCATCACATGGACGAGTGCAGCGCGGGCATTGACGCTCTTCTTATCTCGCGATAGAACCCAAGCCACCAGTAAGTTAACGCTCAAGCCAATCAAAGCCACGATGGTTACTGTTAAACCTGCTACTGGATGGGGATCTTGTATCCGACTAATTGCTTCGATGATGATCCAGGCCACTAGACCCAGCATGACCATGCAGTTCACAAAAGCAGCGAGCGCTTCTGCGCGACCAAAGCCAAAGGAGTGCTTAGCCGACGGCGGCCGTTTGGCAATGTACTGTGCGAGTAAGGCGAGGCCCAAAGCCGCTGCATCGGTCACCATATGACCGGCGTCGGAGATCAAAGCAAGGGAGCTTGACCATAAACCTGCAAGGAACTCAACTCCCGAGAAGCCAAGCGTTAGACATAAAGCAATCCACAGCCAGCGCTGGGCACGTCCTATTACTGCGTGGGTATGCTCAGCATCCCCACGTTTATGTGCATGTAAGTGCTCGGCGTTCAATGCACCGCGCTAAGATCAATCGGCGCACCAGTCTTTGCCACAATCTCTTCTTTGGTAACGCCGGGCGCCAACTCCAGTAACTTTAGCCCCTTTGGAGTTATGTCAAGCACACCGAGATCGGTGATGATGCGATTAATCACACCCAAGCCAGTTAATGGCAAGGTACATTTGGGCAAAATTTTGATCTCTTCACTGCCATCTTTTTTCTTGGCAACGTGTTCCATTAAGACCACGACATGCTTAACGCCCGCTACCAGATCCATCGCGCCACCCATGCCCTTGACCATCTTGCCGGGGATCATCCAGTTCGCCAGATCACCATGCTCACTCACTTGCATTGCTCCGAGGATGGCAATATTGATCTTGCCACCGCGGATCATGCCAAAGGAGTCGGCGGATGAAAATATCGCCGAGCCAGGTAAGGTGGTTACTGTTTGTTTACCCGCATTAATCATGTCAGGATCGACTTGGGCTTCGGTGGGGAATTGACCAATGCCCAATAAACCGTTTTCAGATTGCAACCATACTTCCATACCAGCGGGTACATGATTGGCCACTAAGGTGGGCATACCAATACCGAGATTGACATAAAAGCCATCTTGCAACTCTTTAGCAGCTCGGGCTGCCATTTCATCTCTACTCCAAGGCATGATTCGTTCCTCTAATTAATTCGTATTTATTAGGCTGCGTGCGTTATCGTGCGTTGCTCAATCCGTTTCTCAGGATTGGGGTTAAGCACAATGCGATGGACGTAGATGCTCGGCGTATGAATTTGGTCAGGAATTAACTCACCGTTTTCGACAATCTCTTCCACTTCTGCAACAGTAATCTTGCCTGCCATTGCAACGACCGGATTAAAGTTCTGCGCAGTGAGGCGATATACCAAATTACCAGCCCGATCCGCTTTCCACGCTTTTACTAAAGAGATATCGGATACCAAAGAGCGCTCCATGATGTATTTCTGCCCATCAAACTCACGCACATCTTTACCTTCAGCAACAATCGTACCAACCCCAGTTTTTGTAAAGAATGCTGGAATGCCTGCACCACCAGCACGTAATTTCTCAGCAAGGGTTCCTTGAGGCGTGAACTCCAACTCCAGTTCACCAGCTAAGTATTGACGCTCGAACTCTTTGTTCTCGCCCACGTACGACGAAATCATTTTTTTTACTTGACGGGTTGCCAAGAGAATGCCTAAGCCAAAATCATCAACTCCAGCATTATTAGAAATTGCCGTGAGATTCTTAGCGCCCAAATCTTTTACAGCAGCAATCAAAGCCTCTGGTATACCGCATAAGCCGAAACCACCAACGGCCAGGGTTTGCCCATCTTTGAGAATATCCTCAAGGGCAGCACGGGCGCTAGGGAAAATTTTGTTCATACGTCAGACTTTCTCTTTTAATAGGATGCGTTAGCCTCAATGATAACCGCTCTAGATTACGAAATTGTTTATCAAAAGCACTAAACTAGAGCCATGAACTCCCACGATCTGCTTACCCAATATGGCCCGCGCGAAGCCATGGAATACGATCTGGTCATTGTGGGTGGAGGCCCCGCCGGTCTATCGGCTGCCATTCGGGCTAAACAATTAGCACAGCATGAGGGCCGAGAGCTTAGCGTCTGCGTCCTCGAGAAAGGTTCTGAGGTCGGGGCTCATATTTTATCTGGGGCCATCATGGATCCCAGAGCGCTCGATGAGCTCATCCCCAATTGGCAAGAACTAGGCGCCCCTCTCGAAACACCGGTTAGCAAGGATCAGTTCACTTTCTTATCAGAGACTGGTTCTTTCACAGTTCCCCATCTACTTTTACCTCGCTGTTTTAGCAATCAAGGTAATTACATCCTTAGCTTAAGCAATTTCACGCGCTGGTTAGGAGTGCAAGCAGAAAATCTCGGGGTTGAGATCTTCCCAGGCTTTGCCGCCGCAGAGATTTTGTATAACGCGCAAGGCGCTGTTTGTGGTGTAGCAACTGGTAATCTAGGTGTGAGCAAAGATGGTGAGCCAACAGAACAATTTCAGCTTGGTATGGAGTTGCGCGCCAAGTACACCCTCTTTGCTGAGGGATCACGCGGTCATCTTGGCAAACAACTCATTAGTCAGTTCCAATTAGACCGGAGTGCCGATCCCCAAAGTTATGGCATTGGTATTAAAGAACTTTGGGAAATTGCTCCTGACAAACATCAGCCAGGCTTGGTTATTCATACTGCAGGATGGCCCTTAGACAGCAAGACCTATGGCGGCTCTTTCTTGTATCACTTTGGCGAAAACAAGGTAGCGGTTGGCATGGTGGTTGGTCTTTCTTATCGCAATCCCTATTTGAGCCCCTTTGAGGAGTTCCAGCGTTATAAATTGCATCCTGCGATTCGTTCGACCTTTGAGGGTGGTAAGCGTATTTCTTATGGTGCACGTGCAATTACTGCGGGCGGTTTAAATAGTTTGCCCCAAACCGTTTTTCCGGGTGGCGCTCTCATTGGTTGCGATGCAGGATATCTCAATGCCTCACGAATCAAAGGTAGTCATGCCGCAATTAAATCCGGCATGCTGGCTGCCGAGGCAGTGTTATCTGCTCTCTCAGAAAATCGAGCTAACGATATTCTGACCGCTTACCCCAGTGCATTTAAGAACAGTTGGCTTTACCAAGAACTAAAGCAAGCCCGCAACTTCAAACCGTGGATGTCAAAGGGTTTGTATCTGGGTACGCTGATGGTCGGTGTTGAGCAAAAACTATTGGGCGGTAATGTGCCATGGACGATTCATCAACGCAAGGCTGATTATGAATATCTTGAGCCTGCAAAACTGCATCAAGTGATTGATTACCCAAAACCGGATGGCACGATTACGTTTGATCGTCTTTCTTCGGTATTCATCTCCAATGCCAATCATGAAGAGAATCAACCCTCGCACCTCACCCTGAAAGATCAGGATGTGCCGGTCGCCATTAACTTAGATGTGTATGCAGGTCCCGAGCAACGTTACTGCCCTGCTGGTGTTTATGAATATGTTGAATTCGAAGGCAGACCAAAGCTACAAATCAATGCCCAAAACTGTGTGCATTGCAAAACCTGTGATATCAAAGATCCAACTCAGAACATTGTCTGGATTACGCCCGAAGGTGGTGGTGGCCCCAACTACTCGGGGATGTAATTAAGTCTTGCTCGGACTAGACTGGACTTGATAAATCGCTAGCCAGCCGAGTGCGCAAGCAAGTGCGGCCATCCCAAAAACCTGATTGGGTCCTAGTTGATCCCAAATCCAGCCGGCACATAATCCCCCCAAGGTACCCCCAAATCCATACGCTATGGTGGTAAATAAAGCTTGACCACGTGCCTGCATCGGTCCTGCAAACCAGGTCTGTATTAATCGAGTACTAGCGCTGTGATGCGCTGCAAAGCTGGCTGCATGCATGAGCTGTGCCAGGATTAAAAGACTGGTACTTGCAAAATAACCAATCAACACAAACCGGATCACACCAAATAAAAAGGTCACCTGCAATATGGCTGTCGGTGAGAAGCGGGCCATCACCTTACTCTGTAAATAAAAGAAGACCACTTCAGCAAATACACCCAGAGTCCAAAAGAGACCAATCTCAAACTTGTTGTATCCAAGGTCTGCAAGATAAAGTGAATAAAACACATACAAGGCAGCGTGTCCGAAGATCATCGCAAAGGCAGATAGCAAGAACCAGCGCACTTCGGGCCTGCGAAGGACTGAACGTAACTCACCACGCACCAAGGGTTGGCGCTCAATCTTTGGTTCTCGCAAGAAAAACGTATTGATGACAAGAAGAATAAGAACTGCCACTCCCAACCAAGGAAAAATCATAATGCCTTGCCACTGAAAAATCTCTCCAGCAATTAAAACCATGGTGATAAATCCAATTGATCCCCATAAGCGTATGCGCCCATAGCGATGATAGAAAGACTCGTCTTTGTATAAAGCATGTACGGTCGCCGCCTCACCCAATGGCACCATACTACTCAAAATAGTGTGTAAGACAAACATCCAAATTAATAGAGGGATGTATTCCTGCAAATAAAAAATTGCTACAAAGGTAATGCAGGCAAGGACTGCACAAAAACGCATGATCCCAACGCGATTTGATAAGTAATCCGAGAGCCAGCCCCATGAAAATGGTCCCAAAATTCGAGTTACCTGCAACATCGACATTAAGGCTGCGATCTCGATAGCACCAAAGCCGAGCTCTGCAAAATACAAGCTGGCATAGGGCGACATCAAACCAATATAGGCGAAGTACAAAAAGAAAAAGGCCCCAAAGGCCCAGCGGGAGGAAACTGTCATTCTCAGTAAATTAACGAGTGCGGGTCGCTGGGATCGCGCTAGAGCTTACTTTGACATCGGCACATTGCGCTCGATGACGCAAGGCGTGATCCATCAATACTAAGGCCAACATCGCTTCTGCGATGGGTGCCGCACGTATACCTACGCAAGGATCGTGACGACCTTTAGTTTGAATGACACTTGATTTGCCCTCAATATCAATAGTCTCTTTGGGGCTCATGATGCTCGAAGTAGGTTTAATCGCAATCGAGACGCGTAGATCTTGCCCAGTGCTGATACCCCCGAGTGTTCCACCAGAGTTATTGCTCGCAAAACCATCTGGGTGCATCTCATCACCGTGCTCACTTCCCTTTTGGGCAACTACCGCAAAACCAGCGCCGATCTCAACACCCTTCACGGCATTGATCCCCATCATCACATGGGCGATGTCTGCATCCAATTTATCAAACAGTGGTTCGCCTAGGCCAATCGGTACTTTACTGGCGCGCACCTCAATCTTTGCCCCGCAGGAGTCTCCTGCTTTACGCAACTGATCCATGTACTCCTCAAGTTGAGGAATGATTGTTTGGTTTGCCGCAAAGAATGGATTTTGCGGAATCTGTTTGGCATCTTCAAACGGGATCGTTATCTCACCAAGCTGACTCATATGCGCCACAATCTCGGTGCCATGCTGCTCGCGCAACCATTTTTTTGCAATCGCTGCTGCTGCAACAACCGGTGCCGTTAGGCGCGCCGATGAACGACCGCCTCCGCGTGGATCCCGAAAGCCATATTTATGGTGATAGGTGTAATCCGCATGACCCGGACGGAAGGTCTGCATGATGTCGCCATAGTCTTGACTGCGCTGATCGGTATTACGAATCAGTAAGCAAATGGGCGTACCAGTAGTTTTACCTTCAAAGACCCCCGATAAGATCTCAACCCGATCTTCTTCTTTACGTTGGGTCACATGACGAGAGGTACCAGGCTTGCGACGATCCAGATCACCTTGGATATCTGCTTCAGAAAGGGTCATACCGGGCGGGCACCCATCCACCACTGCCCCAATGGCAGGACCGTGAGACTCACCAAAAGTGGTGACAGTAAACAGAAGGCCTAAGGTATTTCCAGACATAGCTCCATTATGGCACTAGGCGGATCAATGCTCCTGAACCAAGCGTTGCCGAATAGTTGGCATATTAGCCACGATCACCGCGCCCGCTAAGGTTACCCACCAGGTGATATAAATCCAGATTAGCATCAGAGGCACAATCGCAAAGGTTCCATATACCGTTTTGTAGAAAGCAGCTTGGGTGACAAAAAAGGCAAAGCCAAATTTTGTGAGCTCATAGGCGAGGCCTGCAAACATAGCCCCGGTCAATGCGTCTCTCCACTCAACTTTCGTAAACGGCAAGACACGGTAGGCCAGAGCAAAGACAATGAAAGCCAAAAGACTCGATACGATCGTACTCATGAACTTAAAGCCTGCTGAAAGTGCTGGGAACCAGCCACTCGCTGATGCAAACAAGACGCCACTTAGATATATACCAAAACCCAGTAAGAGCGGTCCCATTACCGTAGCAGCAAGATAAATTAGCATCTTCTTCAGAAATGGTCGGCGCTCTTTCACTTGCCAGATCTCATTAAAGGCACGCTCAATGACGATCATGGTCACGATGGTCGTGAGCAATAAGCCAACAGATCCAACCAGAGTTAACTCTTTAGCCTTTGTAGAAAACTGGCTGAGATAGTTTGATATTTGCTGATTAATGCCACCCGGGAAATAGTTTTTCAGTACCCAGGTCTGAAAAGTGGCTCGTAACGCCACCACGCCCGGTAAGTTCGATACCAAATAGGATCCGATGGTAAGGATTGGCACCAGCGAGAGGATGGTGGTAAATGCCAAGCTGGCAGATACTTGATTGAGCTTTAGGTGCCGATTACGCTCCCACAACTCTTTACCGAGAGAAAGCCAACGCTGGATCGAATACGTTAATTGCATGCCCGTATCATATGGGAATCTATACTGAATTCCAAAGGAAGCGTTTCATATGACCCCCCCAGAAATCTTGGTCTTGTATTACTCCCGCTCTGGTGCTACCCAGAAATTAGCGCGCTTAATAGCCGAAGGTATTGAGAGTGTCTCGGGAGTCAGCGCTCGTTTGCGTACCGTGCCAGCCATCTCAGCGGTCTGTGAGGCTACAGAACCCACAGTACCCACCGAAGGGGCACCCTATGCGGAATACTCTGATCTAGAAGAATGTATTGGTCTTGCTATGGGCTCACCCACTCGCTTTGGCAATATGGCCGCGCCCCTGAAATACTTTTTAGATGGCAGCTCGGCTCAATGGTTGAGTGGTGCGCTCCAAGGTAAACCGGCGTGCGTCTTTACGAGCACCGGTAGCTTGCATGGCGGGCAAGAAACCACTCTACTTTCGATGATGCTCCCCTTGATGCACCATGGAATGGTTTTGTTGGGGCTACCCTATAGTAATTCTGAGCTCATGAATACAACAACGGGTGGCACCCCGTATGGTGTTTCACATCTAGCGCATGCAGACGGTAGTGCCCCGATTAGTCCAGAAGAAAGTCGTTTAGCCATTGCACAAGGAAAGCGTCTTGCAGAGTTTGCGCTACGCCTGCGAGTAACAAACTGATGGGTAATATGCTCACCAAAATCCTTGATAAGGATAAATACGTATTAATTGCGAGTGCTGCGACGCTAGACCTTATCCTTTTGTGCATCGCTTGGGAATGGTTTATCTCTCCGCTGCGTCCGGGCGGCTCTTGGCTGATTCTGAAAGCCCTGCCACTAATCATCCTCTTGCCCGGCCTATGGCGAGCCAAGGTCTACACTATGCAATGGGGTACGATGCTCATTCTGGTTTACACCACGGAGGCTTTGGTTCGGCTCTCCGAATCGGGTTGGAACTTTTGGATGGCACTATTAGAGCTAGTGTTCTCGGTCATCGTCTTTGTATGCCTGCTCTTATATTTAAAGCCCATCAAGGCAGAAGCAAAGGCAAAGGCGAAAGCGGATCCCAAAGCAAACACTACCCCCAAGCAATAGAATGATGGCATGAGCCCTTCTGCATTCATTTCACATTGCCAAAAACTTCTGGGGCAGCCATATGTTCTGCTTGACGACCAGGACAAAGCGCCCTACTTAAGCGACTGGCGTAATCGTTACCAAGGCAAGGCTCTTGCCATCCTTTTGCCCAATACCACTGCACAAATGACTGAGATCTTGAAGGTATGTAATCAGGCCAAGATCTCTATCGTGCCGCAAGGGGGCAACACGAGT
>JACCDL010957414.1_pt1 | contig 11548 bp, 12 predicted proteins | sample 7441931 | NCBI WGS metagenome assembly JACCDL01 (sample SAMN15323437, study PRJNA562643) | freshwater metagenome | isolation source: river surface water | place: USA:Blue River Watershed | collected 2017-08-16 | reverse complement strand
TAATCTGCTCGGTGCCGTCACTGCCTTCAGCTTCAGCAGGTGCCTCATTAACCGCCTTAGCGACTGATGAAACAAACTGTGACTTAAAGGAGTTGATGGCTGCGGTCAACTTCGCAACGGTGTCATCGTTTAGCTCTTTGGTCTCTGCGATTACATCAAAGATTCCTTTGTGTTCACGTGAGACATAATCCAAGAACTCCGATTCAAAGCGGCGAATATCTTGAACTGGTACTGAATCAAGCTGTCCAGTTGTTCCAGCCCAGACAGAGGTAACCATGCGCTCTAGTGAGAATGGTGTGTACTGCTGCTGCTTTAGAAGCTCAACAAGACGAGCACCACGCTCTAGCTGTGCTTTAGATGCAGCATCAAGATCTGATCCGAAGGCTGCGAAAGCTTCAAGCTCGCGGAACTGTGCCAAATCAAGACGCAGGCGACCAGCAATCTTCTTCATCGCTTTAGTCTGAGCAGATCCACCGACGCGGGAAACTGAGATACCTACGTTGATAGCAGGGCGCACACCTGAGTTGAATAGATCGGTCTCAAGGAAGCACTGTCCATCGGTAATTGAAATTACGTTTGTAGGAATGAAGGCAGAAACGTCATTACCTTTTGTTTCAATGATTGGCAGACCGGTCATTGAGCCGCCACCCATTTCATCAGACAGCTTTGCGCAACGCTCTAGCAAGCGGGAGTGTAAATAGAAGACATCTCCTGGATACGCCTCGCGTCCTGGTGGACGACGTAGCAACAAGGAAACTGAGCGATAAGCCTCAGCCTGCTTTGAAAGATCATCAAAAACAATTAGTACATGGCCACCGTTGTACATCCAGTGCTGACCAATTGCAGAACCGGTGTAAGGAGCTAGGTACTTGAAACCTGCTGGATCAGAGGCTGGTGCCGCAACGATTGTTGTGTACTCCATCGCGCCAGCTTCTTCCAAAGCCGCCTTAACAGATGCAATGGTTGAACCCTTTTGACCAATCGCAACATAAATACATTTAACCTGCTTCTTCTTATCGCCACTCTTCCAGTTTTCGCGCTGGTTGATGATGGTGTCGATTGCAACCGCGGTCTTTCCGGTCTGACGGTCACCGATGATTAGCTGACGCTGTCCGCGGCCGATTGCGGTCATAGCATCAATAGCTTTAATACCGGTTGCTAAAGGCTCTTTAACTGGTTGGCGCTGAACAACAGTTGGAGCCTGTAGTTCGAGAGCACGGGTGGTTTCAGCTTTGATCTCGCCTTTTCCATCAATGGGACGGCCGAGTGCATCAACTACACGACCAAGGAAGCCGTCGCCGACTGGTACGGAGAGAATTTCACCGGTACGACGAACAGTTGTTCCTTCTTCAATTCCTGTAAATTCACCAAGAATAACCACACCGATTTCGCGCACATCAAGGTTAAGCGCCAGACCTAGTGTTCCATTCTCAAACTTAAGAAGCTCATTGGTCATTGTTGAAGGTAGTCCTTCAACACGAGCAATTCCATCGCCCGCTTCAACAACGGTTCCGATTTCATCGCGCGCCGCAACACCTGGATCGTATGACTTAACAAAGTTTGTTAAGGCATCACGAATCTCTTCGGGTCGGATCGTGAGTTCCGCCATGATTACTCTCCCTATACTGCGAGCGCTCTGCTCGCGTCGGCCATACGACTGACGATTGAGGCGTCAATCAATTCATCTGCAAATCGGATGGCAAAGCCACCCAAAACTGTTGGATCAATCTCCACGTTCAAGCGAACAGGTTGACCAATCTTTTGTGACAAGCTCTTAGTTAACTTATCCTTTTGTGCATCGCTTAGCGCCACCGCTACTCGAACATAGGCGATAACTCTTTCGCGACGTGCTGCAATGGCTGCGGAGTAAAAAGAAATAGTGCGTTCAATATTTCTTCCTCGTAATCCACCAACCAAATGTGAGATAACGCGAGTGGTAGATGCTCCGACCTTTCCACCAAAGATCTTTGCAACTAAAACTCTCTTACTTTCGCTAGAGAACTTGCTGGCATTAAGAGCTTGCCTCAATTCACCATCACTGATGACGATCTGGGAAAACTCAAACAGCTCCTGCTCAAGGCGATCCAAATCCCCTGCCAAATTCGCCGCTGAAGCCTCAGCCTCGATAGCCAGCTGCTCCAGAACATCACCCAGGTTGGAAGGACTTGACCAACGAAGGCCGGCCAACTCAGAAACCAGTTTGAGGGTTGGAGCGGAAGCGGATTTTCCAAAGAGATCGGAGGCCAGCTTGGATTTTGCTGCCGCCTCGCGTGAACCATCGGTCATCGCGCGACGAAGTGGAGTTGAGGAATCAAGTACCGCTACAACTTCAAAAATCTCGCTGGCTAACTTTGCGGTTTGCTCAGTAGACAAATCCTTAAGGATGCCATCAAGCACACGACGTGCAGCCGCATTTGATTCACGGCTAACGCCACCGAAAACCGGCAGACCAGTTGAAGTTGATTGAGTCATGATTACTTACTCTTCTCCAAATCCTCAAGGAATCGATCAACGATTCTTGATTGACGGACTTGATCATCAAGTGCTTCGCCAACGATCTTCGATGCGAGCTCGGTAGCAAGGGCACCAACTTCATTGCGCAGTGACTTCACTGCCTGTTGACGCTCTGCTTCAATCGCAGCTTGTGCGGTGGCGGTAATACGTGCAGCCTCTTCTTGAGCCTTGGCACGCATCTCCTCGATGATTGCAGCACCCTGAACTCGGGCATCTTCGCGAATGCTTTGAGCTTCGCTACGAGCCTCTGCAAGTTGGGTTTGATATTGGTTTAGAGCAGCTTCGGCATCCTTCTGCGCCTTCTCTGCTCGTTCCATTCCGCCTTGAATCGCATCGGTGCGCTCTGCAAAAGCTTTTTCAAAGCGCGGTACGACGTTACGGCGAATGACCAAGTAGAGAAGCGAGAAAGCGATAAAGCCAACGATGATTTCCGCGGTATGCGGAATCAGCGGATTGAGCTCGCCGCCTGCTGCTAATTCAATTGAACTCATGGTGGTTGAACGCACGGTTTAGGTGTTGGCGCCTAGAGAACGAATGCCAAAACGAGACCGAATAGTGCAAGCGCTTCAGCCATCGCGAAGCCAAGGAACGCGATTGGTTGTAGAACGCTACGTGCTTCTGGTTGGCGAGCAACGCCATTGATGTAAGCAGCGAAGATCATTCCGACTGCGAGGCCTGGTCCAATTGCTGCAAGACCGTAACCTACGAGGTTAAGTGAGCCTTCCATTTTCTTACCCTTCCTTATTCTTATATTCCAACACGGTAACCGAGCGCTACCGTGAGTAGATCTAGAGTGTTTTTGGAGCTGCCAGCAAGGTGATTAGTGCTCATCAGCCAGCGCTCCTGCTATGTACAACGCGGTTAACAAAGTAAAGATGTAGGCCTGGAGGCACTGCACCAAAAACTCAAAAAATGTGAGAGCGATAGCCAACACAAATGCGACTGGGCTGGCCAGCTTCATTACAAGCGCACCCTGCAGCAGGTATTCGCCGCCGAGCATGAAGATGAGAAGTAGAAGGTGTCCAGCAAACATATTTGCGAACAAACGCAGCGAAATAGTTAGTGGGCGTACTACCAAATAAGTTGCAAGCTCGATCGGGGTTAGCAAGATGTAGACCGGCTTTGGAACACCTGGCATAAACAAAATGTCTTTGGCGTACTTGAAGAAACCGTGATGACGAATTCCAACGTAGTGGAATACAAAGAATGTTATTGCTCCCAAAACATAAGCGAAGCTGATACGAGACATTGTTGGGAACTGCAACATCGGAATAATTCCAAACCAGTTGTTTACGATGATGAAGGTAAACAAGGTAAATAGGTATGGAACAAAGCGCATAAATTCGCGGCCGATGATGTCGCGGCCCAAATCATTTCGAACAAATGAATACATTGACTCGCCAGCAAACTGCAGTTTGGATGGAACAACTGCTGCTTTACGGGATGAGAGAACGAAGAAAACTGAAATCAAAATTACTGAGAGAAAAGCGAGCAGAATTGGTTTTGTTGCGAAGGCATTGCCTTCAATAAATGGTGGGAGGTTGAAATCACCGGCGTCGGGGGGATTAAAGCCCGCATCTTTTCCGACTTCACCTGCGTAAGTGACGAGCACCAAAAACTCCTCATTGCGTTCGTGGGGACTTCGCTTTTACTGCCTGCTCTGCATCGAGCCTTAACCGCTAAGCCCTTGCTTCTCGATCAAGACGGCGCAACCTTATGGGTTAAGGCGCATAGTTGAGAAATCGAAATGTGTGACCTGATTGGTAAAAATCCCAACCTCCCCTGCCCAATCCAGCATGGCCCAGGTGCGGTTCTCAGGAACGGCCGAAGCGCAGCCAGATTAGGTAGAGCGCCGAACCCATACCCAGGAGCAATCCACCCATCAGGAAGTACTCAGTCCCGAGCCAGCGGTCGAGGCCCCAGCCAATTCCGCCCCAAATCATTAAACCGGAGATCATGTAACCCAAAATGGTCCAGAAAGCATTGTCCTCACCACGCGGTGAGGTTCCACCTGGTTTCTCGCTCATGTTCTCCTCCGGTACCTGCTGGACTGCCTAGGAAGATTAGCCTACTCGGGTTTTCCGGGTTCCCCGGGCTCTTTCTTGGGGGAAATATCAAGCTCCAACTTCAACTTTAGAAAGGCTCTTATCTCGCCAATTAACCAGGCGCCTGAGATCACCAAGGCTCCAATTCCAAAACTTCTGCGATCCACTGTTGTTTCGCTCGTGAGTCGGGTTACCGCAATTAACAAAATAGCAACGAAGGTCAATTTAGTTACATAGGACAACATCGCCAATGAAAATGTAGTTATTGGATCGGCGTTCTTAGTCAACCTTGAAACCAAGAGTGATACTGAAAAGAATATTAAAACCACAAACGAAGCAAGTATGCCGGCAAAGAATCCTGCACTCCCCTTGAGTAATGAGGAAATCAAAATCACTGCTGCGCTAGCAATCACCGCAGGTTTTGTTGCTCCCTTAAGCATGCTAGTACTCGAGTGCTCGCTCATTGCTTATTTCTCTCTAACTCAGCATCGGAGGATCTATTTTTATTCTTGGATTTCTTAACATTTCTCTTCGTCACCGAAATTGCAATAAGCAAAAGTGCAACCCCGACCAATAGCGCACCCCAAAGTGGAATAAAGGCTGAGAGCATCGCCGGCAGCGCGAGCATCGCTGTCGCTAAATACAAGATGGTGTTAGTACGTTGTTGGGAATTTCCCCATGACATCAACTTGTGATGCAGATGCTCTTTATCTGGCGCAAAGGGTGATTTGCCACGCAATACGCGGCGCAATACAGCCAATCCCAAATCCAGCAATGGCACAGCCAAAACTGCGAAAGGCAACAAGAGAGGTAGCGCTGCCGGGCCAATATTCTCGGAGAAAACCGCGTTGGCATCGATTTGCCCCATCAAAGTGATGGCCGCTGCAGCCAGCACCAATCCTAAAAACATTGAGCCGGAATCCCCCATAAATATCCGGGCTGGATGCAGGTTGTGTGGCAAAAAGCCAATACAGGTTCCGATAACGATCGCGGTTACCAATGAAGGTGCGCCTGCTCGACTGAAACCATTTTCCACCGCAAGCAAATATGAAAAGCCAAAGAAAGCAGCTGCGGAAATTGCAACGATTCCTGTTGCTAGGCCATCTAATCCATCAACAAAGTTGACCGCATTGATGATGACTATTACCACCAAAACTGTCAGCAATTGTCCGATGTTGGTGGGCAGAACAATAATTCCATCAATTGGTAGCCAAAGAATTTGAATTCCGAAGTACAACAGGATTGCTGCCGCCAAACCTTGACCAGCTAACTTAGTTACCGCATCAAGTTCAAAACGATCATCAAGCATGCCTATGAGAAGAACAAAGCTAGCCGCTAGGAAAATCCCAAGAAGTTCTCGGCTATAGGCCTTACCAACCAACTCTAGATTTTCTACAATTAAAAGGGTTAAGCCCATCGCTAACCACATCGCCACCCCGCCCCAACGGGCCGTAGTTTCGGTGTGAACATCTCGTTCGCGCACTTTTGCTACCGCATTTTGACGCAACGCAAAGGCACGAACCAGCGGAGTTAACATGTAAGTTAAAACAGCTGCAATTAAAAGAGTTAGTAAATACTCGCGCATTACCTTGGATAAACCGGGAACTTCGCAGTTAGCTGGTAAACCTCTTGACGAATTGAATTTGCCTTGGATTCATCATCGCCCTCTTTAATCGCTCGGGCGATCAGATTTGCGATCTGTGACATCTCCGGCAAACCCATTCCTTGAGTAGTGGTGGCAGGTGTTCCAACTCGAATGCCACTGGTAACCGCAGGGGTTTCTGGGTCATATGGAATCGCGTTTTTATTCAGTGAGATTCCAGCTTTGCCACATCTTTCATCGGCGACCTTGCCATTTACTCCAGTGGAGCGGATATCAATCAAGGCAAGATGAGTTTCAGTGCCGCCAGAAACTGCGCGCATTCCCTCATTTTCCAGGGCTGCAGCGAGAGCTTTGGCATTTTCAATAACCTTCTTGGCATAACTTTGATACTCAGCTGTCGCGCATTCTTTGAGAGCAACCGCTTTTCCTGCTACAGCGCTCATGATTGGGCCGCCCTGCATGCCGGGGAAAACAGCTTTATCAACCGCTGCCGCATGCTCTGCTTTGGAGAGAATCATTCCGCCTCGTGGGCCACGCAAAACCTTATGGGTAGTAAATGAAACAACATCGGCATAAGGAACAGGTGATGGAATCGCCTTTCCTGCAACCAAACCTATGAAGTGCGCAGCATCAACCCACATAATTGCGCCAACCTCATCGCAGATTTCGCGAATTCTCTTAAAGTCAATCAAACTGGGATAAGCGGTAGCGCCGGAACAAATCATCTTTGGCTTTACCCGCAAGGCCGTATCTCGCAGCTCATCGTAATCAATTAGTTCATTATCTTTACGAACTCCGTATGACTCTACGTTGAACCACTTGCCAGAAAAGTTAACTTTGGAACCATGGGTCAAGTGGCCGCCATGCGGAAGTGACATCGCCAAAACAGTGTCACCGGGTTTTGTGAATGCTTGATAAACCGCGATGTTGGCACTAGCACCAGAGTGTGGTTGGAGATTTGCGTGTTCAGCACCGAATAACTCTTTGGCGCGAGCGATTCCAATTACCTCAACCTTGTCTACCTCTTCACAGCCACCGTAATAGCGACGGCCGGGATAACCCTCTGCATACTTATTGGAAAGCGTTGAACCAAGTGTTGCTAGAACCGCCGGTGATGTGAAGTTTTCGCTGGCGATCAGCTGAAGGCTTTTGCGCTGTCTATCTAGCTCAGATAAAACAACGGCAGCTATCTCTGGATCTTGTTTTTGTAGCTGGGTGAAATCAGGACCAAAGAAGCTCTCAGACATGGCTGAAATCCTAGGCGGGAACCGCGATGTTTGGGGTTATGGCTCTCAAATCGGCGAGTGAGATTGCTCCAGCGCGGCGCAAAATCAGTCCATCATCCTTTGCGGAAAGCACTGTTGAGGTTGCCCCTTCTGGTAGTTCACCAGCATCAAATACTGCGGCGTAATCTCCATCTAACGCGGGAAAGAAAGTGGATTTTCTCGGAGCGGGACGTCCCGATAGCGCTGCAGCGCCAATTGCTAGTGGTCCCGAAGCTAACGCAACTTCTCGTACAAAATCCGCCGCTGGAACTCTTATTGAAATCTCATCCAGAGTTCTTTCATCTCCTAAATCCCAAACCAAACCTTGCGCAGGTGAAAGATTCACAGTTAAGAGTCCGGGCCAAAACTTTTCACACACTGCATTAACTGTTTGGCCAAACTCTCTAGTGATTCCCTTTACCGTTTTGATGTCACCCACAATTACTTGGGCCGCAACACCACGGGCATCTTGGCGCAACAAATGCAGTTTTTTTACCGCCGCATGATTGAAGGCATCAGCGACAAAAACATAAGCATGTTCTAATGGCGCGATAATCAACCTTCCATCTCGCAACGCCGCAACAGCTCTTTCAATCAACTCCTGAAAATCAATTTCGCCATCGAGCAGTGAATATCTCTCAGCCATCACCGCTCCCTTCTGCGTGCTGTAATCCAACGTGGTCTCTGATTTAAATCAGTGTAGTGAGAAATCTCAGAATAATCCTGGCTAAGTTCTTCCTCAAGTGCCGAACTCTGATTCTCGAAATGTTCCATGATTAGCAAACCCCCACCCTTTAACAATCGAGTAGCGGCAGCAATAAACTGAAGTGGAGCTTGCATGCCATTCACCGAGCCGCCAAATAAAGCCTCATGAGGTTCATTTTGCTTGACTAGATCCGGCAGAGCGGTCTCATTTGGAATATAGGGAGGATTGGCTACAACAATGTCGCACTTAACGCCTTGCAGTGCATTTGATACATCATCATGAATTACCCGCACATCAACCTCGTGGCGGGATATGTTCCTCTTGAGCCAATCCACCGCTGATGTGGATTTCTCCACCGCAACAATATGAACCGGCATCTTGCGTTGTGTAGCTTCATGAGCGATTGAAATCGCAATTGCTCCGCTGCCAGCACCCAAATCGACGATGCTCACATCAGGCACCGAAGATATATTTGGCGCTGATTGAATCCGTTCAATCTCTACTAATGCGGCATCAACCAATAACTCTGTCTCTGGCCGCGGAATCAAAACCCCGGGACCAACCGAAAAAGTTAGGTAACGAAATGGCGCCTCCCCTGTTAGGTACTGAGTAGGAGTTCCTGACTTTCTGGCCTGCACCATCTCGTGAAACAACTCCTGTTGTTCCGGATTCAAAATGAACTCTCTGGCATGTAAATCCATTCGATTAGCGCCAAGTACATGGGCCAACATCAACTCTGCATCAACCGCAGGGATTTCCAATTCAGCTAGCTCTTGCTTTGCTATTTTTAGAATCTCTTTAATGCTCATGAGATTTAGGCTTCTGCTGCTGCGAGTTTCTCTGCTTTATCCGCCTCAAGAAGCGCGTTGATTACATCATCCAACTCACCGTTAAGTACGGCATCAAGGTTGTTGGCTTTGAAATTAACGCGGTGATCACTCAAACGGTTTTCTGGAAAGTTATAGGTACGGATGCGCTCTGAGCGATCAACGGTGCGCACCTGACTCTTACGTGTCGCAGCGGCCTCAGCATCAGCGGCTTCTTGCGCTGCAGCCAAAAGGCGGGCGCGCAAAATACGCAACGCTGACTCTTTGTTTTGCAGTTGGCTTTTTTCATTCTGGCAGGAAACCACAATTCCGGTAGGGATATGGGTAATGCGAACCGCTGAGTCGGTTGTGTTAACGCTCTGTCCGCCGGGACCAGATGAGCGATACACATCGATACGTAATTCATTCATATTTATCTGTACATCAATTTCTTCAGCTTCAGGAAGCACCAAAACACCAGCAGCAGAGGTATGAATTCGACCCTGTGATTCCGTTTCTGGAACCCGCTGCACTCGATGCACGCCACCTTCAAATTTCAATTTGGCAAAGGGTGCTTTTCCGGGCTCGGTACCGCCACGGGCTTTAACTGCGACTGAAATATCTTTATATCCACCTAGATCACTTTCGGTGGCATCAATAATCTCTGTTTTCCAACCTTGCTTTTCTGCAAAGCGTAGATACATACGCAGCAAATCACCAGCAAAAAGCGCTGATTCATCACCACCGGCTCCAGCTTTGATCTCCAGAATCACATCGCGATCATCATTTGGATCACGTGGCAAAAGCAGCTCTTCCAATTTTTCCGCTGTATCTTGCAGAGCTTCTTCTAAAGCGGGAAGTTCGGCGGCAAAACCCTCATCAACCTCGGCCAACTCTTTTGCAGCAGCTAGATCATCCTCCGCCTTTTTGTAAGCACGGTAGCCTGCAATTACTGGACCAAGTTGGGCATAACGCTTTCCTAATTGACGAGCTTTACCTTGATCAGCGTGAATAGATGGATCGGCCATCGCAGCTTCTAGAGTTTCATACTCTTTAAGAATTTCTGGCATCGTCGCAAAGCGATCGGCTTTTTTATCTGCCATCTCATCTACCCCTTTCAAATCTGCTTGCCAATTCTGCTTGCTCTAAAATTGCGATAAATAACAAAAGACCGCACCCTCGCCAAATGCGAGAGCAACGGTCTTTGTTAGGAAAGCTACTTCTTGTTTTGTTGCTTCTTGAAACGCTCTTCGAACTTAGCTACGCGTCCACCAGTATCAAGGATGCGCTGCTTGCCGGTATAGAACGGGTGACATACGGAGCACACTTCAACGAAGAGTGAACCAGATGAAATGGTTGAGCGGGTTTTAAAGGTTTCACCGCAACCACAGGTAACTGTGGTCTCCTTGTATTCAGGATGAATATCTTTCTTCATTGTTACTCCTTATGTTGGGCTGGGTCCGAAACCTTCGGTGAACCAGCTCGTTAACGAAGAGGAAGGCTACCCAAGCCACCCCCGTTCAAGCCAATCCGCGCTGGATTTACTCGCCTTTAGGGGATTGATCGGGTCCGACCGTGGTCTTCTGGACCTGCATCAAGAACTCAACATTGGACTTGGTGCCCTTCATCTTCTCAAGCAACAACTCCAACGCCTGCTGTGAATCCAAAGCATGAAGCACGCGACGTAACTTCCAAACAATGTTTAGCTCTTCAGGGCCCATCAAGATCTCTTCTTTACGGGTACCTGATGCATCAACATCTACCGCTGGGAAGATGCGCTTGTCAGCAAATTTACGATCTAGCTTCAACTCCATATTTCCGGTGCCTTTGAACTCTTCAAAGATAACTTCATCCATCTTTGAACCGGTTTCAACAAGCGCGGTTGCAAGAATTGTTAGTGAGCCGCCATCTTCGATGTTACGAGCTGCACCAAAGAACTTCTTAGGTGGATACAAAGCCGCTGAATCAACACCACCTGAAAGAATTCGACCCGATGCTGGTGCCGCGATGTTGTAAGCACGTCCCAAACGGGTAATCGAATCAAGCAGAACAACTACATCATGGCCTAATTCAACAAGACGTTTTGCGCGCTCAATTGCTAACTCTGCAACAGTGGTGTGATCATCGGCTGGACGATCGAAGGTGGAGGCAATGACCTCGCCCTTAACAGAGCGTTGCATATCGGTAACTTCTTCTGGACGCTCATCGACCAAAACCACCATAAGATGACACTCTGGATTGTTTGTGGTGATTGCATTAGCAATTGATTGCAAAACCATGGTCTTACCAGCTTTAGGTGGCGAAACAATAAGCCCACGCTGGCCTTTACCAATCGGCGCAATCAAATCAATTACACGGGTGGTCAAAATGTTGGGCTGGGTCTCTAGCCGCAATCTTTCTTGCGGGTAAAGCGGAACTAACTTGGAAAACTCCACGCGATCACGGGCGCTATCCGGTTCCATGCCATTTACAGTGTCGAGACGAACCAATGCATTGAACTTCTCGCGGCGCTCTCCCTCGCGTGGTTGACGCACCTGACCGGTGATGACATCACCTTTGCGCAATCCATAGCGACGGACCTGCTGCAAGGAAACATAAACATCATTTGG
>JACCDL010926788.1_pt1 | contig 11553 bp, 7 predicted proteins | sample 7441931 | NCBI WGS metagenome assembly JACCDL01 (sample SAMN15323437, study PRJNA562643) | freshwater metagenome | isolation source: river surface water | place: USA:Blue River Watershed | collected 2017-08-16 | reverse complement strand
TCTGTTTTATAAATGTTCATAGGTATAATGTTTTTGTGAAATCTCAGTGTCTATAGTTCAAACAATAAACAACAGAGTATTATGTGAAGTGAGAAAATGGCATCAAACTGAGAATTCACTTTTTTCTTTTGTCGTAAATGTTTTTCCTCTTTGTTGTTACTTTATCCCATTCTTCTTACAATAAATCATAGTAAACAGCTTACCTTTGTTGTAGTTGTTACTTTGCTCAGTTGGTTTTCAATCCTTTCGTGAATTATTTCCAGTTATTTTTCACTTTCTTTGCGGCTTATGCAGCGACGTCCGTCTTTGTTTATTTTTAACACTAAATTTATGACGTCATCAAAAGCACCATCGATAGCACATGTGCTGTCGATGGTGGTGGCATCGACTGGAAATTTTAATGACGTTTTCAAATATCGTATCACGCCGGTGTTTCGATGCCGGTATTTGCTTTCGATGTCCTTTTAATTTTTCATGTGCTTCTTTATTTGTCTTTGTTTTGCCCAGGCCTTACACATTTTCATGTTAGTCATCATAAATATTATTTACATTTTCTGAATTTAATCAGTTTTTCTTATATTGCTCCATATTTGGGTTTATATGCCGGCTTCATTTTCAAAACTTAAAAAATCCATCTAGTATTTTAGTTCCATATCACATTTAGATTGTCGAAATCAAATGGTCGACGGCAAAGAAGAATAAAAAGGATATAAAAAATACTTGCATTCATTTTTATCTCCTTAGTATTCCACCGACGTGACCATTTTGTTTCTGTTCTCCATAAATTAACAAGATTTATCGTGTATACTGAAAAGTACATGTTTGTTTATAAACCGCGACCTTGTCTGATTTCTGAGAATTGGTTGGCTGTTGAAATGACGTAAGCAATGTCAGCTTCTATGGTACGCCGGCTAACTATTTCTATATATGTGAAGTATGCGTGTTATATTTAATAACGTTAGATGTTATCGTGGTATTGAATGTTGATTGTTGACCTTTTTCATGTAAGGCTAATATTAGGAATGTAAATAGTATAGTGAAATGAGATGGAAATGAAGAATTATCTTGATTTAAACATTTAAGCCCGCTTCACTCACCCTGTTTATACCCCGGTGCGTCCTGGCAATTTATAGCAGGTTGACTGGGATGAACCGGGAAGATTCCCGAAGCTTAGTTCCCATTGCCTCGGTATACTGGCCCGGTGCCACTCTCTTACATTATCCTCTCATTACATTCATGTAAAGTGAGTGTAGGGAACGACAACATTGAGATTGCTCCGGTTGATCCTGGTTGAACACTAAATTAAAATCAAGCTTTAAATATGGCTTCCGAAGTTGAATCGGCGTTCACTGGCGTACAACTTAGCCGCATTGTGGCTCAACCGTTACTTTAGCGGCATTTATTGACTGTTACCGTGTCAAACAGTAGTTCGATCGGCAAGAGTCGGGGCTACGTCGGCTTTCCTCCGAGACGCACCTTGGACACAGCCCATGCCGGTTTAATACGGTTTCTCCTGGTGGTCTTACCGTGGTGAGACGAATCATCCGGAAGAGCTATAATGGTGATGCCTCGGATCTCCCTGTGATAAGCTTGCATTAGTTTCCATCCCGGTGAGTCCCGGTTGTATTATTAAACACCACCGGGGCCACTCCCCGGTGATCGCATGCTCATCACGTTTTATCCCGAGTCAATCCAGTTCTGCCAGGCGTCGCTAAGGTCATGGTCACGGTTTGCTAGTATATATAAGTGTGTTGCTATGTTCTCATGAGATAGCTATTTTATTAATATATGTGTGGTGCTTTGTTCTCGTCAGATAGCTATTTTAGTTATAACTTCAATATAAACGTGTAATGCGATCCCGCCTAAATTTGTAGTAAAAAAAATGTAATCTAATTATTGTAGTCTTATGTAAGATTTTCAGAAACTCGTTCGTTTGGTGCAGTCTCAGGGTAAATACAACTACATTGTTGCCTCAAAAGGGGCGCAATAGTGTAATGAACCACCTGTGTAGCCCCCCTACCTCATGTATACGATGACGCAAATTAAAAAGTTCCGAACGCCGATAGACAAAGGCAGCATCATCGGAGTTGATACTAGTGTGTGCAAGTATTATGTGGATACGCAAAAAAAAAAATCATACACCAGCACAGTTACGGACCCATGAAGCCGTTATTGTCACATTTACTATGATATACTCTAAAGCGACAGATATCATAGCGACCTGCGATCCAACGACGTCATTGGTAAACAAAAGTTGTTTCCCTTACATTTTGCGTACCGTGAAATAGTCCAACCAAATTCTATTGAATTAATTCAACTATTTCTCGTGTAAATTGTATCATTTGATCAAAAAACGATTTTATCTATATCCAGAATAACGTGGCCAGAAACAAAACCCCAGGCACACAACTAAACACGATGGTTAACATGCCTTTAAAGTTCTATGACTGTGACTCTTATACGTTTGGTGCTATGCGACAAAAGATTACATGCTGAATAATAAAATACATAAGGGGCCATAACTCTGGTTTTAATAGGCATGGCCAGAAACAATACCCCAGGTGCACAACTACACATGATGATCAACATACCTGTAAAGTTTCACGATTGTGGCTCTCCTACCCGACACAAGATTTTAGACGGACACAAAGACAGAAGGATGGACAGACAAAAGGGCAAACATATACGCCCATTTCTTTCACAGTGGGGGCATAACTCCATCTAATATAACCTTGACCTCAAGATTTTGGCATCATCATGAGGCTATTGTCAACAGTCATAAGCAATATAATTTGAAAGTTTGATGAAGAAATAAGAAATTAAAATGTTGAAGCAAACATTAAGTTTTGTGACGGATGGACAGACAGACAAAGCGGTCCTTATGTATAGCCTTTTCTTTTAAATAGTGACACAATAACTATATAGATATTTTTTCTTAACATACACAGATCAGCGAATCACAATAGCATGGGTTTACTATATTTACTATGAAATCTGGCTAAATAAACTGGACAGTGTTTTTAAGAGTGGGGTGAGCTAACAAAATACATCATATTTCAATGACCAGTAAAACATAAATGTCTTATAATTTATTTTAATAAACTTTCTCTGCTTGATTTAATAACATGCATTTATACACATAAAAACCTTATAACAAACACAACAGGTTCATTCGTCAATTTATAACCAAATTCAGAATCAATAGCGAAATTTGATTTTTTTCAACAAATATAACAAAGAATTTTTCTAAAAATAATATTTTAAATTTTGAGTAATATCTTGAAAATTAATCAGTCAAATTTCAATTCTGCACATATAATTTTCTCCAGTCATTGGTAATATCAATACAAATAACAGTTTAATCCTAGTATAGAGTAAAACATTCTCTGCTGTTAGGAACATGGATATATTGCATCATATCTTTCATCTGAGGTTCTTTTTCATGGGCACTGATCTTGTAGGTGCACTGATCTTGTACAGTTGTAATCTTTTAAGCCTTTAGTTACAGCTGCAAAAATATGAAAACATGTTTATTTATTCTAACATTTATCCAGCATTTTTTCTATAAAATAGTTTATTAATAAATTACAAATTTCATTTAGTTTTAATAGGACATTTAACCATATGAATTGATATCTAACATATCAAAATCTCTTCTAATATCAGGAAAAGTTAAAGAAGAAATATTGATATATTATTAGAACACCAAACACGAAGCGCCGCATTGCAACAGCAAATTAATGTTATTACGAAGAAACTGAATTTCCATTTTTTTAGCAACAATGACCATGACATTGATCACAGACAACTGGATAGCAATCCCAAGCTGCCTTTTGATATAAGCTACCGATATTAAGTTTGGCATCAATTGGCTGAAACAAACTCAAGTTATTCACCAACGGTGACGGACATTTGCCCAACAAACGACATCCCCAATACATTAACGAGGTGTTTGTTTAAAAACACTTTTTAAACAAGAGGGCCATGATGGCCTTTTATCGCTCACCCGAGTACAACTGCTTTTAACAAAGTTGTTACAGACCTGGTTAATGTGTGCCAGACTAGGGCTGCGCATGACCCAGTGATTATTAATTGTCACCTGGTTAGTTTAAAACGTTCAGTTCAAAGGGGCAGTGAGATAGTGGATCAGATTTAAGAACTGTAATGTCGACTGTGACAGTGATCTTTCAGGATGTTTGGGCTGAAAATGTTACCCTAGAGTGTTAACAAGGCTTTTGAATATTTAGGCTAAGTGACCTAGTTTTTTACCCCACATGACCCATATAATGATATTCGAGCTTGGGCTAGAAATCATTGAAACAACCGTTCTACAAATTTACAGGATATTCGGGCAGAAAATGTTACCTCTAAGGTGTTCACAAGGTTTTCCATATTTGAGATGTGCGACCTAGTTTTTTTACCCCAGGTGAATCCTATTAAAAATTTCAGCTAGAAATCAACCAAACAACCTTTCTAACAAATTGTCAGCATATTTGGACTGAAACAGTAGCCTCTAGAGCCTTAACAAGATATTTTTATTTTTGGGCTCTGTGACCTAGTTTTTGTTCCCACATGACCATATTCGAACTTGACCTAGAAATCATCAAAACAATCTTTCTGACATATTTCCAGAATATTTGGGCTGAAAATGTTACCTGTAGAGTGTCAACAAGGTTTTTCCATATTTGGGCTCTGTGACCTAGTTCTTTACCCCAGATGACCCATATTCAAACTTGGGCTAGAAATCATCCGAATAACCCTTCTGACAAATTACAAGGATACTTGGGCTGAAAATGTTACCTCTAAAGTGTTAACAAGGTTTTTCCATTGTTGGGCTCTGTGACCTAATTTTTAACCCCAGATAACCCATTTTTGAATTTGAGCTAAAAATCATCGGAACAACCTTTCTGACAAATTGCCAGGATATTTGGACTGCAACAGTAGTCTCTAGAGCCTTAACAAGATTTTTCTATTTTTAGGTCATGTGACCTAGTTTTTGACCCAAGATGACCCATATTTGAACTCTTCCAAGTAATTACTAGGACATATATCCTGACCAAGTTTCGTGACAATTGGAGCAAAAATGTGACCACTAGAGTGTTAACGAACTAACGACTGTTAACGACATTCATTGACTCTTAATAGCTCACCTTGAGCCAGCTCAGGTGAGCTAAAAATCTCTATGGTTATTAGAACTTTAAATAAATGCTGGCTTTAGTTCTCAATATGCATATCTTAGTTAATTATTTACTCTCAGGATATGACACTCGGTGTAGATCCTTGCTATCTGATCAGTATCTACAGTGTTTGCCTTTTGATGCTTTTCATACAAGAGGCTAAAAGTGTAGATCCAGATCAGATGGAACAGCTGATCTAGATCTACATGTGTTGCTAAGGGCCCAAGATCATAAACCCAAGTTTGGTTACCTGTCTCAAATCTCAAGCAAGATGCTCGAGATTCGAGTCTGGTCTCTAGTTTTAGTTTTATGATCTTGGGCCCAGATGTTGCCTAAGATGTATAATTCATTGAGTAATGGTAGAACATCAAAATCTGATATGGAATTTCCTGGTTTGATTCCTTAGCTCAAGCGATCTTCTTTGTAATTGATTTTGCTTGTGCCAATTCAAAAAGGAAGTACTGATTTGTAAAAAAAATAGAGTATTTAGTATTGCTATAAGAATACTACTGTGAATGCATCACTTGATAATTATGAGATTGAAACTTCATGGTTTTTGATTCCCAATACAAAACACGTTTAACGCTTGTCATGATCAAACAACAGAGAGATGCCATCAAGTCAAAATACCATTAATCCTTTTCGTAAGCAGGGCCCTTTCTTCAACATTCATGTCAATTCCTTTATGTTTTCCATGGCTGGTTTGGAAATTCTCTTATTCTTGCAGTGTCCTATCGCAGCTGTCATCTACAATAACACAATTAAAATTAACTTCTCTATGTATTGTAAAACTGTATACTACTCAAAGTTTGCAAGTCAACAATAATATTTTTTACAGTTTCATTTCTTTACACATGATTAATGACTGATTAAACAATATGGACAAATGTTTTAATAATTGTGCATTTGTAATGTGTTTACAAGGTTAACTTTAATTTGAATGGGATATCTGGAATGTGAAAATAATGTTTGCCAAACAAAATAAACAGGAGCTGTCCGAAGAGACAGCGCGCTCGACAAATCGAATCATTAGAAACAAATGCAATTTGAAGATTAAAGCAACAACAATTATGGCCAAACATTTATGTGCAATCAGGAAAAATATTAACAAGTGAATGATAAGGGATAAAAATAATTTCAAATAACAGAAATAATTTCTTAATGTAACATAAATATTGAACTGATTTTGGGAATAACTATAAAATATTTTTGGAAGGGTTGGAAAACTTTTTGGTAATTTATGATTTGATATATTTACTTTTAGTTCAATATCAATCTCTTCGATAATGTTATAGCAAAAACATCTCAAATGAAAAAATAGCATTACTTTAAAAAGCATAGACCTGTCTTGGTGAAAGTGATCTAGATTTTGATGGTGGAAATGATTTTCAAGTTTGAAGTTGATATCTGCATTATGGTTGTCATTTGGGTATGAAACACAGTTGAATTGTTTAAAGTACACGTGAAACCCTTCTGGCTTTACACACTTTAAACAACCCAACTGTTTTCCATACCCAAATAAAAACCATCAAATACTGATTCAATCTTTAAATGAATGACATTCTAAAATAATTATTTTTTGTATTTTTATGCAACGAGGGTAAATGGTAAAGACAAACATTATTTTACTTAATGTATAGTTCGAAAAAAGAGATGTAAGTTTATTTAAGCCAAAATATAAAATCTTCCATCCTATGGGTGACCAGTGTAGATCCAGATCAGCCTGCAGATTCATCCTGTATCAACAGGATCTACACTGTCTGCGTTTTAGTCTGAAATAACCTTATGAATATAATTTCAAGTGAAAAAGGGGCATAACTATGACAAAATATAGTCAACCTGTCCTTATAATTGCTATTGTGATGTCAGACAACTATGTAAAGTTTCAAAGCTCCAACTTAAATGATTACTGAGAAAAAGTGAACTTAGAGTACCTTGAAATGTTGATCCACACACACCTAACAACATATTGCAATCTAATAACCAGCCTCAGAGTTTTCCAAAACAAGAGACCTGGTAAAAATGCAGGGCTTTTCATCAGAAAATTGAGAAGAGTCCCTAGGCCTTTCAAACTGGGAAATTTATGCGTGATATTAAAATTGTTTAGTTTGGGAAAATAAAATTCATTGAAAGATTGGTACTAGTTTATAAATGTGAATAGTAATAAGACTTAGTATTTTCAACTTAAATTTATTTGTTTAAGCAGTTTATTTTTCAGACTTAAATTTTCAAACTCCCCTAAGAGGATTTTGATCTATTTATATGTTGGGCATCTTCTCTAGCATTTTGGGAAGAATCTTTGCCACAGTTGGGAAAAATACTATATTTTTTGATTGGGAAATGGCCTTATACAGACCTCTGTTATATAAGGATAAAAAGCCCTGATTAAATGTAGATCATTATCAGACTGCACCGATGTGCAGGGTGTATAAAAGTCATGGCAATTAAAATTAACTACCTTAACTGTAATGTTTAGCAATTTAATTAAATATGTTTCCTTATAATTATTCTCACCTCAGTCTGCTAAAGCTGTCTTAAGACCGCAGCTTCATAACTTCTTCCTTCAATTCCAGGGTTTTTTTTCCGAGCAACTGTACTGCATTCTATACCTGAACAGTCTGCTAATGAAAAACATTTCAGATCAGTCAGAACATCTCTGCTGTTTGATCATATTCCTAAATGAATATAAAAGCAAACAGAGTTGATCCTGCTTAGAGAATACAGGAAGTGCCTTTTGATATAGATCTCAACTGTTCATGCATGTATTAGAAGTTGTCTATGGATAAAATATGTTTCAATTATGTTCTGTCATTGACCACTCCGTAAAATATCCCCTGCTTGTTCACTCTCATTCCTTGTTTGTGATCAGGGCTTTTTCAGGGATTTTGGGGAAAAAGGCTCTTGCCCGAATTGGGAATTTTTTGCTCAGTATACAGTTTTTAACACTGGTTTGGTTTGGCTTGGTTTGGTTTAAACATATTTTAATTGCCATAATAATGCAAATAGGTTCGGGCAACAAGTGATTACCACGTTAATAACAGCCCTCACCAATAAAGTAATTAACATAATATAGTGGCTGATGAAATTTTACATAGGGTTAAATTAAAATTTTATGTTTTTAACACTGGTTACATACATAAATTCACGGAATGTAGCTTTGTCAGATCACCGATCATAAGTTAACAAACAATTTTTGGAATTTGATAAGTCTCTTGAATATATGGTTTCTTGTTTATTTGTTTCTTAGATTTCTATGTTACTTACAAAAGGTATTTATGTTGAAATTGGATGTCTTTTCTTGAAATTGGGAATATTTTTCTTGAAACTGGGAAAATGGTTCCTATCTGGCATTGGGAATGGGGCCCAGTATCGGCCCGGCGAGACTCGCTGAAAAAGCCATGGTGGCGTTTGTTGTCAGTACTTGTGTGAAAATACAGTTTTCTGATTTCTGCTTTTCCAATATGCTTTTTTTTTTGCTACACTACAATTATCTCTTTTTAAAACTGATTGGATGCTGTTTTTAAATATGACTATAATTAATCCGAATAAAGATATAATGCAATTAAATTATACTTACTTTTGATACCAACAGGTTTTCAGTACACTTGAAAATGTGTCGCCCATTAAGAAACTTTCTGACCTCTCCATGTAGAAAGGCATTGTCCCTTACATCCAATAAAGTCAACAAGGATGAGTTGACCAAATTAGTTCTCTTTTTTACCAGGCCCCTCTTGAACTTATCAGTTCCAAACAGAGCACATAGACAGGCTCCAGTAACATGGGCAACAGTGCTAAAATCCTTGCCTCCCTGAAGAAGCTTGACAAGAAGACTTCTGAAAACAAAATCATACGGCTTAGATAGAATATAAACATTCTTCATTAGCATCTAGGAATAAATACAAAAGCTTTTAGTCATTAGATTATTTATGACCAAGATCATTAGAAGTTACCAGTGTAGATCCAGATTAGACAGCATGGATGTATGTACTGGATGATCTGGATCTACACTGGTCACAGTCGCACATATGTTAAAATGTATGCAATATGCATAAATGTACTCAAGGGTTGAGTTTTAAGTTTAATTCATTTATGATTTTAAAGGGTTATAACTCTAAAACAGATCTAACTTATTAAATACAGATGACATATTCCAAGTATTGTATATATAAAAAAATACTTTCCATGTTATAAGAAACATTCAGTTTTTGGTTTAACTAATTTGAAAGAACCAGGGCTTTTCACCTGAAAATTTGGAAGAGGATCTGGCCTTTTAAACTGGAAAATTATGCCCGATAATTGCTTAATTTGAGAAAACAAAATTCATTGAAGATGAGTACAAATGTGTTAGTTTATAAATTTGAGTATTTAACAGTTTTTTTACTTTAATTTTTTAAAGCATTTTATTTTTCAGATTTCAGTTTCAAACTCCCCTGAAAGGAATTAGATCTATTTTTGGACTTCTTGGGAAAAATACTGTAGGGGTTAGGAAGCGGCCATATACAGGCCTGTTATACGAGGAGACCCTCGGGAATTGCATTTGACATTCACTTTTCACTAGCTGTGTCTTCTGAATGTAGCAATTCCTGATATGCATTCGAAATCTATTTTTATGCATAGAATCTATTTCACTTTTTTCTAATTACAACTAGATGGGTGTTCAGTAGAACACTTGTGTCGCCCTCTGGTGCTATGTCAAAATAAAAATGAAAGTATAAAAAGGGGCATAACTCCATCAAATGTAACATTGACCTAAAACATTTGGCATCATCACGACCGTGACACGGTTGTCATAAGCAATATAATTTGAAAGTTTGATAAAGAAATATTAAGAAATGGCAAAGTTATAGCAAAACCGTTAAGTTTTTGTGTCAAAATCCAAGTACCAAAGGGGCATAACTCTATTTAATGTGATCTTGACCTTAAGAATGTGGCATCATTGTGAGCGTGTTGTCATAAGCAATATAATTTGAAAGTTTGATGAAGAAATATTAAGAAATGGCAAAGTTATAGCCAACATCAAGTTTTCGTGACGGACGGGGAGACGGACGGACAAAGCCATCCATATGTATCACTTTTCTTCGAAAGGGCGACAAGAAATGAGGAATTACCGTAAAAAATTTATACACAGTTACGAACCTTGCCTGTGTACCTGAGCACTATTTAGGAAGTGTGTGAACTTTCATGCCACAGCTATTTGCATAAACTGAGAAATATCCAACTTGCCAAAACCGTTTAACCATTTAGATCTACTTTTCGTTACAGCCACCGCAATGACGTCTCAACTGAAAAATATCCAATCTTCTGAAATAGGTGAACCTTTTTTGAGGTACAACATAGATAATCATAGAATAGCTGTACTTATCATCAAGTAAAAGTTAGTTAATCTAATAATTTATGACCCATAATTCGTCCAGGACAAGGATTGGAATTAGTGTAGATTTGCTAGGGCTAAAAAAAATGGATCTAGTAGCTAATAAAAATTTATTTTATTATCTTCACCAAAACAGGCCATTGCAATCAATTGGTATAGTTTGTTTGTTGTTTTTTTCGTTGAACTAGATCTATTCTTAATTGAAAATAAAAAAACTTACCATAAAATTGATGTCAACATCCAACAAAGCACATGTATCCAGGCTAGACAGACTTGAATGAACTGGGTTTTACCAACTCATTGACACGGAATAGATGACGTCAGAACGCCGCGCGTGAATTCTATGAATGAAAACTACATTGTTTGGATTTACCCTGTACAAATCTTAAAGGTGCCTTGTCACGTATGAGGACAAAAATATCAAGTGTTGTCAAATATCAAAATTTATGACTTAAACTTAAGAAGACATGTAAACAAAGTAATTTTGATGTTATATTCTTAATCAGTCAAATTACTTAGCCGAAGTTGCTATAGCGTTACAGCACAGTAAAATTTACTGACAACATCTCCTGAAATGTACTGATTAGTCCAAAATTCGCCCCTGTTCAGCCATTTATAGACATTACATAGTATTACAATTAATATTAACCGCATCTAAGACATTGAAGTAGAACACCCAAAAATGTGAACAGGCAGCTTTAACTTTTAGACAAAAACAAAATTAAAATGTACCTGCTGCCACTTCTCATAAGAGAAATAAGAGGCAAATTCGCATTTTCATAAAACAAATGGAATATTTTTTTACAAACGTTTGTCTTATTTCTACGTAAGCAACTAACAATCGTAGATGCTTTAGTTAAAAATGTTCTATGAGTGTCCAGCTCACTTATTCTTCCATAAATCAGCAGAATATGCATGTATCTTACAAGAAATGTTGTTGTTGTTGTTGTGTTTTGTGTGGTTTTTTTTTGATAATATTAACTCCCCCGATTGACTTTAAGGGAC
>JACCDL010123145.1_pt1 | contig 11554 bp, 7 predicted proteins | sample 7441931 | NCBI WGS metagenome assembly JACCDL01 (sample SAMN15323437, study PRJNA562643) | freshwater metagenome | isolation source: river surface water | place: USA:Blue River Watershed | collected 2017-08-16 | reverse complement strand
TTTGGACCTATGCCCGAGATCGAGCGGTGGCTGCCTGGTGTCGCGATCACGGCGTCACTTGGCATGAATATCCCCAGAACGGTGTGGTTCGACCGGTGTCTCGTCGCGGTCGCCGCTCAAGAGATAGCTGGGACGCTTGGGTCTCTGCCCCATTAGAGCAACTGGTGAAGAACCCCGATTGGTTGCAGCCTGCAGTTGAGCAGAGCGTGCTGCTGCTCCCAGCAGGCGTTAAGACCGATGAGTTGCCATGCCCGGGGAGACAATCCGGAGGTTTGCAGCCGGCTCTGGAGAACCTGCAGAGTTTTCTGGCTGTCCGAGGCAAGGGTTACAGCGCTAACATGAGTTCCCCTTTGACGGCCGAGCTTGGAACCTCTCGCTTGAGTCCACACATAGCGCACGGCACCCTAAGTTTGCGGCAGATCGCGCAGACTGCGCTGCGCGCAAAGAACATCGCCCCGAGGGGTCATTGGCATAATCAACTTCACAGTTTTGTGACTCGACTTTGGTGGCAGGGCTCGGCGATGCAGAGTTTAGAGAGGCACTCAGATTCGGAGCTCCGAGCACGTGTGCAACTGATGGAGCAATTGCCGCGTCCAATGGACGCAGCTCGATTCGATGCTTGGCGACTTGGACGGACGGGCTGGCCCCTGGTCGATGCATGCATGAGATTTCTTCATTACAACGGTTGGCTGAATTTCCGTATGCGGGCCATGTTGGTCACAATCGCAACTCACACCTTGGCGTTGCCATGGCGACCCGTCGGAGACTGGCTCTCCAAAATGTTTGTCGACTTCGAACCGGCTATCCACTACAACCAAATTCAAATGCACAGCGGCATGTCTGGCAACCAGGTACTCAGGATTTATAACCCGGTAAAACAGGCACTTGACCTAGACCCTCGCGGAGAGTTCGTTCGACGCTGGGTTCCAGAGTTGGCCGCTGTGCCGGATGAATGGATCTTCATGCCTTGGGCCATCCCAGAGACCCTGCGAGCTGAGTTCGGCTTGATAGGTGAGAACGATTACCCCATGCCATTTGTTGATTTTGAAGATGCCAATCGAGCAGCAAAAGCTGCAATCTCTGAGCTGCATTACAAACTAGGCCTTACTGCTGCTCACGGGTTCAACGAAAGGTCTCGACAAATGTCTCGCGGTCGGCGCACGACCACACCTAAGCCACCGAATGAAAAACCCTTCTCTCAGCCAACTCTCTTTTGATTCAGCTGATTAGATCCTCCAGGCACCAAGCTGACTCAGCGCTTTTGACCAGGGGATTACGAAGCAAAAACTCCCTCTCAGAAGTGCCGTTTGAGGCTCTAAATCAAGGGAGTTGCTGGCGGAGAATGGGGGATTCGAACCCCCGAGGGCTTTCACCCAACACGCTTTCCAAGCGTGCGCCATAGGCCACTAGGCGAATTCTCCGTGTGTGAGTTTATCTTCTAAATCGGCTTGAAAACCAAAAATCCAAAATCTCGCTGAAGCTAGAGTTGAACAAAGTTCTAGTTGAACGGTTAGAGGGTTTCGAAGATGAGCCAGATCGGTCACTTCATCAATGGTCAGATTGTTGTCTCAACATCTGGTCGCAGCGGCAAAGTTTTCAACCCAGCGTTGGGTGCTCCGATTGCCGAGGTTGGTTTTGCAAACAAGTCAGAGATTGATGCTGCGGTGGCGGCAGCTAAGGCTGCTTTTCCCGGTTGGAAGAACACCACTTTGGCCAAGCGCCAACAGATTATTTTTAGATTTCGCGAGCTACTAGAAACTAAGAAGTCTGAGCTAGCCGAGATCATCACGCGTGAGCATGGCAAGGTGCTATCCGATGCTCTCGGCGAGATCACCCGCGGTCAAGAAGTGGTGGAGTTTGCCTGCGGTGCTCCGCAGTTATTGAAGGGCGAATATTCCGAGAACGCCTCAACCAATGTCGATGTCTACTCTTTGAAGCAGCCGCTGGGTGTGGTGGGAATCATCAGCCCCTTCAATTTCCCAGCGATGGTTCCGATGTGGTTCTTCCCAGTCGCGATTGCGGCAGGTAACTGTGTAGTTCTAAAGCCCAGCGAAAAAGACCCATCAGCGGCGATGTGGCTTGCGAACCTGTGGAAAGAGGCTGGGTTACCCGACGGCGTATTCAACGTTTTGCATGGTGACAAAGAGGCCGTTGATGGACTTTTCACCCACCCCGATGTCGCATCCATCTCATTTGTTGGCTCGACACCGATTGCACAATACATCTACGAAACTGCCGCGCATCACGGCAAGCGAGTTCAGGCCCTTGGTGGAGCCAAGAATCACATGCTGGTTCTGCCGGATGCCGACTTGGACCTGGTTGCCGACTCGGCTGTGAATGCGGGCTTTGGCTCGGCAGGTGAGCGCTGCATGGCAATCTCGGTCGTGGTTGCGGTTGAACCTGTCGCTGACGAACTGATTGAAAAGATCGCCACTCGCATGGCTCAAATCAAAGTGGGCGATGGTCGAAGAAGCTGTGACATGGGACCGCTAGTTACAAAAGAGCACCGCGACAAAGTTGCCTCATACATTGAGATTGCCGAGCAAGACGGAGCCAAGGTTGTTGTTGATGGCCGTGCAGTAAACCCAGATGGCGATGCTGCTGGATTCTGGCTTGGTCCAACCCTGATTGATCAAGTTCCACTGAGCTCCACGGTCTATAAAGAGGAGATCTTTGGACCGGTGCTATCGGTTGTTCGGGTACAGAGTTATGAAGAAGGTCTAGCCCTTATCAACTCCGGAGCGTTTGGTAATGGCACGGCCATTTTCACCAACGACGGGGGAGCCGCGCGCAAGTTCCAAAATGAGGTTGAGGTCGGCATGATCGGCATCAACGTGCCGATTCCAGTTCCGGTGGCCTACTTCTCATTCGGTGGCTGGAAGCACTCTTTGTTTGGTGACTCGCGCGCTCACGGTGAAGAGGGATTCCGTTTCTTCACCCAAACCAAGGTTGTCACCTCACGCTGGCTCGACCCCTCTCACGGTGGTCTAAATCTTGGTTTCCCCCAGAACTAATCGCGGGTAAACTTCTAGGCGACTCCCCGTGTGGCGTCATCTTGGCTAATCCCCCAGGACCGAGAGGTAGCAAGGGTAACTGAGCTCTGGCGGGTGCACGGGGGGTCCCTTTTTTGGGAATTATTTTCCGGTCTTGTGTGTTTGAATTATGGGACTTAGGAGAATAAATGAAACTTACACCAGCGAATCGCAAGTTTTTAGCTTTCATGTCAGGCACCTGGGGTCGAGTAGTGCGCGGAGCTATGGGAGTGACCTTGGTGACTATTGCACTTTTGGGAATGGGTTGGAGCCTGTTGCTTTTGCCGCTCGGGATTCTCATGATCGGTACCGGTGTTGCTAACTACTGCCCTGCAGTGTTGCTTTATCCAGAGTGGAAAAAGGAGCAGCAGCTCGTAGCCTCAATGCCTAGCTACAAGCTCAAGTAGTAACAACTAACAGCCTGCAAATAAAGTCGCCCCGAGCAATTAGGCTTTGGGTGTGACCACAGCCCTTTACCGCAGATATCGCCCAGAGTCCTTCTCTGAGCTGATCGGGCAGACCCAGGTCACTGAGCCTTTGATGGCTGCTCTTCGGGGCGATCGCGTGAATCACGCATATCTTTTCTCGGGCCCTAGAGGCTGTGGCAAGACCACATCCGCTCGCATCTTGGCAAGGTGCCTCAACTGCGCCGAGGGTCCTACCGATACCCCATGTGGCAAGTGCCCAAGCTGCGTTGAGCTTGCTCGCGGTGGCTCCGGATCTCTTGATGTGGTCGAAATTGATGCTGCATCTCACAACGGTGTTGACGATGCCCGCGAGCTTAGAGAACGAGCGATCTTTGCCCCGGCCCGCGACCGCTACAAGATCTTTATCCTCGACGAAGCACACATGGTTACCACTCAGGGGTTCAATGCGCTTCTAAAGATTGTCGAAGAGCCACCGGCCCACGTGAAGTTCATCTTCGCAACTACTGAACCTGAAAAGGTAATTGGCACCATCCGCTCGAGAACCCACCACTACCCCTTCAGGCTGGTACCTCCGGGTGAGCTTCTCGAGTATCTAGACACCGTTCTAACCTCCGAGGGCTACTCGGCCCAGGGCGGAGTTCTTCCGCTGGTGGTCAGAGCCTCGGGTGGTTCGGTTCGAGACAGTCTTTCGCTTTTGGATCAGCTCATTGCAGGCAGTGACTCCAAGGAAATTGGATATGACCGCGCGGTGGCTCTTCTGGGCTTCACTCACGATCAGCTGATGAGCGAGGTGATTGACGCATTTGCTGAGATTGATGCCGCCAAAGCTTTTGCCGCTGTGGACAAGGTGATTCAATCCGGTCAAGACGCTAGGCGCTTTCTGGAAGATCTTCTTGAGCGTCTTCGCGATCTGATGTTGGTTACCTCACTCGGTGAGGGAGCTAGGGCAATTCTTCGTGGGTTGGGTCCGGAGCAGTTCGATCTGCTTGCGGTTCAAGCCAATCGCTTTGGATTACCGCAGTTGACTGCGGCAGCAGAGGCAACCTCCAAGGCACTAGCCGACACATCCGGGTCAGCGAACCCCCGCCTTCAGCTTGAACTACTTTGTGCGCGCGTCCTGGCGCCAGCCATCGAAGTTACCCACCCCGCTCCCGCTGCTCTGGCAGCACCTAGGGCAGCGGCGCCTGCACCAAAGGTTGAGCCGCCCACCAAGCCAGCTGAGGCACCAAAGGCCGAGGATAAAAAGCCTGAACCTCAGAAGGCAGAAGCCGCAGCGGCGGTTGCAGCTCCGGCTACTTCAAAGCCAGCTACACCTACCACGATCACTGTCGCCACTTTCAAAAACGGCTGGCAGGACATTCTCGATTCTCTTGCAAAGCAGTCCCGTTCTGCTTGGGCAGTCGCCTTCACTACCAAGGTTCTGGACTACCAGGATGAGGTATTGACTCTTCTTTTCCAGAGTCAAAAAGATGTTGATGCCTTCAAGAACTCTCAAGGTGCTTCTGAGGTACTGCGTCAGGTCATCCTGGAGACCTACGGGGTTCGAGTGAAGTACAAGGCCAAGGTTGCCGAGGCACCTTCTGTTGCACCGAAGGCTCCGGTGATTGAGCCCTCCGAACCAGATGAGTTCGTCTCCGAGGAGGAGCGCGAGGAAGAGGTCACCGAGGTGATTCAGACCTTGCCACCGGTTGAGACTGAGAAGTCTGGTGAGTTTATGCTTCGTGAAATGCTGGGCGCTCAACCTCTGAAGGATGAGCAGTAATGTACGAAGGCGTTATCCAGGACCTCATAGACGAACTCGGCAGATTGCCCGGTGTGGGTCCGAAGTCTGCACAGCGAATTGCCTTTCACCTCATTGAAGCTGAGGCCGAAGTTGCCAACCGATTGGCCGAAGTTGTGGTTGAAGCTAAATCGAAGGTCAAGTTCTGTGAGCTTTGCGGCAACATCTCACAGGAGGTTCGCTGTTCGATTTGCTCCGATCCAAAGCGCGACATGGGTCTTATCTGCGTGGTTGAGGAGTCCAAGGACATCGCCGCTATCGAGCGCACCAGAGAGTTCCGCGGGCTCTACCACGTGTTAGGTGGAGCTATATCACCGATCGCAGGTATTGGCCCAGATCAGCTAAGAATCAAGGATTTGATGAAGCGCTTGGCTGATCCTTTGATTCGGGAGGTGATCCTGGCCACTAACCCAAATCTCGAGGGTGAAGCGACCGCAACCTATCTCTCACGAATGCTTGGCACCATGGAAATCAATGTCACCAAGTTGGCATCTGGCTTGCCAGTGGGTGGCGATTTGGAATACGCCGACGATATGACCTTGGGTCGAGCCTTTGAGGGCAGGCGTCGAGTCAACTAGAATGCTCTGAATGCCACTGGCGGCAGCAATCCCCACAAATTTCTTGAGGAGTGTCCGTTGGCGCTAATCGTGCAAAAGTTCGGCGGTTCATCTGTAGCAGATGCCGAGAAGATTAAGCACGTTGCTAACCGAGTTCTAGAAACCCAAGCCGCTGGTCACCAGGTCTGTGTTGTGGTTTCCGCCATGGGTGACACCACCGATGAACTTATTGATCTAGCGGACTCCGTTTCAACTCGTCGCCAGTCTCGTGAGATGGACATGCTGCTCACCGCCGGCGAGCGAATCTCAATGTCGCTTCTTGCCATGGCGATTCAGGAGATGGGTGGCAAGGCAAAGTCTTTCACCGGTTTCCAGGCTGGTATTTCAACTGACAACTCTCACGGCTCTGCTCGCATTTGGAAGATCGAACCAACCCGAATTCGCGAGACCTTGGACCAGGGTGAGATTGCAATCGTCGCAGGCTTCCAGGGGTTCAGCTTTGAGTCCGGAGATGTAACCACACTTGGTAGAGGTGGTTCTGACACCACAGCAGTTGCTCTTGCTGCAGCGCTCAACGCCGATGTTTGCGAGATTTACTCAGACGTTGATGGTGTTTACACCGCAGATCCGCGAGTTGTCCCAAGGGCTCACAAGCTCGCTCAAATCGATATTGATTCGATGCTTGAGCTGTCCTCCTCCGGAGCAAAAATTCTCTACATTCGTGCGGTTGAGTTTGCTCGTCGTCACCAGGTTCCACTTCGCGTTCGATCGACATTCAGCCTTGACCCAGGCACACTCGTTTACACCACCAAACCAGGAGATGACATGGAAGAGCCAGTAGTTTCGGGTGTTGCAGCAGATGACACTCAGTCCAAGATCACTGTGATTGGTATTCCAGATCGCCCAGGTAAGGCGGCTGAGCTGTTCCAGGTTGTTGCCGAAGCCGGTGCGAACATCGACATGATCGTTCAGAACGTCTCCACCACCGAGACTCACCTCAGCGACATCTCCTTCACCCTCCCTCACGCTGACCGTCACCGCGTTGTTGAGGCCCTGAAAGGCAAGCAGGCTGAGGTTGGCTTCAAGGACGTCACCTATGACGACGAGATTGGCAAGCTTTCAATCGTTGGTGCAGGTATGAAGACCTCGTCTGGTGTCTCCGCCAAGCTCTTTGGCGCTCTGGCTCGCGCCGGCATCAACATCGAGATGATCTCTACCTCTGAGATTCGCATCTCCGTAGTCACTAGAGCTGACCAGCTCAAGGAAGCCACCCGCATTGTTCACTCAGCTTTTGAGCTAGATGCAGCGGACACCGCTGTGGTCTACGCCGGAACCGGAAGGTAATTGATGTCAAAGCCAAACCTCGCTCTCGTTGGTGCAACCGGTGCCGTAGGCACCGTGATGATCGACATCATCAACTCCCGTGAAAACATCTGGGGAGAGATTCGCCTAATTGCCTCTGCTCGCTCTGCGGGCAAGGAGATCATGGTGCCCGGTAAGCCTCACACCGTGGTCGCGCTCTCGGAAGAGGCCTTTGATGGCATCGACATCGCCATGTTCGATGTCCCAGATGAGGTTTCCGAGGTTTGGGCTCCAATTGCAGCAGCGAAGGGAGTGGTTTGTGTAGATAACTCAGCCGCCTTCCGCATGAACCCTGAGGTGCCGCTAGTGGTGCCAGAGGTAAACCCGTTTGCCGCTAAGTCCAGACCACTCGGCATCATCGCAAACCCGAACTGCACCACCCTGACCATGATGGCTGCACTTGGTGCCCTGCACCGAAAGTGGCAGCTCACCGAGCTCGTTGTCGCTAGCTACCAGGCTGTATCCGGTGCCGGAGCTCCTGGAATTGATCGCCTGCAGGCTGAGATCGCTGCGGTTGCAACCAACCCAGAAGCCGGTTTGAGTACCGACTCGGTTGCAAAAACTTTGGAGGCACAGGGTGTCTCGCAGGCAGACTCACCATGGGCCGCACCAATTGCCCTGAATGTCATTCCAGTTGCCGGCAGCCTAAAAGAGGGTGGTCACACCTCTGAGGAGCTTAAGGTTCGTAATGAGTCACGCAAGATCTTGGGAATCAAGGACCTAAAGGTTGCTGCGACCTGTGTACGAGTTCCAGTGCAGGTTTCTCATTCGCTAGCTGTCCACGCGACCTTTGCTAAGCCAATCACCGTTGAAGAGGTAAGAGCAGAGCTTGAGGCTCAGCCAACCGTGGTTGTAATGGACGACCCAGCAAATGGTGTTTACCCAACCCCAGCTCACGTTGCCGGTCAAGACCCAACCTTTGTTGGTCGCATCCGTCAGGCTGAGGACTTCCCAAACACCATTGACCTGTTTGTAGTTGGCGACAACCTTCGCAAGGGTGCCGCGTTGAACACCTACGAGATCGCTGAGCTTGTGGCTCAGGAGCTTGCTTAGTTCAGTTCAATAAGAGTTGCCTGCGGTGGGCAAAAAAGCCTCACCGGAGCATAGATGGAGCAGCCTAGGCCGGCGCTGACATGAAGTAGCGAGTCTTTGTCGCCGAACTGCCACCCCGAGAGCCCAGATGCGTATTCGGTTGGTAGGTCACAGTTTGAAACCAGTGCCTTGTGCCCCGGGAGGCAAATCTGCCCTCCGTGGGTGTGACCGGCGAAGATCATGTTTGCACCGTTGGTCGTCATCGCTTCAAGGACCCGGAGGTATGGGGCGTGAGCAATACCTAAGGTGAAATCTGCATCCGAGATTTCATTGACCTGAGTATTCAGTGAACCTAAGTCATCCAAGTTTTCGTGCGGGTCGTCGACCCCAATAAAACCAAGCTTTAGCCCCAAAACTTCTAGCTTGCCGGATTGGTTATTGAGGTTTAGCCAACCAAAGTTCTCAAGCTCGGTTGTGAATCTCACTGTGTCAATGTCTCGCCTTAGTGGGACTTTGGACGGTGCGACAAAGTAGCGAAATGGGTTCTTAGGCTGTGGGGAGCGGTAATCGTTGGAACCGTTGACGAAGACTCCAGGAAATCTACCCAACGGCCCAAGTGCTGCAAGTGCTGGGTTGATGGCATCTTTGTGGCCGAGGTTATCGCCGGTATTGATAACTAGATCTGGTTCCAACTCGGCCAGCTCTTTCAGAAACTCAGCCTTTTTGTTTTGACCAGGAGCAAAGTGAAGGTCGGAGATGTGTAGAACCCGAAGCGGCTTTGGTGTAACCCCTGACACACTTAGGCGATTGAGCCTAAAAGGTCCAGCGTGAGAGGTTAGCCACATGTGTTTGGAATCAAAACTATGGCGCTAGAAGGCGAGACCGCCTTACCTGCCTCTGGGTTTGTGCCATAGGCAACACCGTTTGGTAGTGCTGGATCACACTTCAAAAGGTTGGTTTGCGAGGGCTGGGGGAGAGTCACCGTTAGGCCAAGCGCTTGCAGTGAGGCGGAAGCTTCTTCAATGCTAAGCCCCTTCACATCTGGCACTGAAACTCGGCCACCAGCTGAGACGTACAGCTTGATGATTGAGCCCTTGGTGGCCGTGGATCCAATTGCTGGCTTGGTGTAGGCGATGGTGCCGGCTGGAGCTGCAGATGCAACAGCATTTGTAATCAACTGAACGTTGAAGCCATCGGCAATCAGCTGGGTCTTGGCGCTCTCCGGGGTGAAGGTTGCAACGTTGGGAACCACCAGTTGGGTTGCGGCAATGAACTTGGGATCCGCGGCTGGAAATGGCTCACCCTGATACTTGGCGTTGATAGTGGTCATGATGCGCTTCCATACCGCGTGACGAACGCTGGAGACAGCAAGTCCGTCAACGCTCTTGCCGGACTGCGTAGTCAGACCAGAAACGTTACCGACCCAGGTTGAGGTTGCAACCCTGGAGGAGTAGCCAGACATCCAGGTGTGGATTCGGTTGTCGGTCGTTCCAGTCTTACCGGCCAGGGGAGTGCCGTCATTTGGATTTGCTGCAGTTCCGGTACCGCCGGTCATCACGGCACGAAGTGCGTGAGTCATTGCCGCAGCAATGTCAGGGGTAACAGCTTGCGAGCATGCAGTCTGTGGAATTGGAAGTGACTCACCGGTCTTGCGAAGTACAACCTTGTCGATGGCAACCGGTGAGCAGTAAACACCGTTGTTGCCAAGAGCTGCATAGGCGGCGGCCATTGTAAGCGGTGCGATTTCGTTGGTGCCCAAGATGGTTGCGGGAACGTATAGGAGCTCTTGCCCGTCAGCACGATGAACTCCAAAAGCCTTTGCGGTGTCGCGGATTGCACACAGGTCAACCTTGGAGGCCATGGCCGCGAACGCGGTGTTCTGCGAGGTAACAACTGCCCTGGCAACACTGATCTCATCGATGGTTTTGTCACCCGAGTTGTTCACCTCCCAGAAGCCAACAACATCGCCACAGCTCGCTCGGAACTCGCGAGCTACATCCCAGATCTTTACCTTGTCAATCTCGCCATTTTGATCAACGTCTTCACCGTTATAAATGCGACCGTCAACAATGTCACCCAAGGTGCCACCATTTTTGAGCCACTCGGCCAAGGTAAAAATCTTGTAGGTGGATCCAGGCTGGAACCCAGAAGATCCACCAAATGGCTTGTCGGTGTTGAAGTTCACGCTGGTTCGACCTGGTGCAGGAGCATCGCTTTGGTCAAAGTATCGGTTCTGCGCCATGGCGATAACTCGACCGGTGCCAGTCTCTACCGAAACCGATGCGGTTCCAAAAGACCACTCGTTGTCCGGTGGCAATAGCTCCATGCTGGCGTCAAATGCAGCTTGCTGAGCATCGAGATCCAAGGTGGTGTAAATCTCTAGACCACCGCGGCGAAGCAGCATCTCTCGCTCCTCGGAGCTGAAGCCGAACTCCTGAGAGTTGCGGATGGTCCACACCGTGAAGTCACAGAAGAATGCGGTGGTCTGGTTTGCTTCACAACCCTGCTTCGACTTGGTGATCTTGGTCTGAACTGGAGCTTCTTTATAGGTGTCGGCTTGCTCCTGGGTGAGGTAACCCTCATCGGCCATCGCTTGGATTACGTAGTTGCGACGACCAATACCGCGCTCAAGGTTGTCGGCCTCATCTGGTTTGTAGTCGTTTGGAGACTTCAACATCGCTGCCAGATAGGCAGCCTGCGGAACAGTCAAATTCTTGGCACTGGTTCCGAAGTAATACTGTGAGGCGGTTTCAACACCGTTGATTTGGTTACCCAAAAAGACAAGGTTCAGATATCCAGCAAGGATGTCCTTTTTTGAGACCTGATTCTCAAGTGCAATCGCAAGGCGAATTTCTTTGAGCTTGCGCTCAATGGTTACCTCGGTAGCAGCTGCGATTGCCTCGGCATCGCCAGAAAGGTTTGCAGCCTCCACCTGTGACTGACGCACATACTGCATCGTGATTGTGGAGGCACCAGGTCCTTCACCAAAGGTGGCAAGGTTTGTCAGAGTTGCACGGAACAGCGAGATTACATCGACGCCGCCGTGCTGGTAAAAGCGAGGGTCCTCCACCGAGATAACTGCGTTGATGAGGTTTTCAGACATGTCTTCAAACGGAACCTCAACACGGTTCTCGTGAAAGAAGGTGGCGATCTTTTCTGGCTTGCCATCTCGAAGGGCATAAATGTTTGAAGCCTGCGAGGCATTGAACGGTTTGATGTATGCGGGTAGCGATTCAAAGGCGCTGACACCCGCGGTTCCAACTGCGCCGGCAACCGCAATTGCGGGAGCCAAGATTGCAACTGATAGAACACCCGCTACGGCGCTGAGAATACCGAACTTGAAAATGTTCGATGCAGTTGAGG
>JACCDL011086999.1_pt1 | contig 11560 bp, 8 predicted proteins | sample 7441931 | NCBI WGS metagenome assembly JACCDL01 (sample SAMN15323437, study PRJNA562643) | freshwater metagenome | isolation source: river surface water | place: USA:Blue River Watershed | collected 2017-08-16 | reverse complement strand
TGCTTGTTCGGCAGCGATTAAATCTGCCGTCGTGGTTGCTTGTTTTAGAAGTTCCAAAAGTCGATCTCGTGATGTGGTTAGAGCTTCAACCTTGGCTTTGAGGTCAACAACTTGAAGAGTTACATCACTTGTGTAGATGTTTAGTGCCGTTCGTTTGCCCAACTGGCTGACTTCATCGATTACCGAATCTAACTTTGATTCTGGTACTCGAACAGTCAGATAGGCGTTTGGTCCATTACCTACCCCTTGATCAAAAACAGATGAACTTTCAATCCGACCACCAAGTTTTTCAACTAGGGATTTTGCTTGATCAAAAGTCTGTGTAACATCCGAAGTTTCTATTGTTAAGTCAGCGGTGCGAATTATGGATTGACTTACCGAGGCAGCTGCAGCAAATCCGGACTCAACAGACATTTTGCCTGAATCCATGCCCATTGATGAATCCAGAGAATTATCTCGATCTGATCTATCCCTATCATTCATGCCACAACTGGTAAGCAGTAATGTTGCAAAAAGAATAGCTAGTGACTTCGTTACCTTTGAATTCATTAAGTTAAGCCTTTCTGCTTACTTAGGTTCTTTTGTAGATCGTGATGTCTTGGATTGTTTTCCTGTGGCGAAGGCAAAAATTGCTAAACCGGTGACGATGGCACCTGCGCCGACTCCGTATGAAATAACTTCAGATGCACGATTTGTATCAACAAATACACCAACAAAAACTACGGCAATGATCGCAACAACAACCCCGATAAGTTTTGATTTAAGATCATCAAGATTTTCTACTCGCAGCCAAAGCGGTACGTCTATATCGGCATCGATGAAAAGTTCGTAAAGGCCATAACCGATGACAAGAAGGACCCTGCCTAGCAAAATGGCGTCTACCGCCGTTAACACTTCGACCACAGTTTCTTTAAGGCTTAAATTATTCGTTACAGCTTCAAAAAAGACGGTAACCATGGAAATTGAACCAAGTGCCATCAGGAGTAACGCGCCAATAATTGAAGCGAAAGCAGGAACTACTACGGCGAATCGAGTTAAGCCAAGAAAGCGTTTCATAACTATTGAGCCTACTTGACGGTAATTTTCTTGAATAAATAAAGGATTTTTGAATAAAAAAGGCCTCCCAAGTGAGAGGCCTTTTTGCGTACACCACGTAGGACTTGAACCTACAACCCATTGATTAAGAGTCAATTGCTCTGCCAATTGAGCTAGTGGTGCTTGCCCGATTAGATTACCAGCCAATATTTAATTTCATATATCTGGGGTTACAGGTTCGCCAAAGACGTAAAGTCCAGATTGGGTAGGCTAATTCCATGCCCGTCAATGCTGCTGGTGCGGCTATTGATGATGCCGCGCTTAGATCCGATATTCGCCTGCTTGGCGAACTCTTGGGTGAAACAATTACCCGACACCAAGGTGCACAACTTTTAGCCAAAGTTGAACATGTCCGTGCGGCTACCCGCGGAGACTTTCGTGAAGTGGCTGCGCAATTATCTGAAGCTGATTTAGAAACAGCCATTGGGTTAGCAAGGGCATTTTCAACTTATTTCAATTTGGCAAATATTGCCGAGCAAGTTCATCGCGGTCGAGCAATGGCTCAGGATCGACGCGATACAGGTGGGGTTTTAAAAAGAACTGCTGATCGAATTGCCGCAGCAGACATTGATCCACAGCAAATTGAAAAAATAATTTCACAATTAAATGTCCGCCCAGTATTTACAGCGCACCCAACAGAAGCCGCTAGGCGCAGCGTATTAATGAAGTTACGGCGGATTGCTGACTTCTTATATTCGCCTGTGCATCCAAGATTGCGTGATCGGTTAGCTGAAGTGGTCGATTTACTTTGGCAAACCGACGAAATAAGAATTGAACGTCCTGAAGTTTTAGATGAGGCGCGAAATGCGCTTTATTACCTCGATGAAATTATGCGCACTTCATTAAGTCACGTACTTGAAGACTTAGATGGAGCACTGGCAGGCATCGGGGTTAAACTTCCAGCAAACGCTCGTCCGCTATCTCTGGGCAGTTGGATTGGTGGAGATCGAGATGGAAATCCATTTGTAACCCCGCAAGTAACGGCTGATGTAATTGGATTGCAGCGCAGCCACGCAATTTCTGATTTGATCCCACTACTTTCAAGAACAATTGAAGACTTATCAATCAGCCAAAAAATTGCGGGCGAAAATAAGCGGATTCAAGAATTTGTTGCCAAATCCATCAAAGAAGTTGCTGGTTTGCAGTCGAGATACCTGCGCGTTAACGCGCAAGAACCTTGGCGGCTTGCTTTAACTGCTGTGCGGCAAAAGCTTTTTAATACAAAGGATCGTTTAGACAATAACGATGATCATGTTGCCGGAAGCGACTATGCCACTACCGCTGAATTTTTAGGCGACCTCGAAACGATTAGATTGTCGTTACTTGAAGTAGGTAATGAAGAATTGGCTGTGCGGGTAATTGAACGCACGATTGCGGTAGCCAGTGCAGTTGGATTACACCTAGCCTCCCTTGATGTTAGAGAGCATTCAGCAAGATTTCAGGATGTAATTGCGCAGTTAGTAGAAATCGCGGACCCATCTTTTAACTATCGGAGTCAGTCAGCGAATGAGCGGCTAGCGTATTTGCGAAAAGAATTAAGCTCAAAACGACCGCTAGCTGGCAATCCACCACCGCTTAATGCTGAAGGTATGCATGTATTTGGTGCTTACTCGGCAATCAAACATGCTCACGAAAATTATGGCTCGACCGTATGCGAGACCGCAATAGTTTCGATGACTAGAGGAGCTGATGATCTATTAGCGGCAGTCATAGTTGGCCGAGAAGCCGGACTGGTAGACCTTAATAGAAATTATGTAGCGGTTGATTTTGTGCCACTGCTAGAAACAGTTGAAGAACTACAAAATGCAGATCGCATACTCGAAGAATTACTTTCAACTCCGGAGTATCGAAAGATAGTTGAAATCCGTGGCAACGTACAAGAAGTAATGCTTGGGTATTCAGACTCAAATAAAGATGCAGGTATTTTGACCTCGCAGTGGGAAATTCATCTTGCACAACGTCGACTTCGGGATGTGGCGGCAAAATACGAAGTGCGGTTGCGGTTATTTCACGGTCGTGGTGGAACAGTTGGACGTGGTGGCGGTCCGACATTCGAGGCAATTATGGCTCAACCTTCAGGTGTGCTCTCAGGTGAATTAAAAGTTACTGAGCAAGGCGAAGTTATTTCAGATAAATACATTTTGCCGCCACTTGCTCGAGAAAACTTAGCCTTAACTCTGGCCTCAGTTTTAGAAGCATCGGTATTACATCAAAAGCCGATTGTGCCCGAAGAAAAAATGCTCAAATGGAATTTGGTTATGCAGCATGCCTCAGATTTTGCATTTAAAACGTATCGAGATTTAGTTAATCATCCTGATTTACCCGCTTACTTTGAAAAGTCGACTCCGGTAAGTGAACTTGCTGATGTGCACATGGGTTCACGTCCAGCACGCAGACCTGACACCAGTGCCGGGATTTCAGGACTTCGGGCAATTCCATGGGTATTTGGCTGGACACAGTCACGACAAATTGTTCCTGGTTGGTTTGGTGTTGGCAGCGGACTGCGGGCAGCTCGCGAAGCTGGATACAAAAATGAGTTAACTGAAATGTTAAAGACCTGGACATTTTTCGCAAACTTTATTTCAAATGTCGAGATGACGCTGGCAAAAACAGACTTAACGGTGGCACAAAATTATGTCGATGCACTTGTGCCACAAAATTTGCAGCCAATGTTTGACACAATCAAAGCAGAATATGAGTTAACTAAAACCGAGATTCTGAAGTTGACTGGGGCTCAAACTTTACTTGAAAGCAATCCTTCGCTGAGCAGAACACTTGCGATCCGTGACACCTATTTACTGCCACTACATCATCTACAGATAACTTTGTTGAATCGAGTGCGAAGTAGTCGACAGGCAGGACATGAGCCTGATGCTCAATTGCGTCGAGCACTAAGTATCACGGTTAACGGTATAGCTACCGGACTTCGTAATACTGGCTGATTATTTAGTCAGCTCAGTAACGGATTGAACAATGCGATTAAATTCGCTTTCCAATTCGCTTTCAGTTAAGAAATTGGCCGCATAAATTACTAACTCTGGGATGTATTTCATTTTGGTAAAACTGGCCGTTGATTTGTATGGAGTTAGAACCGAAGATAACTCAAAACCATGTTCGCCGTTGGCCGAGTACTCAGACTCAACTCCACCAGTGGTGGTTAGCACCATTAGTTGTTTACCCTCAAGGGCATAGGCGTTTTGAAATGCCCAATCTTCCGTAAGTACATCGTCTAAATACTGTTTGAGCGATGCTGGGCTGTGATACCAGTACATCGGAAATTCCAAAATTATTGTGTCCGCTTCGTCCCATAAAGCCTGTTCAGTTTTTGCATCAAAGTGCGTATTTTTTGTGGGTAACTGATCAATGTGTCGAACAGCTACATTTTCAATTTTTGATAACCGTTGAGATAAATTCCGATGGACATTTGATGATTCTAGGTATGGATGACTTAACAGGACTAATACTTTTTTGGACACCATCTAAGACTAAAGGCAGACCTAGAGTTACGAAACTCGAGATCTGCCTTTAGTTAGTAAGTATTACTTATCGGATTTGTACCAATCAACATATTCTGGTGCTAGTGGTTCGTTACCCAAAATAATGTCAGCAGCTTTTTCGGCAACCATCATTACTGGTGCATAGAGATTTGCATTGGTCACGTATGGGAATACTGACGCATCTACTACGCGTAAACCTTCGACACCATAAACTTTCATAGTTTCTGGGTCTACAACACTCATGTCATCTTTACCCATTTTTGCGGTACATGAAGGGTGATAAGCAGTTTCACCATCTTTACGAACCCATTCCAAAATTTGTTCTGGAGTTTGCACTGATGGTCCTGGGCTTATTTCGCCATCATCATAAGGTCCGAAAGCTGACTGAGACAGTATCTTGCGCGTTACTTGAATTGCTTCAACCCATTCACGGCGATCTTGTTCCGTAGATAAGTAGTTGAACAATATTGATGGCTTAGCTTTTGGATCATTGCTCACAATTTCAACTCGACCGCGAGCATCCGAGTACATTGGACCCACGTGTACTTGGTAGCCATGACCTTGCTCGATGCCTGTTCCGTCATAACGAACAGCAATTGGTAGGAAGTGATACATCAAATTCGGGTACTTAACTTCGGAGTTTGACCTGGCAAATCCGCCACCTTCAAAGTGGTTTGTTGCACCTGGGCCTTTCCGAGCAAATAACCAAGCTGCACCAATGAATGGTCGCTTCCAGATCTTCAAATTTGGATTCATGGTAATTGGTTGTTTACAAGCGTGCTGCACATAGACCTCAAGGTGGTCTTGGAGATTTTGGCCAACGCCTGGAAGGTCTTTAACCACCGGAATGCCATGTTTTTTCAGTAACTCTGCTGGGCCGATTCCAGATAGTTGAAGCACCTGCGGTGTATTAATTGCCCCACCACACAAAATCATTTCGTGACCGCGGTATTCGACTACTTTCTTACCAATTCGGACCTCAACACCAACAGCTTTATCGCCTTCAAAAATAACTTTGTTTACTTGGTGTCGCGTTTTAATGGTTAAGTTTTTGCGATGCTTAACTGGGTGCAAATACGCCCGCGCTGAAGACCAGCGGCGACCTTTCTTTACATTCTTATCGAATGGACCAAAGCCTTCTTGCTTGTAACCATTCACATCTTCAGTTCGGGTAAATCCAGCCTGAACTGCAGCATCAAAGAAAGCTTTGAACAGTGGATTCTTTGCTGGACCTTTTTCTAAGTAAAGCGGGCCGCTATGACCGCGATAGACCTTGTCGTTTGGCACACCTGTAGCGTTTTCCATTTTCTTGAAGTAGGGAAGGCAATGAGCAAAATCCCATTTCTCCATACCCTTATCGCTGGCCCAACGTTCGTAATCCATTGGATTGCCACGCTGAAAGATCATTCCGTTAATTGAGCCAGAACCGCCAAGTACTTTGCCTCGACCTTGATAAACGCGACGACCATTCATAAATGGTTCTGGATCAGTTTCATACTTCCAGTCATAAAATTTATTTCCAATCGGAAAAGTTAGCGCTGCTGGCATGTGGATGTAAACATCCCAAATTGAATCTTTACGACCAGCTTCAAGGACTAGTACTTCGTTATTTGGATCTTCAGAAAGACGATTTCCTAATACTGAACCAGCAGATCCACCACCGATGACGATGTAGTCGTATACCTTTGTCATTATTTTTGTCCTTCTGCTGTATCTACTACGTTTGCAAGCAACATGGCTCTGGTCATTGGGCCGGTTCCACCTGGCATTGGTGCGATAAATCCTGCAACGTTTGCGCAGTCAGGATCTAGGTCACCAAGTAAACCTTTTTCAGTTCTAGTAATACCAACATCAAGTAGGGCTGCGCCAGGCTTGATCATGTCTGGCTTAATGAAGTGCGGGACACCTGCAGCAGCAACCACAATGTCAGCACGTTTGATGTGAGCAGTCATGTCCTTAGTGCCTGTGTGGCAAAGTGTGACAGTCGCATTTTCACTGCGGCGGGTAAGGAGTAAGCCAAGTGGGCGTCCAACAGTGACACCGCGGCCAACAATACAAACTTCAGCACCATCAATATTCACGTTATAAGCACGTAGTAATTCAACAATTCCTCGTGGCGTACACGGAAGCGGTGCAGGTTCGCCAAGCACTAAGCGGCCCAGATTTGTTGGATGTAGTCCATCAGCGTCTTTACTTGGCAACATTGCCTCGAGTGCTGCATTTGCATCTAAACCTTTTGGTAGTGGAAGTTGAACAATGTAACCAGTGCAAGCAGGGTCTTCGTTAAGTCGTTTGATCGCAGCTAATACGTCTGCCTGGGTAGCGCTTGCTGGAAGGTCTTCACGAATTGAGGCGATTCCAACTTCGTGACAATCTTTATGTTTACCGCCAACATAGGCGTGCGATCCTGGATCATCACCAACCAAAATTGTGCCCAGACCTGGTGTAATTCCACGAGCTTTCAATGCTTGAACTCTTTTGGCTAAATCAGCTTTAACTGCAGCAGCAGTTGCTTTGCCATCAAGAATTACTGCGGACATGCGGTTGCTCCTAGAACTAAATTGGTAAGAATATTTTGCTTATCTAAAGATACTCAACCGTGGCATCAGTCAGTGCAGCCCATAAGTGCTGTGCAAAGGATGCTCGAGCAAATATCAAGTAACAGTCAGGGCAGCAGTGCCACATTATGACTGGAGTGCGAAACATAATTCCCTGAGAACATTTATCTATTCCAAAATTTTGATCGCGAAGATCTTGCTCCCAGACGTGCTCTAAGACTTCTTTTGCATTTGGTCCAAAAATTTCAATTTTGGTGCGCTGAGCACTCACATCAACAAGTGACATGTGATGTGCTGACCTTACTGAAGCAAGTAAAGCTGCCACATCACTTGAACCAGTCAGCATCCATTGATCAGGACCTAGAGTCAAAGCATTTAGCGATCCATCTGCATTTTTTGAAACTTCACCAACTTTGGTTGGCAAAGTTAACCCAAGTGCAGCGTTTACCGCACTGTAGCCGTCAGAGTTAGGATCCACTCGTAAATCCCACATCGGAGTAAATGGAACTTCTTGGAGTAGAACTGAATTTTCATTTCCATGCTTTGCGCCATTGAGCGGGCTCTTGGCACCCTCGAAAACTTTAACCATCGCGACGAGTGTTCTCCTTGTCATAGAAAAGTGGTTCAGTGACTGTTGCCAATACAACTTTGCCATCGAATGGGATAGCAACTTGTTCACCGTGACGTGCTTGACCATTAGCTAGCATGCCCATAGCAAATGATCGACCGAGCGCTGCTGACATGTAGGAACTTGTTACATATCCAATGTGTGCAACTGGTGGTTTGGTTAGTGAATCACTTGCTGCTGTGACGTAGGCACCCTCTGGAATTACCACATCGCCATCTACTGGTAAGAATCCGACTAATTGGTGACGACCAGCACGAGCGGTATCACTGCGCGAAAATGAACGTTTGCCAATGAAATCTTTCTTCTTTGAAACAATCCAGTCCATACCTAGATCCATCGGAGTTTGTGTTCCATCTGTATCTTGGCCGATGATCACATAACCTTTTTCAGCGCGAAGTACGTGCATAGTTTCGGTGCCGTAAGGAGTTATGTTGAATTCACTACCTTCGCGCATTACTGCTTGCCAGATGTGCGAGCCATACCAAGCAGGCACATTAATTTCGTAGGCTAACTCACCACTGAATGAGATTCGAGCAATGCGTGCTGGAATTCCAGCAACATCTGCGTAGCGATTTTCCATGAAACCAAAGTTTTCATTTGATACATCAAGCCCTGGTGCAAGTTTTGCCATCAACGCACGTGACTTAGGCCCGACAATTGCCACTGTTGAAATTTGTTCAGTTACAGATGTGCAATAAACCTTTAAGTCTGGCCATTCTGTATAGAGCCATTCTTCTAACCAATCAAGTACCTTCGCAGCACCACCGGTTGTTGTAGTCATCAAGAAATGATTATCAGCTAGGCGAGTAGTTACACCGTCATCAAAAACCATTCCATCGATACCACACATAAACCCATAGCGACTTTGCCCGACTTTTAGAGTGCTAAACATATTTGTATAGACCCGATCTAAAAATTCAGCCGCATCTGGACCTTGAATGTCGATCTTTCCCAAAGTTGAAGCATCCATTACGCCAACGCCTTCGCGTACCGCAGCGCACTCACGCAAAACTGCTGCATGCATGTCTTCATTTCCCTTAGGGAAGTACCATGGCCGTTTCCATTGACCAACATCTTCCATTGGTGCATTGGCTGCAACATGTAACTCATGAATTGGCGTGCGACGAATTGGGTCGGCTAATTTACCCCGCTCACGTCCAGCAAGTGCTGCAAATGGAACGCCAACGAATGGCGCACGGAAAGTTAGCGAACCAATTTCATCAGGTGCCTTGTTTAGGGCAGCACCAATAATTCCCATAGTGATGGTGCCGCTTGTTTTTCCTTGGTCATTTGCAGTACCGATTGAGGTGTAACGCTTTACGTGTTCAATACTGTGCATACCGGCTTTAATTGCCCGGCGCACATCTCTTAGTGTCGCGTCGCGCTGAAAGTCAACGAATGCATCCACAGCCTGATCGGCAGAAAGTTCTGGTCCAAAAAATATTTCTGGCTCATCATCGCCACCAAATTTTCCAGCCAACATACCTTCGGCGCTAACCCATTGATCACTGGCCTTTAGTACGAAAGCGGCTTTCTTTTTTGACCACTCTGGTTTTAGTCCAACATATGTAGCTAGATGAACAGTTGGCGTCCAGCCACCTGAAACTGCAAGCAGATCGCAGTCAATTGTTTGCGAGACATTTCCATGTTGATCACCAATTACAACGCCAGAGAGCTTGCCTTCAAGTGAAGCAACGGTATCGATTGCAGTTGAATTTTTGATTACCGGAATTCCAAGTTTCTTGACTGCTTTTCTCGATGACTTTTTGCTCTTGCGCGAAACTTTGCCACGAATATCTACAACTGCAGCAACAGTGACTCCAGCCTTGGCTAACCGAATAGCGTCGCGGTAACCCTGATTGTCTACGGTAACAACAACTGCAGTTTTGAAAGCAGTGACTCCATCACGAGCAACGTAAGTAGCTGCAGCATGCGAGAGCATTACGCCAGGACGATCATTATTAGCAAAGACCAAGTGACGTTGGTAAGCACCAGTTGCTAACACAATTTTTTCTGAACGGAAATGCCAAGTGCGGATTCGAGCTTTATTTTTACTAACTGAACTGCTTTCATGGTCAGTGCGACGCTCGATCGCAACGGTATAACCATGGTCATAAAGGCCATTCACAACAGTGCGTGGCAAGTAAGTTACGTTTGGCAAGTCGAGTACTGCAAGTAAATCGGCTGGAACTTCTTGGCCTAAATGAACAAGATGGCCACCAGGTTTACTTTGTTCATCGCAAATTACAACATCTTTTCCAGCTTTAGCATGCTTAGCTGCTGCAGTTAGTCCAGCTAAGCCAGCACCAACTACAACTACATCTACATGGCGAAACTTTTTGTCGTACCGGGATTCATCGCGGGTATCGGGCAAGTCACCAACTCCAGCAAGCGAACGAGCAACTAACCCTTGAACCACAGGCACAACAGTTGATTGGACCATAGGCTCTCCAGCGCCACTATCAACATTCACCAACGCATTTGGTTCTTCGTAACCAAGTCCGATGATGCCACGTGGGCGATCACGATATGTCGATTCAGTAAAGTGCACTACGCCATTACGAAGTAAGGCACTCGCAAGAGATTCACCTTGGCGACCTTCGTAAGTTTTACCGTCAAATTCAAAAGTTACGTTACTCATGCTGGCTTCTTAGGTTGAGGTTCGAATGGTTTATAAGTAGGTCCAAATTCGTTTGTGATTGTGTTGCGCCACACGTTAAACCAGCGGCGACAACCAACGCTGTGCACCCAGCGTTCTGCATGCCATCCTTTTGGATTTGCTCGGAAGAATACATACTTTGCCCATTCTTCATCTGAGATTTCATCGCGATTTTCTGGGTATGCCACACCGGCTTCTTGACCATAGTGGAATTCAGTTTCATCTCTTGGTCCGCACCAAGGACATGGAATATTTAACATCTCAGTTCTCCTTAGTGAGCCACACCGGCTGCGCCGTGTTCGTCGATTAAATGACCTGTCGTGAAGCGATCAAGATTGAAACCTTTATTTAGTTCGTGTGGCTGGCCAGTAGCAACTGTGTGCGCCATTACCCAGCCAGAACCTGGAGTTCCCTTGAATCCACCAGTACCCCAACCACAGTTGATATAGAGATTTTCAACTGGAGTTAAGCCAATAATCGGTGATGCATCTGGGGAAGTATCAACGATGCCACCCCATGTGCGAAGTAGATGCGCCCGCTCAAAAATTGGGAATAATTCAACAGCTGCAGACAATTGATGTTCAATTACATGAAACCCACCACGCTGGGAATAAGAGTTGTAAGCATCTGTGCCAGCTCCCATCACCAGCTCACCTTTATGTGCTTGGCTGACATAAACGTGCACCATTCCAGACATGATTACGGTGTCAAGAACTTGTTCAAGTAATTCTGAAACCAATGCCTGGAGTGGGCGAGACTGAATCGGAATTCTAAATCCTGCTCGTTCTGCAAGTACAGATGAGTGACCTGCGCCTACCATGGCAACTTTGTTAGCAGCAATATCTCCACGGTTAGTTTTGACTCCATGAACTTTGCCATCACGTATATCAAAACCAGTTACTTCGCAGTTTTGAATGATGTCAACACCCATGTCACCAGCGGCTTTAGCGTAACCCCAAGCAACCCAGTCATGCTTGGCAATACCTGCGCGAGGTTGGAATGTTGCACCCATAACTGGATAACGAATGTCTTCACTTATGTTCACTACTGGAGCTATTTGCTTAACTTCTTGCGGAGTTAGCCACTGGCTATCAATGTCAGCAACTCCATTGGCAAAGAAATT
>JACCDL011136611.1_pt1 | contig 11565 bp, 8 predicted proteins | sample 7441931 | NCBI WGS metagenome assembly JACCDL01 (sample SAMN15323437, study PRJNA562643) | freshwater metagenome | isolation source: river surface water | place: USA:Blue River Watershed | collected 2017-08-16 | reverse complement strand
TGACCTATGCCCGCCTGCGCGGCTGCCAGACCCGCGCGGTGTTCGCCTATGACGAGCGGCTACGGCTGTTCCCGTCCTACCTCCAGCAGTTGGAGATGGAGTCCAACGGCAAGGCCGTGAAGGCCGATGGCCGCCCGGTTGATGGCCCAACCGCGCCGATCACCTGGGGCGGGGTTGGGACCGACGCGCAGCACGCGGTGTTCCAGCTGCTGCACCAGGGCACCCACGTGGTGCCGGTGGACTTCATCGCCTGCATTGCCGCGGGCGACGAGCTTTCGCCGGAGCATCACCGCAACCTGCTGGCCAATTGCTTTGCGCAGGGGGCGGCGCTGATGGCCGGGAAGACGTCCGATGATCCGGCGCGCGCCTATCCGGGGGACCGTCCTTCGGCGACGATCCTGTGCGAAGATCTGAATGCGGCCACGCTGGGCGCGCTGATTGCGTTCCACGAACACCGCACCTTTGCCGCGGGCGTGCTGATGGAAATCAATTCGTTCGATCAGTTCGGGGTGGAACTGGGCAAGGAAATCGCCAAGTCGATCGGCACGGCGGGCGCGCAGTTCGATGCCAGCACCAGCGCGCTGCTGGCCGAGGCGGGGCTGGCCTAAGCGACCAATTGCCCCCATATGACTGCCAACAAGGAGTTTTCCCATGGCAGGATTCGACTACGACCTCTTCGTGATCGGCGCGGGATCGGGCGGCGTACGCGCCAGCCGGATCGCCGCCTCGCATGGCGCGAAGGTGGCCGTGGCCGAGGAATTCCGGGTCGGCGGCACCTGCGTGATCCGGGGCTGCGTGCCCAAGAAGCTGCTGGTCTATGCCAGCCACTTTGCCCATTCGCTGCACGATGCGCCGACCTATGGCTGGACCATCGAGGGCCAGAGCTTTGACTGGGCCAAGCTGCGCGATTTCGTCGCCAGCGATGTTGACCGGCTGGAGCGCGCCTATACCTCCACGCTCGACAGCAACAAGGTGGAGCATTTCCATGAACGCGCCACCGTGGCCGGACCGAACACCGTGCGGCTGGCCAGCGGGCGCGAGATTACCGCCAAGGTAATCCTGATCGCGGTCGGGGCCTGGCCGGTCATGCCGGACTTTGCCGGGGTGGAACACTGCATCACCTCGAACGAGGTGTTCCACCTGCCCGAACTGCCCAAGCGGGTGGTTATCCACGGCGCGGGCTATATCGCGCTGGAATTCGCCGGCGTGTTCAACGCGCTGGGCAGCCAGGTGACCGTGGTCAACCGCAGCGACAAGATCCTGCGCGGCTATGACCATGACCTGACCGACCGGCTGCTGCCGATCCTGCAAGCGCGCGGGATCGAATTCGGCTTCAGTCGGCCGATCCGCGCGGTCGAGAAGCAGGCCGATGGCTCGCTACTGGTTCATGCCGGCGAGGGGGAGCCGATCGTGGCGGATGTGGTATTGGTCGCCACCGGCCGCCGCCCAAAGACTGACGGTCTCGGGCTGGAAAATGTCGGGATTGCGCTGGGCCGCAACGGCGAAGTGCCGGTTGATGCGTACAACCAGACCGCTTGCCCCAGCATCTACGCCGTCGGCGATGTGACCGACCGGGTGCAACTGACCCCGGTGGCGATCCGTGAAGGCCATGCCTTTGCCGATACCGTGTTCGGCGCCATGCCGCGCACCACCGCTTATGACCATATCCCCAGCGCGGTCTTTACCCAGCCGCCGATCGCCGCGGTCGGCCTGACCGAGGCCGAGGCCCGCGCCAACTATCGCGAGATCAAGGTGTTCAAGTCGGACTTCCGGCCGATGCAGAACATGTTCTCTGACGTGGCGGAGCGGGGTTATTACAAGCTGGTGGTTGATGGGCAGACCGACCGCGTGCTGGGGGTCCACATGCTGAGCCCCGACGCCCCGGAAATCCTCCAGGCGGCCGCCATCGCCGTAAAGGCCGGCCTGACCAAGGCGCAGTTTGATGCCACTGTCGCGCTCCATCCCAGCATGGCTGAAGAACTGGTGCTGATGCGCTAGGTTTAGGTTGCAACCTGCAACCTAAATGCTAGTCTCCCTGCAAAGAACAACGGGGAGACTTTCGATGCAGCTTTCGGGCAAGACCGTGCTGGTAACCGGCGGCACCGACGGGATCGGTGCGCAACTGATACGCCAGTTGCGCGACAAGGGTGCGACCGTGATCACCCAGGGCCGCAATGCAGAGCGCTGCGCGGCAACCAAGACCGATGGGTTCGAGGTGATCCAGGCTGACCTTTCGAGCCAGAAGGGCGTCGATAAGCTTCTGGCGGGCGTGCAGGGCCGCCAGATCGATATTCTGGTCAACAATGCCGGAGCTGGGGTCGATCATGATTTTCGTGAAGCCGCGCCTGATCTGGCTGCTTCAGATGCGACGATCTTCCTGAACCTCAATGCCCCGATCCACCTGATCGCCGCGCTGATGCCGGTGCTGAAAGCGCGACCCGAGGCGATGATTGTAAATGTCACATCAGGGCTTGCGATTGCACCGCGCGCCGGCGGGCCGGTCTATTGCGCGACGAAGGCAGCGCTGCGGTCCTATTCGCAGGCGCTGCGGCATCAGTTGCAGGGCACGACGGTGCATGTGCTCGAGGCGTTGCCCCCGGTGGTTGAAACCAAGCTGACCGCTGGGCGCGGATCGAAAAAGATGGCGCCCGATGCTTGTGCCCGCCAGATTGTTGCGGGAATGGAAAGCAACGCCGAAGAGGCAAACGTCGGGGCAGTCAAGGTGCTGCAACTGGTGCACTCGATCTCGCCCAAGCTGGCGCGCAAGATCATGATCCGGTTCTGAAAGGAGAAGGACGATGGCAGGCAAGGTCTTCGTATCCGGCGGCAGCGGCTACATCGCCGGGTTCCTGATCCGCCAACTGATTGCCGAGGGCTGGACGGTCCACACCTCGATCCGCGATCTGGCCAGGGAAAGCGCAGTGCGCGCGAGCCTGACGGTGGACGACAGCAGACTGAAGTTCTTCGCCGCCGACCTGATGAGCGACGCCGGTTGGGCTGAGGCGATGTCCGGGTGCAGCCATGTGGCCCATGTTGCTTCGCCGCTCCCCAGCAATGCGCCCAAGAGCGATGATGAACTGATCGTCCCGGCGCGCGACGGGGCCTTGCGGGCGCTCAAGGCGGCCAAGGCGGCCGGGGTCAAACGGTTCGTCATGACCAGTTCGATGGCAGCGATTGCCTATGGTCACGGTCGGGGAAAAAGCGTGTTCACCGAGGCCGATTGGACCGATCCCACCAGTCCGGACGCCTATGCCTATGTCAGGTCCAAGACTATCGCCGAACGCGCCGCGCGCGATTGGGTGGCGGCCGAAGGCGGCGACATGGAATTCGTGACGGTGAACCCGGCGCTGGTGCTGGGGCCGCTGCAATCGGGAGATTTTTCAACCTCGCTCGAAGCGATCAAGAAGCTTTTGGAAGGCTCGATGCCGGGGTTGCCCAATTTCGGCTTTGGCATCGTCGATGTTCGCGACGTGGCGGATATGCACGTGCGCTGCCTGACCATGCCAGACATGGCCGGGGAACGGTTCATCTGTTCCGGCCCGTTCCTGATGATGGCGGATGTTGCAGCGATACTGCGCCAGGGTCTGGGGCAAGAAGGGCGGAAGATCCCCAAGCGCAAGTTGCCAGACTGGGTCATGCGGCTGGTCGGCCGGTTCGATCCGGTGGTGCGGCAGGTGCTGGGCGAGCTTGGCAATGTCCGCGATACCGACATCAGCCATGCCCGCACCAAGCTTGGCTGGAACCCGCGCCCGCCCGAGGAAAGCATCCTCGATACGGCACGCGACATGATCCGGCTGGGGATCGTGAAGGTTTAGCCCACCCGGTAAGGCACAACCCCGCGCTGGTCGGGATTGACGCTGATTGTCCGGTCGCTTGGCGGGAAGGCGCGCTGGTCGCAATCAGGGCGCGGGCAGATGCGGCAGGAAATGCCGATCCGCGCCGCGGCGCTGGTTGGACGCAGGTCAAGGCCATCGGCATAGATGAACTCGCTGGCGTGCTCCGCCTCGCAGCCCAGCGCCACGGCATAGCGGCGCGGGGCGCGATCATAGGACCCAGATGGCTTCACCAGCCCTTTGGCCATCGAGACATAGCGCACCCCATCAGGCGTTTCGGCCAGCTGGACCAGGATCCGGTCCGGAATCGCCACGGCCTCATGCACGATCCATAGCGGGCAGGCCCCGCCGAACCGGGCGAATTGTAGCCGGGTGGCGGAATGGCGCTTGGTGATGTTGCCGGCCATGTCGACCCGGCAGAAAAAGAACGGCACTCCGCGCGCATCCTCGCGCTGTAGGGTGGAGAGGCGGTGGCAGGCCTGCTCGAAGCTCACGCCGAATTGCTGGGCCAGCCGGTCGATATCGTGGCGCACGGCACGGGCGGCGGCGCGGAACCGCCGATAGGGCATCAGCAGGGCCCCCGCGGCATAGTTGCACAGGCCAACGAACAGCAATTGCCGGCTGGCAGCGCCGCGCAGCGCGGCGCTTTCCACCACGGCGGCGATTTCATCCTTCAGCGCCAGCGCGGCCAGCTGGTGCGCCAGCTGGAAGCGGCGGGTTTCGGCCGGCTGGCCGGGGTCGATCGTCAGGTGGCCCATCTCCGCATCGTAGGAGCGCAGGCCAGCCTGCCCGGAATAGATCAACGAGACTGACAGCGCGCCTTTCAGGTAGCCCTCAATCGCGGCCGTATCGGGGGAGGGGGTGCCGAGCCGTTCGGCCAGATCTTCCGCCGCCCGGTCCAGGCTGTCGACATAGTTGTTGGCAAGGTGGAACCAGTCGCGCACTTCCTCCCACGGCAGGCGGGCCGCGCCGGTCCCTTCGCTGGCCAGCGCCTCGTCCACCATCTGCAGCCGCTGCCCAGACCGGCGATAGGCTTCGTGCAGGGCAATGAAGCGTTCGGCCAGTGCGGGCTGCTGCTCGGCAAAGCGGGCGAGCTGGGCGGCATCCATCGGTTCGGCAAACAGGGGATCGGCATTTGCCTCGCGCAGGGCGGCCAGGCGCGTCTCGGCATCGCCGGCGCCAATTTCGCGCCAATCGAGCGGAAAGGCGCGGCTTAGGCGTTCGACCAGCGTGGGGGTTAGCGGCCGGTCGTCGTTCTCCAGCTGCGAAAGATAGGAGGTGCTGATCGCCAGCCGCGCAGCCAGCTCCGCTTGCTTGAGGCGATGCTCTGCCCGGATTGCCCGCAGGCGGCTTCCGGCGAAAAGGCGGCGCGGCGTCATGCCTCTGTCGTAGTTTGCAAACTCTTACTTCGCAACTTCGCAAATTCACATTGGACATTGCCGCACTGCGGTTCCATCCCAGCGGCTTGCAGAAGTCCAAGGGGGCACAATGTCCGCAAATATTGCCGAAATGGAACGTCGCCGCGAAGCTGCCCGGGCGGGCGGTGGGCAAAAGCGTATCGATGCGCAGCACGCCAAGGGCAAGCTGACCGCGCGTGAGCGGCTGACCGTGCTGCTCGATGAAGGCTCATTCGAAGAGCTGGACATGTATGTCGAGCATAACTGTGTGGACTTCGGCATGCCGGAACAGACCATTCCCGGCGATGGCGTGGTCACTGGCTCCGGCACGATCAACGGTCGCCTGGTCTATGTCTATGCCCAGGATTTCACCGTATTCGGCGGGGCCGTGTCCGAGCGCCATGCAATGAAGATCTGCAAGGTGATGGACATGGCGATGAAGGTCGGCGCGCCGGTCATCGGCCTCAACGATTCCGGCGGCGCGCGCATCCAGGAAGGCGTGGCGAGCCTTGGCGGCTATACCGAAATCTTCCAGCGCAACGTGCTGGCCAGCGGCGTGGTGCCGCAGCTGTCGCTGATCATGGGTCCCTGCGCGGGCGGGGCGGTCTATTCGCCGGCGATGACCGACTTCATCTTCATGGTGAAGGACAGCTCCTACATGTTCGTCACCGGTCCTGATGTGGTCAAGACCGTGACCAATGAGATCGTGACGCAAGAAGAACTGGGCGGTGCGGTAACGCACAGCACCAAGACCTCGGTCGCCGATCTGGCGCTGGAAAATGATATCGAGGCGCTGCTGACCGCGCGCGACCTGATCGATTACCTGCCGGCCAACAACCGTGTCGGCGTACCCGAACGGCCGACCACAGATCCCTATGACCGGATCGAGGAGAGCCTCGATACCCTGATACCGGCCAATGCCAACCAGCCCTATGACATGCACGAAGTGGTGCGCAAGGTGCTGGACGAGGGCGATTTCTTCGAAATTCAGCCGGGCCATGCTGCCAATATCGTCGTCGGCTTTGGCCGGGTTGAGGGGCGCACCGTGGGCGTGGTTGCCAACCAGCCGATGGTCCTCGCCGGCGTGCTCGATATCAATGCCAGCAAGAAGGCTGCGCGCTTCGTGCGGTTCTGCGATGCGTTTGAGATCCCGATCCTGACCTTTGTTGACGTGCCCGGGTTCCTGCCCGGTACGGCCCAGGAATACGGCGGGATCATCAAGCACGGCGCGAAGCTGCTGTTCGCCTATGCCGAGGCGACCGTGCCGAAGATCACCGTCATCACCCGCAAGGCCTATGGCGGCGCCTATTGCGTGATGAGCTCAAAGCACCTGCGCGGCGATCTCAACTATTCGTGGCCAACCGGCGAAATCGCCGTGATGGGGGCCAAGGGGGCGGTGGAGATCATCTTCCGCCAGGACATTGGCGATCCCGACAAGATTGCCGAGCGCACCAAGGAATACGAAGATGCCTTCGCCAACCCCTTCGTGGCGGCGAGCAAGGGCTTCATCGACGAGGTGATCCACCCGCGGAATACACGGCGGCGGATCGCTCTGGGGCTGCGCAAGCTGCGGAACAAGCAGCTCGAGAACCCTTGGAAGAAGCACGATAATATTCCGCTGTGAGGATCAGCTCATGAAACTAGGCCGTCTTAACCACATCGGCGTGGCAACACCGTCCATCGCGGACTCGATCGTCTTTTACCGCGATGTCATGGGCGCGACGAAGATTCACGAGCCGTTCGATCTGGAATCGCAGGGCGTGAAGGTTTGCTTCGTCGATACGCCGGGTGCGGATGGCGAACTGAACGGCACGCAGATCGAGCTGATCGAGCCGCTGCCGGGCAATACCTCGATCGCCGGGTTCCTCGAGAAGAACCCCGCCGGCGGGCAGCACCACGTCTGCTATGAAGTGCCCGACATCCACGCCGCCAAGGCCGAGTTTGAAGCCATGGGCAAGCGGGTGCTGGGCGAACCGCGGATTGGCGCCCACGGGACCTTGATCTTCTTCGTCCACCCCAAGGACATGGGCGGGGTGCTGACCGAAATCATGGAAACACCAAGCGAGGACACGCACTGGTCAAATTAAGGCCGGGCCCTGCTGGGCAACGAGACAAGAGAGGGAGTTTGGAAAGTGGCAGATTACGAAACGATCCTGACAGAACGCGTGGGCAATGTGCTGAAGATCACGCTCAACCGGCCGGAGCGGCTCAATGCTGCCTCGATCCAGCTGGCGGAAGAGCTGGGCGCGGCCTTGTATGACCTCGGCGATGCGCGGGCGGTGGTGATCACCGGGGCGGGCAAGGGCTTCTGCTCGGGCGCGGACCTTGCGGCGCGCGGCGATCGCAGCCCGTTGGAGCAGAAGGGCGGCAGCCACCGCGCGCTGCAGAATTTCTATAACCCGGTCGTCACGCAGATCCTGCGCGCACCGGTGCCGGTGGTGACCGCGGTCAACGGCGCGGCGGCGGGTGTGGGCTGCTCGATCGCGTTGGCGGGGGATTTCGTGCTGGCCGGGCAGAGCGCCTATTTCCTGCAGGCCTTCGTCAACATCGGGCTGGTGCCGGATGGCGGCTCGACCTGGTTGCTGGCCCGCGCCATTGGCCGCGCCCGCGCCACCCGCATGATGATGCTGGGCGAGAAGATCGGAGCCAGCCAGGCTGAGGATTGGGGCCTGATCCACAAGGCGGTCGACGATGCGGCGCTGATGGACGAGGCGATGGCGCTCGCCACGCGTCTCGCTGACGGTCCGACGCTGGCCTATGCGACGATGAAGAACAACATCCAGACCGCGCTCGATGGCACCCTGCCGCAGGTCCTGCTGGCCGAGGCCGAAGGCCAGCGCGTGGCCGGGGCCAGCCAGGACGCGATTGAGGGCGGCATGGCCTTCCTCCAGAAGCGCAAGGCCGAGTTCAAGGGCAAGTAATCGCCTTCCCCGCGGTGGGGTAGGAAGAGGGAAGATAATGGCGAAGATTGAAGACTGGCAAGCCGCTGCGGACAAGGAAGTGAAGGGCAAGGACCTGACGTGGAACACCCCAGAGGGGTTCGCGATCAAGCCGCTTTACACGGCAGAGGACGCCGGTGATCCGGGTCTGCCCGGTTTTGCCCCGTTCACCCGCGGCGTGCGCGCATCGATGTATGCGGGCCGCCCGTGGACGATCCGCCAGTATGCCGGTTTCTCGACCGCCGAGGAATCGAACGCCTTCTACCGCCGCAACCTGGCGGCCGGGCAAAAGGGCCTGTCGGTTGCTTTCGATCTTGCCACCCACCGCGGCTATGACTCGGATCACCCCCGCGTGGTTGGCGATGTCGGCAAGGCCGGGGTGGCGATCGATACGGTTGAGGACATGAAGATCCTGTTTGATGGGATCCCGCTCGATCAGATGTCGGTCTCCATGACCATGAACGGCGCGGTGATCCCGGTGCTGGCCTTCTTCATCGTTGCCGGGGAAGAGCAGGGGGTGGCGCGCAATCTGCTCGACGGGACCATCCAGAACGACATCCTCAAGGAGTTCATGGTCCGCAACACCTATATCTACCCGCCAGAACCGAGCATGCGGATCGTCTCGGACATCATCGCCTATACCTCGGCGGAAATGCCCAAGTTCAACTCGATCTCGATCTCGGGCTATCACATGCACGAGGCCGGAGCGACGGCGGTGCAGGAACTGGCCTTCACCATCGCCGACGGCAAGGAATACGTCCAGCGCGCCATGGCCGCCGGGCTGGATATCGACAAGTTCGCCGGGCGCCTGAGCTTCTTCTTCGGCATCGGCATGAACTTCTTCATGGAAGTGGCCAAGCTGCGCGCCGCGCGCACGCTGTGGCACCGGGTGATGGACGGGCTGGGCGCCAAGGACGAACGCAGCAAGATGCTGCGCACGCACTGCCAGACTTCGGGCGTCTCGCTGCAAGAGCAGGACCCCTATAACAACGTCATCCGCACCACGATCGAGGCGATGGCAGCAGTGCTGGGCGGCACGCAGAGCCTCCATACCAACGCGCTGGACGAGGCAATTGCCCTGCCGACCGATTTCTCGGCTCGTATTGCCCGCAACACCCAGATCGTGCTGGCCGAGGAAAGCGGGATCACCAAGGTGGTCGATCCGCTGGGCGGCTCGTATTATATCGAAGCGCTCACCAGCACGCTGGTGGACGAAGCCTGGAAGCTGATCGAGGAAGTGGGCGCGCTGGGCGGCATGACCAAGGCGGTCGCATCCGGCATGCCCAAGCAGCGGATCGAACAGGCCGCCGCCGCCAAGCAGGCGCGGATCGACCGGGGCGAGGATGTGATCGTCGGCGTCAACAAGTACAAGTTGGCGCAGGAAGATCAGCTCGACACGCTGGAAGTGGACAATCACGCCGTACGCGATGCCCAGATCGCCCGGATCAAGGCGGTCAAGGCCGCGCGTGACGAGGCCAAGTGCCAGGCCGCGCTGGCCGCGCTGGCAGCCGGGGCCAAAGATGGGGGCAACCTGCTGGCGCTTGCCGTCGAAGCTGCGCGTCACCGTGCCACGCTTGGCGAAATCAGTGATGCGATGGAAAGCGTGTTCGGCCGCTATGGCACCCAGCCGGTGCCGGTGACCGGGGTCTATGGCCCCGCCTATGCCGAGGACGCGCGCTACAACCAGGTGCTGGAAGGTGTCGAGGCCGTCACCCGCCGTCTGGGCCGCAAGCCGCGCCTGTTGGTCGCCAAGATGGGCCAGGACGGCCACGATCGCGGCGCCAACGTGATTGCCAGTGCCTTCACCGACATGGGCTTTGACGTGACCTCTGGCCCGCTGTTCCAGACGCCCGAGGAAACCGTTGCCCTGGCTCTGGAAAAGGATGTCGATGCGGTGGGCGCCAGTTCGCTTGCGGCCGGGCACAAGACGCTGATCCCGCAATTGATCGGTCTGCTCAAGGAAGCCGGTCGGCCTGATATCAAGGTGATCGCCGGGGGCGTGATCCCGCCGCAGGACTATGACTTCCTGCGCGAAGCAGGGGTTCAGGGCATTTACGGCCCGGGCTCAAACGTCGTCGAATGCGCTGCCGATATGCTCCGCTTGCTTGGCCACAATATGCCGCCTCTTGAGGCCTGAGGAACGATACGATGTTCAAGAAAATCCTGATCGCCAATCGCGGCGAAATCGCTTGCCGGGTCATCAAGACCGCCCGCCGGATGGGTATCCAGACTGTAGCAGTCTATTCCGATGCCGATGCCCGCGCGCCTTTCGTTCAGATGGCGGACGAGGCCGTGCACATCGGCCCGTCGCCCGCTGCGCAAAGCTATCTGATCGCGGACAAGATCATCGCCGCCTGCAAGGCGACCGGAGCTGAGGCGGTTCATCCAGGCTATGGCTTCCTATCTGAGCGCACCAGCTTTGCCGAGCAGCTCAAGGCCGAGGGCATTGCCTTTATCGGTCCGCCGGTCGGCGCGATTGCGGCGATGGGGGACAAGATCGAGTCCAAGAAGCTCGCCAAGGAGGCGGGGGTCAATGTCGTCCCCGGCTTCGTGGGCGAGATCGAGGATACCGAGCACGCGGTGCGCATCTCGAACGAGATCGGCTATCCGGTGATGATGAAAGCCAGCGCCGGCGGCGGCGGCAAGGGCATGCGCCTGGCCTATGACGAGAAGGACGTGCGTGAGGGCTTCGAAGCCGTGAAGCGCGAAGGGCTGAACAGCTTTGGCGATGACCGGGTGTTCATCGAGAAGTTCATTCTCAACCCGCGCCACATCGAAATCCAGATCCTGGGCGATCAGCACGGCAACATCCTCTACCTCAACGAGCGCGAATGCTCGATCCAGCGTCGCCACCAGAAGGTGGTTGAGGAGGCGCCTTCGCCCTTCGTAACGCCCAAGATGCGCAAGGCGATGGGCGAGCAGTGCGTCGCCCTGGCGCGGGCGGTGGGGTATTACAGCGCGGGTACGGTCGAACTGATCGTTTCGGGCGCGGACCCGAGCGGGGAGAGCTTCTACTTCCTGGAAATGAACACCCGCCTGCAGGTGGAGCACCCGGTGACCGAATGCATCACCGGGATCGACCTGGTTGAGCAGATGATCCGGGTCGCCGCTGGTGAGAAGCTGGCAATGACCCAGGACGACATCAAGATCGACGGCTGGGCGATCGAGAACCGGGTCTATGCCGAAGATCCCTATCGCGGCTTCCTGCCATCGACCGGCCGCCTGGTGCGCTATCAGCCGCCGGTGCCGGGCTGGGAGGACGATGGTGAGGCCAACGGTCGTCGCGGTCTGGGTGGGGTGCGCGTCGATGACGGCGTCTACGAAGGCGGCGAAGTTTCGATGTTCTATGACCCGATGATCGCCAAGCTGATCACCTGGGGCGAGACCCGCGACGAG
>JACCDL010128280.1_pt1 | contig 11566 bp, 9 predicted proteins | sample 7441931 | NCBI WGS metagenome assembly JACCDL01 (sample SAMN15323437, study PRJNA562643) | freshwater metagenome | isolation source: river surface water | place: USA:Blue River Watershed | collected 2017-08-16 | reverse complement strand
GGACGTGGCGGCCGGTGAGCATCGAGGCGAGACTCGGACCGCAGAGGGAGTTCGTGACATAGCCACGAGGAAAGAGGCGCGATTCCGCCGCAAGCTTGTCGAGGTGCGGCGTACTGACCGCCTTCGACCCCATGAAGCCGTAATCAAACCAGGCATGGTCGTCCGAGACGATCATCAGGATGTTCGGGCGATCGGCCGCCGACAGCGAAAGGCCGAGACAGGCGAGCATGGCGACGCAAAGGGGTAAGAGGCGGGGCATCCCCTATAGACTCCCCAAACCAAGCCCCGTTCCCACCCAAAAATCCGCCGATTCTCATCGTTTAGATGAAAGCGCGCAGAAACCCCCGCCACCCCCTTTGACGAACCGCCGACCCCGGGCATAATAGGCGACGTCGGCGACCCTACACCCCCCGGTGACCCCACCCCGGAGGCCCCCTCTATAAAATATAATACGTTTTTATCTGACTGAATTTCAGTCACTTAGGGAAACCCTTCCCTGAAACCCCCTCTTTTCGCCCCTATATATACAGGCCCCTTTCTCTTTCCATGATCAACCACATCCCGCACCGCACCGCCAAGAACGACGCCCTCACCTCCCTCCTCCGCTCCGACTTACCCGATCTCGGTGAAATCGAGGTCTCCCGCCTCGAGGCGGCCCCCGGCCGCCCCAGCGAGGTGGACGGCCTGACGGCCTACCTCAACCAGGCCGCCCGCTGGCCCCGCCTGAGCGCCGAGGAGGAGCTCGCGCTCGGCCACCGCATCAAGGCCGGCAAGCTCGCCGACGGCACCCTCACGCCGGCCGGCCAGTCCGCCTTCGACGAACTGGTGCAGCGCAACCTGCGCCTGTGCTACCACGCGGCGAAGGAGATCAACGTGTCGCGCGAGGAGATGCTCGAACTCGTCTCGGCCGGCAACGTCGCGCTCATGGAGGCCGCCCGCGCCTTCAACGCCGACCTGGGCTACCGCTTCAGCACCTACGCTTACTGGGGCATCCGCAGCGCAGTATTCCGTCACCTCAACTTCCTGCGTCGTACGGTACGCCTCCCGCGCAACCTGCACGAGCAAATGGCCAAGCTCCGCAAGGCCGAAGCCGCCCTCCTCCAGAAGACCGGGCGCGAGGCGACGGAGGACGAATTGTCCGCGGTCTTGGATTGCTCGCCCGAAAAGATCGTCGAGCTGCGCTGCTACCAGCAGCACGGCCAGTCGCTGGACGCGCCGGTCGGCGAAGACAGCGACACGACCTTCGGCGAGACGCTCGCCGACCCGGAGGCGGCGACGCCGGCCGCCTACGCCGAAGCCGCCGACCGCCTGGCCGCGCTGGCCGAAGTGATGGCCCAGCTCACGCCCCGCGAACTCGAAGTGATCCGCCTCCGCGCCGGCCTCGACGGCGAGGAGCTGACGCTCGACGCCATCGGCCGGCGCCAAGGCGTCTCCCGCGAACGCATCCGTCAGATCGAAGCCGAGGCCCGCCGCAAGATGCGCCTCATCATCCGACGCTGAGCCGGGTCTTGTGTCCGGAGGAAGGCGCGCCATCGTCGACGCGTGCCTTCCTCCGCGCCTCGCCTGCTGCTCCTCGGCCTCACCGGCCTCCTGTCGTCGCACCTCTCCGCCCAGCAGGCCGAGCCGTTCGAGGAACCGCCGATCAAGTACTCGGCCACCGAGGCCAAGGACCGCGCGACGGCCCTGAACGCGGCGCACCAGGCGCGCGCCAACGCCATCCGCTCCCTGCCGGCGAAGAAGCGCCTGCAGTGGCTGCTCGATGAATTCAAGGTGCCGGCGGAATCCCAGCTCTTCGTCTTCAGCAAGACGAGCCTCCAACGGGACCTGATCACGCCGGAGACCCCTCGCGTGCTCTACTTCTCCGACGAGGTCTACGTCGGCTGGGCGCCTACGGGTTCTTTCGAGGTGACGGTCTTCGATCCGCAGCTGGGCGCGACGTTCTACGTCCTCGACGCCCACGAGACCGGCCCGGCTCCTCTGCTCGTGCGCGACAACGACTGCCTGCTCTGTCATGCGCGCCACGAGCACACGCCTACCTTGCGCACGCGCTCGGTCTTCCCCGACGCCCGAGGCGAACCGCTCGGCGGGTCGGGCGGGGCCAACATCGCCCCGTCGACGCCGCTCGAAGAACGCTGGGGCGGCTGGTATGTCACCGGCGGCGGCCAGGGCCTGCGTCACCGCGGCAACCTGACCGGCCGCAGGGCCGAAGATTTCGAAGGAGAATCGGCGCAGCCGACGCGCAACCTCGACTCGCTCGAAGGCATCGTGGACACCCGGCGCTATCTCCTGAAGACGAGCGACGTCGTGCCGATGCTCCTGCACGACCACCAGGTCCACGTGCACAACGTGATGTCCACCGCCCTGCAGGAAGCCCGCATCGCGTTGCATCGCTGGCCGGCGATGCGCGCGATCCTCGGCCTGCCCGAATCCGCCCCGCCCCAAGGCTCCTGCCTCGTGGTCTTCGAAAGCCAGGCGGAGAAGCTGATCGACGCCCTGCTCTGCCGCGACGAGGCGCCGTGGCCGGCCGATGCGGTGCGTTCCGACGGCGTCTTCGCCGCCGCTTACGCCAAGACCCGCAAGGCCGACGCCCAAGGCCGCTCGCTCCGCGACCTCGACCTGCGCACGCGCCTCTTCCGCTACCGTTGCAGCCCGCTCATCTACTCCGAAAGCTTCGCGCACCTGCCGCCGCAGCTCCGGGAGATCACCCTGCTGCGTCTTTCGTCCGGCTTGCGCGCCTTCCCGCCCGCCCCCGCCTTCGGCCATCTCGAAGAATCCGAGCGCGTCGCGATCCACGAGATCCTCACGGCCACGCTGCCCGACCTGCCCGCCGGCTGGGGCAAGTAAGGCGGACACGAAAAGGGCCGGCCCCCGACGAGGACCGGCCCGGTTCCGGCGCCTAAGCGCGGCTTACTTGACGAGCGCGGCGAGCGGCTCGCGGATGGCGTCGGCCCAGATCTGGTAGCTGACGGCGTTCAGGTGCAGGAGGTCCGGCATTACGGACTTCTCGAGCGTGCCGTCGGCGGTGAGGAACTTGGCGCCGATGTCGAGATAACGGACCTTCCGGCCGTCGTCGAGCTTCGCGAGGAGGGCGTTGACGGCCTTGTTCTTGGCGCGGCCGGGATTGTTCGCCTCGGTGGCGCCGCGCGGGAAGATCGCGAGGAGCAGGACCTTGGTGTCCGGCGAACGCTGGTGGATCGCGGCGATGATGTTCTTGATGCCGGCGGCGATCTGCTCGGGGGAGTTGTCGGCGGCGCCGGAGTTGTTGGTGCCGATCATGAGCACGACGGCCTTGGGCCTGATGCCTTCGAACTCGCCGTTCTCGACGCGCCAGAGGACGTGCTGGGTGCGGTCGCCGCCGATGCCGAAGTTGGCGGCCTTGTACTGGCCGAACTCCTTGTCGAAGATGGCGGCCTGACGACCCCAGCCGGCGGTGATCGAGTCGCCGAGGAAGACGACCTGGGCTTCGCCCTTCTTGGCGATCTCGACGAAAGACTCGTGCGACTTGAGGAAGCCGGCCTGCGGCTTTCCGTCGGGTCCGAGCTTCGGCGCGGCGACATCGGCGGGCTGCGACGGGAGCTTCACGGCCGGAGCGGCCGGCTTCTTGGCGGGAGCCTTCTTGGTCTCCTGGGCGACGAGGGAAGCGCCGCCGACAAGGCCGAGCGCAAGGAGGAGGGAGAGGATGCGTTTCATGGGGTGGGGGTGGGCGATGTTTTCGCCCCGGCGCAGGCAGGTGTCAACGCCGGCCACCGATGCTTGCCGAGCGGCGTGCCGGTGCGGTAGCCTGAAGCATGACCACCCCGCTGCGTTTCGTGACCAAGGCCGAGGCCATCAAGGAAGAATACAAAGGCCGCACCAATTACTGGCTGACCCGCCCCGAACTCACCGGCGCCAAGGACCTGCAGGTGTGCGAGGCGACCCTGCCCGCCGGCGAAGGACACGCCTTCCACACCCACCCGGAACTCGAGGAGATGATCTACGTGCTCGCGGGCGAGGTCGAACAGTGGGTCGAGCAGGAGAAGCGTCTCCTGAGGCCCGGCGACGCCGCGCACATCCCGGCCGGCGTCGTGCACGCGACGTTCAACGTCTCGAAGGCCGACGCCACGATCCTCGCGATCCTCTCGCCCGGCGCGAGCAAGGGCCCGTTCATGGTCGACGTCAGCGGCGAAGCGCCCTGGAAGGACCTGCGCGCCGGCGCATGAATTTCTTCGCCCGTCATCGCGGCCTGCTCGTCTCGTCCACGCTGGTGCTGGCGGGCGCGATCGTCCCATGGATCATCTGGGGCGAAGCCTTGGACGCGACGTTCACGGTCGAAGGCTCGCGCGCCTGGATCGCCGGCTTCGGCGCGGCCGGCGGTCTCGCCGGCGCGGGCCTGCTCGTCGCGGATCTCCTGCTGCCGATCCCGAGCACGCTGGTGATGTCGGCGCTCGGCCTCGCCTACGGCACGCTCGTCGGCGGCCTCTACGCCGCCGCCGGCACGGTCGTGGCCGGCCTGCTCGCCTATGGCCTCAGCCGCTGGCTGGGCCGGCCGCTCGCCGTGCGTCTCGCCGGCGCCGACGCGCTGGAGTCGGGCGAGAAGCTCTTCGCGGACGGCGGCGCCTGGCTGGTGGCCGGTTCGCGCTGCGTCCCGATCCTCCCCGAAGCGATCGCGTGCCTCGCCGGCCTGCACCGTATGCCCTTCCGGACGTTCTTCTTCGCGCTCCTCTGCGGCGGCGTGCCGACCGGCTTCCTCTTCGCGGCCATCGGCGCGCTCGGCCAGACCGAACCCGCGTGGGCGCTGGCGCTCAGCGTGGTCGTGCCGGCGCTGCTGTGGCTGCTCGCCCGCCGCTGGCTGCGCCGCTGATCAGCGCAGCTCCTTGATCCGCACGTTGCGGTACCAGACGCGCTTGGCTTCGTCCTGGAAACCGATGTGTCCCTCGGCCGGGCGGTCCTTCATCGGCGAAGCGGCGAGGTCGAGCACGATGGTGCGCTCGCCGTTGAAGTCCACGGCGAGGCGGCGGTCCTTGAGCGTGAGGGTGTAGCGGTTCCATTCGCCGGCGGGCTTCACCATGTTCTTGGCCGCGCCCATCGCGCGGATGATGCCCCCGCAGTCATGATGACCGGGCTTGGCGAGGCCGTGCGTGTCGAGGATCTGGAGCTCGATGCCCTTCGCGACGGGATCGAGCGGATCGGCGACGCAGAAGAAGACGCCGGAGTTGCCGGTAGGTTCGAACTTGAATTCGAGGTCGAGGACGAAGTCGCGATACTTGCGTTCGGTGAAGAGATAGGCGTCGAAACGCTTCCAGCCGGTCTCGCCCGCGCGCGGCTTCAGCGTGACGGTGCCGTCGATGTCGTAGACCCAGTTGCCCTTGGTCTTCCAGCCGGCGAGGTCCTGGCCGTTGAAGAGCGGCACGAAGCCCGGGGCGTCCGCCGCGGGATGCGGCACGGGCGCGGCGGCAGGGCTCACGGGATAGGGCTCGGACGCCGCGGACAGGACGAGGGGCAGGAGGCAGGCCAGCAGGAGGAGGCGGGACATGCCTTCCGGGGTAACCATCCGCCGACGGAGGTCGAGCCGCATATCGGCGTGGACGGCGGCCCCGTTGTCATAATAAAGATAGGACATGGGCCGCCCCTCCCTGCTCGCCGTCGTCACCTGCCTTCTCGCCGCCGCCCACGCCGCGGTGCCGCCGAACATCGTCGCCGAAGGCGTCCCCGCCGTGACCCCGGCCCTGACGACGGAGCTGAAACCCTACCTCAACCTCGGCGGCGCGGGCTTCCGCGGCTGGCACGCGACGCGCCGCGAAGCGCTCGTCACGACCCGCGTCGGCGAAGCCTCTCACCTCCACCTGATGGCGGCGCCCTTGGCGAAGCGCGTCGCGCTGACCGGCGGCGTCGAACCGGTGAAGAGCGGCCGGATGCAGCCGGGAGGGACGCTCCTGCTTTACGCCGCGGACCGGGGAGGCGACGAGAACTACCAGCTGCACCTCAAAGACCTCGCCGACCCGCAGGCGAAGCCCGCGCGGCTCACGGACGGCAAGTCGCGCAACCTCTCGGCCTGCTGGTCCCCCGACGGACGCCGGATCGCCTACGCGACCAACCGCCGTAACGGTAAAGACACCGACATCGTGGTCGTCGAGGCCCGGCCGCCTTACGCGGAACGCGTCGTGCACGCCGGCGCTTCGGCCGGATGGAGCCCGGTCGAATGGTCGCCCGACGGCGGACGGCTCCTCCTGCGCCAGTCGTTCGGCCAGACGGAGACCCGCCTCTGGACGATGGACGTCGCGACCACGACGAAGTCGCAGGTGACGTCGCGGACGGACCGTCATTACTACGCCGCCGCGGCGTTCGCCGAAGGCGGCAAGGCGGTCGTCGCGCTGGCCGACTTCGGGGGGGATTTCCTGACCCCCGTGCGGATCGACCTGACGACCGGCGTGACGCGGCGGCTGGAAGGCGCTCCCGAGTGGGACGGCGAGGAACTCGCCGTCTCCGAAGACGGCACGCGGCTCGTCGTCGCCTTCAACGTCGAAGGCTTCTCCGAACTCCGCTGCTGGGATCTCGCGACCGGCCGGCCGCTGCCCGCGCCCCGGATCAAGGCCGGCGTACTGAGCGGACTGCAGTTCCGGCCTGGCAGCCACGAAGTCGGCTTCTCGCTCAACAGCGAGGACTCCGCGAGCGACGCCTGGTCGGCCGACCTCGACAGCGGCCTGACGACGAGATGGACCGACCGCACGACGACGCCGAAGGTGACGATCCCCAGCCCGACGCCGGAAGTGGTGCGCGTGCCGAGCTTCGACGGCCTGAGCATCCCGGCGCTGGTCTATCATCCCGACCCGAAGAAGTTCCCGGGCCGGCGGCCGGCGCTGATGATCTTCCATGGCGGACCCGAAGGCCAGTCCCGGCCCGGCTACCGTGGGAGCTTCCACTTCTACCTCAACGAACTCGGCGTCGCCTTGGTCTATCCGAACGTGCGCGGGTCGACAGGCTATGGACGCAGATACCTCGCGCTGGACGACGGCCTGAAGCGAGAGGATGCGATCAAGGACGTCGCCGCGGTGCTCGACTGGGTGGCGAAGTCGGACCGTCTCGACGCTTCGCGCGTGGCGGCCTACGGCGGCAGCTACGGCGGCTTCATGAGCCTCGCCTGCCTGGTGAACTATCCGGAGCGGTTCCGCTGCGGCGTCGACAACGTCGGCATCGCCAACTTCGCGACGTTCCTCCGGGATACTTCCGATTATCGGCGCGGCGCCCGCCGCTTGGAATATGGCGACGAACGCAAGCCGGAGGTGAAGGCCTTCCTCGACCGGATTTCGCCGGCGAACCATGCCGACCGTATCCGCGACCCGCTGCTCATCGTCCAGGGTCGCAACGACCCGCGCGTGCCTCATACCGAGGCCGAGCGCATGCGCGACGCGGTGAAGGCCCAGGGCGGGACGGTCTGGTACGTGCTGGCCAAGGACGAGGGCCATGGCTTCGTGAAGAAGTCCAATGCCGACTACCAGTTCGCCGCCACGATCCTGTTCCTGCGGACGCACCTCTTGGACTGAGCGACCCTGTAAACGATTACAAATGACGGGGGCGGCCGGGCGTTTCCCCTCGCCCGCGGGCGGATAATCGGCATCAATCGACCCATGGCCGCACCCCGCGGCCTCACCCCGACACCCTCCCCATGAACTGCGTGAAGAAACTCACGGCGGCCTCGCCGCCGTTCCTCCCCGCCCTCGCCCACGCCGGCGAGGCGGACATCCGAATCCCCGACCTCGGGCATACGTCGTTCCTCGGCGGCGCGCTCACCGGCCACCAGATCCTCTGGCTCGGCCTGGCCGTCTGCGCCCTCGCGACCGCCTACGGCTGGTGGCAATACCTGCAGACGCGCGCGCTACCCGTGCACCGCTCCATGGCGGCGGTCTCCGACATCATCTGGGAGACCTGCAAGACCTACCTCTGGCAGCAGGGCAAGTTCCTCGCCGGGCTCTGGGTGCTCATCGCCGGCTGCATGACGTATTACTTCGCGGGCCTCGAGCACAAGGGCTTCGCCGACGTCGCGGTGATCCTCGCCGCCTCGGTGCTCGGCATCCTCGGCAGCTACGGCGTCGCCTGGTTCGGCATCCGCATCAACACCGTCGCCAACTCCCGCGCCGCGTTCTCCGCGCTCCGCGGCAACCCCCTCGCCACGCTGCTCATCCCGCTGAAGTCGGGCATGAGCGTGGGCCTGCTCCTCGTGGCGATCGAACTCTTCTTCATGATCGCCATCCTGCTGTTCCTGCCGAAGGAGCTCGCGGGGCCCTGCTTCATCGGCTTCGCCATCGGCGAGTCGCTCGGCGCCTCGGCCCTGCGCATCTGCGGGGGCATCTTCACCAAGATCGCCGACATCGGCGCCGACCTGATGAAGATCGACTTCAAGCTGCCCGAGGACGACCCCCGCAACCCCGGCGTCATCGCCGACTGCACGGGCGACAACGCCGGCGACTCCGTCGGCCCGACCGCCGACGGCTTCGAGACCTACGGCGTGACGGGCGTGGCGCTCATCGCCTTCCTCGCCTTAGCGCTCGCCGCCAAGCCCGGCCTCTGCGCCACGCTCATCGTCTGGCTCTTCGCCATGCGCATCCTGATGGTCGTGACCTCGCTGCTCAGCTACTGGATCAACGACGCCGTGAGCCACGCCGTCTGGGGCCGGGCCAAGGACTTCAACCTGGAGCAGCCGCTCACGAACCTCGTCTGGATCAGCTCGCTGGTCTCGATCGCGATCACCTACTTCGCCAGCTACTTCCTCCTCGCCGCGGAAGGCGGCGGCCTCTGGTGGGTGCTGTCCACGATCATCTCGCTCGGCACGCTCGCCGGCGCGCTCATCCCCGAGTTCACCAAGGTGTTCACCTCGACCGAGAGCCGCCACGTGAAGGAGGTCGTCACCTCCTCCGACCAGGGCGGCGCTTCGCTCAACATCCTCTCGGGCCTCGTCGCCGGCAACTACTCGGCCTTCTGGACCGGCCTCTGCATCCTGGGCCTGATGTTCGGCGCCTACCTGCTCTCCACGCACGGCGCCGTCGCCGCGCTCATGCCGGCGCAGTTCGCCTTCGCCGCGCCGATCTTCGCCTTCGGCCTCGTCGCCTTCGGCTTCCTGGGCATGGGCCCGGTGACCATCGCGGTCGACTCGTTCGGCCCGGTGACCGACAACGCCCAGTCGGTCTACGAGCTCTCGCAGATCGAGAAGCAGCCGGGCGTCGCCGCCGAGCTCGAACGCGACTTCGGCTTCCGCCCCGACTTCGAGGGCGCCAAGCACCAGCTCGAGAAAGGCGACGGCGCCGGCAACACCTTCAAGGCCACCGCCAAGCCGGTGCTCATCGGCACCGCCGTCGTCGGCGCGACCACGATGGTCTTCGGCATCATCATGATGCTCCAGGAGCACTACCGCGCGCTGGACGCCAAGTTCAACGTGCTCGAGAAGCTCTCGCTGGTGCACCCGGAGGCCCTGATGGGCCTGCTCATGGGCGGGGCGGTGATCTACTGGTTCACCGGCGCCTCGACGCAGGCCGTCGTCACCGGCGCCTACCGCGCGGTGGTCTACATCAAGGAGAACATGAAGCTCGACGTGACCACGGCGACGACGGAGTCCTCCAAGGAGGTGGTCCGCATCTGCACGCAGTACGCCCAGATGGGCATGACGAACATCTTCATCGTCATCTTCTGCTTCTCGCTGTCGCTGGCGCTCTTCGACCCGTTCTTCTTCATCGGCTACCTGGTGGGCATGGCGTTCTTCGGGCTCTTCCAGGCGATCTTCATGGCCAACGCCGGCGGCGCCTGGGACAACGCGAAGAAGATCGTCGAAGTCGACCTCAAGGCCAAGGGGACCAAACTGCACGAAGCCACGGTCGTGGGCGACACGGTCGGCGATCCCTTCAAGGACACGTCGTCCGTCTCGCTCAACCCGGTCATCAAGTTCACGACGCTCTTCGGCCTGCTCGCCGTGGAGATCGCCGTGAAGATGGAATCCGGCCCGAAGCTCCTGCTCGGCAGCGCGATCTTCCTGGTGGCCCTCTTCTTCGTCTACCGGAGCTTCTACGGGATGCGCATCCCGGTGGCGGCCAAGCATCGCTGACCGGCCCGCCCGGCCTGCGCCCCCAGGGCTCCCCGACCGGGGAGCCCTTCTTTTTGCCCGCAAATCGCAGGATTATTATTTTGCGGGCTATGACGGGCGGGCCTCTGGACAACCCGGCGAGCCTGGGCATAGTGGTGGCCTCGGACAGTTCTCCGCCCACCCCGGCGTCCCTGTCCGACCCTCCATTCCACCGATCACGCTTCCCGCCGCGCGCCGTTTTCCCACGGACCGCACGGCAGGGACACCCTCTCTTCTTTTTTTCAAACCCTCATGAAACGCCGCCCCGCCGCTCCTTCCCGCCCTCGTCCCCTCCTCCGCCGCCGCTTCGACACCGCGCTTCAGCCCGCCGATATCCGCGCCCGCCTCGAAGCCCTGGCCTGCGCCAGCTCGGTCCTGCCCACGCTCTTCGTCCTGCCCTCCGTCGGCGAGTCCGTCCGCCTCAGCGGCCCGGAGCTGCACGGCGACATCCACGTCCGCCTGGCCGGCTGTCAGGCCGCCCTCGCCGCTTTCACCGGTAGCCCCAATGAAGTCACCATCGACTTCCGGGCCGCGGACAAGGCGGTCGTGCAGTCGCTGGTCGCCGCCCTCGGCGCCGAACTGCGCGAGACCAAGGTGCGCCGGCCGAAGCAGGAGATCCAAGGCCACGTCGTGACCGGCCATCAGCCCAACGTCGGTCACTTCCTCGCCTGGGCGGCACGCATGCCCAGCATGGAGGACCATGTCATCCTCGAGTCCGCCGTCGACGCCGGCCTCGCCTGCGAGTTCGACTGCTTCGATCACATCCACGCCGCGATGCGCGCGCTGGACTTCATGCGCATGGTCCGGATGGAAGGCGGCATCGGCAGCGCCTGCGACGGCGACGAGATCCCGCCGCACCTCCGCCATCCGACCCGCCAAGGTCTCACCGGCAAGGCGGCCATGCTCGTGGCCCACGCCGGCCACAAGGTCAGCCTCAACGCGACGATCGACTCTAAGCCGAACCCCGCCGGCGCCCGCCTGCGTATCCACTACGGGTGGTCCTCCCACCTGCAGCGTTACCTCGTGGGCTGGGTCAGCGACCTCCCGCCGAAGGGTCAGTGACCCTCGGTCCGCTGCATCTTCTCACCCCAGGCGAAGAGGATCATCGAAGCGAGGAACACCCCGTGGATGATGGCCTGCCAGAGGATGACCTTCTCATGATTGGCGGACATCGAGGCGCCCGTGCCGACGAAGTCGGTGATGGCGATGAAGCTCTTCAGGAGGTGGATGGCCGAGATGCTGGCCAGGCTGCCGGCGAGCTTCACCTTGAGGGTGTTGGCGTTGATATGGTCGAGCCAGTCGGGGCGGTCGCCGTTATCGCCGAAGTCGATGCGGGAGACGAAGGTCACGTAGCCGCCGACGACGACCATGTTCACGAGGTTGGCCACCATCGAGATGTCCACGAGCGAGAGGATGCCCACCATGATGGTGCTCTCGGTCGCGGCGGAGAAGCCGTCCAGAAGGTGCAGGAGTTCCTGC
>JACCDL010070719.1_pt1 | contig 11574 bp, 6 predicted proteins | sample 7441931 | NCBI WGS metagenome assembly JACCDL01 (sample SAMN15323437, study PRJNA562643) | freshwater metagenome | isolation source: river surface water | place: USA:Blue River Watershed | collected 2017-08-16 | reverse complement strand
TTTCCAATCAGCACGATGTTGGGCACGCCCGCGGCTGCGTTGGACTGGACCGAAGGCAAGCTGTTTGATGGATCCCGGCGATAGACCAGCTGATTGTTGAACAGATTGCGACTCCACAGGCCGATGTTCAATTTGCTGTCTGACCCGCCAATCGACAGATCCGCCAGCGACAGGCGGGCATTGACGATGAAGGACTCATCATTCTTCACGGCAAATTGGTCAAAGCTTTGCGTGGCTTGCGAATAATTCGCATCGATGTGGAATTTCAGCTTCGCATCCTTGCGGCCCACAGGCAGCTCATAATCCATAGACGCGCTGGCGGCATTGCGCGGCGTGTACACAATATAGAATTTCTGCAGCACAGTAGAGGCATTGCCCGTGGGCACGCCCGCCGAGGTAAATTCCCGATAGGTCACAGGCACTGCGGGAATATCGGTGTGCGTATAGGCGTATGAGAAATCAAACTTCAAAGCATCGCTTGGCTTAATCGTCAAATCCGCTTCAAGGCCGCGAATCTTGGTTGTGCCCGGCGCGTTGAAGGTAACCAGATTGTTGAAATTGCCTGTGGCAGTGGGCTGAACCGTCGACAAGTCAACTTGGCTGCCCTTCCGGTCCATCATATAGGCCGCCAGATTAATCCGGGCGCGACGATCCCAGAAATCAGCCTTTAGGCCGACTTCATAGCTTTTCACATCTTCCGGGTTAAAGGCCCGATAGTCCGACGTGCGTGAGCTGGCACCGCCCGCGCGATAGCCCGTTGCATATTTCACATAGCTATGGACGGTGTTGCTGAAATCATACGCAATCGTCGCCATGGGGTTGAAGCGCGTCCATGATTTGTCGAGCGGGGTATAGCCATTAATGGCTGCGACTGAGGGGTTGGTCTGATAGTTCACCCCGCGCGAGAAGAGCAATTCGCCCTGCTTTTGATCATTGGTATAGCGCCCCCCCAGCGTCACGTGCAGTGCATCGCTGGCGTTCCAAGTGACTTGCCCATAAGCGGCATAGCTTTTTGACCGAACTGAAGAGGCCCGATCAATTGAACAGCCTTGAACGGCACGGCCCAAGGCAGGGTTGGCCGCCCCGGTGCAAAAGGCAATGGGAGTAAAAGTGGCGCCAACAACTTGGTTGGCGCTGTTCAGAACGGCAATGGCACCCATGGAATTGGGGGTGGCTGCATCATCGCGAACACGCTCATTAAAATAATAAGCGCCAGCGACATAATCGACTGCGCCCAACGTGCCAACAAGCTGCAGCTCTTGGCTAAACTGGCGCTGGAACAAATCTGCCCGGCTATAGCGGCTAAAGGCGCAAGGCGCGGTTGCCGTGCAGGATGCCGTCAGATTGACAACCGGCACGCGGTGCAAGCCGCCCGCATTGTCATTCTGCTCCACTTCCACGCCGCGCCATGCCGTAATGGCGCGCAGCTCAATTGCATCGGCCAGCTTCCATTTGAAGAGGTTGGTGACGCCAAAAGTCTTATCAACAGTCAGTGCCTGGGGCACACCAATATCGGCCTCGCGCATCAGCGTCTTGCCATTCACAACAACGCCCGGCGTCAGCGGCTTGATGGTCCCTTGCGTGCCAATAAAGGCCGTGCCGGGGGTGACGCAGCTGCTGCCAGCGGGGAGGGGAAGCGGGGCAGCATTGGTGCCGCCGCTCAGGCAGTTATTGGGGTTATAGTTAAGCAGCTGGCTGTAATAAGGTGAGTTTTCATCGCGCGACATATCAACTGATACATCATTGGTGACGCCATCAACGGGGGCCCAGCGCACGGCAACGCGGCCACCCTTGCGGTGGAACTGGCCCCAGCCCGCTTGGCCGGCAAGCGGGTTTTTCGTGACCGGGTCTTGATGCGCCAACACAGCATCTAGCTTGATGGAAAAGCCCGCCACTTCGGGCAGGTTCATATGCAGGCCCATATTATAAGTGCCAAGATTGCCCATGCCGCCATCAATGCGGCCACCAAATTCACCTGTGGGGGCCTTGGAGATAATCGAGACAGCCCCGCCTTCGGTGTTGCGGCCAAACAAAGTGCCTTGCGGGCCTTTGAGCACTTCAACACGCTCAACATCAAACAGGCCCGTGTTCAGGCCGTGCTGGCGGCCCAGATAGACGCCGTCAATGTAAATCCCCACGCCCTGCTCACGTGCAGGCTGGTTGGCATCGAGCGGCACAATACCGCGAATGCCAACAGTCAATGCCGACTGGCGCGATTCAAAGGGCGCCACGCGCAAGCTGGGCACGCCGCCATCGGCCAAGTCCATCAAGCTCTGCACCTTGCGCTCGCGGATGGTTTCTTCACCCATGACCGAAATCGAAATGGGTGTCTTTTGGAGATTGGTCTCACGCTTAGTGGCCGTGACAACAATTTCGACCAGCCCTTCTCCTGGGTCGCTGCTGGCGTCAGCCGCGTCCACAACGTCAGCAGCAGGCGCGGCAAAGGCCGGGCCAGACGCTGAAAAGCTGGCAAAGGCAAGAGCGGCCAGCGAGGCCGAACGAAGCAAAGGTGCAGACATCATGAGATCAATTCCCCGGATCATTAGCGTCACATGCCGGCAGTGAATTGGTTTCAGAATGACCACCGGCTTCGGGGTCTGCCTCTAAAGATGGCTTATGTCAGAACGGGGTAATCTGTGTGACAGGGCTGTGACACATGGCCCGGATGAATATTAAGCGCCTGCCGCTTTGGCCGCTTCACGCGCGGCACCGCCGCGCGCAATCAGCAGATACATGACAGGCGTTACAATCCGGCTGAGCAAAGTCGACGAGACAAGCCCGCCAATAATCACCCAGGCCAAAGGCGAATAAAGCTGTGAGCCAGACAGCGCCAAGGGCAAGAGGCCGCCAATTGCCGTGACGGAGGTGAGCAGCACTGGCAAGAAGCGGACTTCGCCTGCCTGCTCAATGGCATCGCGCAGGCCCAGGCCGCGCTCGCGCAGCTTGGTGGTGAAATCAACGAGCAGGATGGAGTTTTTAATCTCAATCCCAATCAAAGCGACAAAGCCAATAATGGCCAAGAAAGACAAAGAATTGCCGGTGAGGACAAGCGCTGCCAAGCCGCCAAAAATCCCCAGCGGGATAACCCCTGCCACCACTGTCACATCTCGGAAGCGGCCAAATTCGGCAACCAGCACGCCCAAAATGCCAAACACCGCCAGCAAGACCACGCCGCCCAGCCCATTGCTGTTGCGCGCTGCCGCCTCGGCCTCGCCACCCAGAATAAAGCTATAGCCAGCCGGCAGAGGAATCTGTTCAACGCGCGGCATAACCTCCTTCGCCAAACGCGACGTCAAATATCCATCGCGGACAAAGGCCGTCACCGTGACAGAGCGTTCCAGCTTGTACCGATTGATTTTGGAGGGCGACGATTCAAGCGCCGGGCGCGTGAGTTGCGACAAGGGCACACTGCCCCCGCTGAGCGATGGCACATAAATTTGGTTCATGGCCGACACAGGCTGGCTTTGCGCCAAAGGCAGGCGAACCATGACGGGATAGCCATCGCCCTCTTGGTCGCGCAGCGTGGCCGCGCGCTCACCCGACAAGGCCAGACGCAAGGTGCGGCGCACGGCATCCGGCGCGACATTTAACAGCCCAGCTTTTTCCGGATCGACGTGCAAATCCAAATCAATCCGGTCAATGGCCAGCGGATCATCAATATCGCGCGTGCCCTCTGTCGTGCGCAGAACATCTGCCACTTGCGCCGAGAGGGATTTAAGAACTGCCAAATCCGGCCCGCGCACACGAATGGCCAAAGGCGCCTCAATTGGGGGCCCTTGTTCAAACTGCACAACAGTGACCCGGGCATCGGAGATCCCGGCCATTTTGCGGCGGAGATCTTCCAGAAACTCGGGCGAGTCCCCCGCCCAATCCTTCAACGTGACGAACAATTCCCCATAGCGCGTATCAAATTCACGCGGGATATTATTGTAATAAATTTGCGGGTTGCCGCGCCCCACATTTTCCATAACCGCATCAATTTCGGGCAGGGGGCGCACTTGGGCTGCGACTTGGCGAACGATGCGGTCCGTTTCAACCACGCTGCTGCCTTCGGGCGCTTCAATGCGGATCACAAAATAGGGCACATCTGCCTTGGGAAAGAGGCTAAAGCCAAGAAGGGGGATCGTCGCCAACATGGCAAGGCACGCCGCCATGGCCGACCACAGAGTCTTATGCGGATTTTCCAACGCCCAATGCAGCAAGGGGCGGTAGAAATGCTCAATCTTATCTTGAATCCATCGCAAAAAGGCATTGCCCTCAGCGGTTTGATGCTGCTCGAGAATGCGGCTGGCAATGAAGGGCACAATAGTCAGCGACACCAGCAGCGACGCCGCAACCGTCACCAAGACAGCCACGGGCAAACTGCGGGTGAAATCGCCACCTGTTTCCGGCAAATTGGCAAGCGGCAAGAACGCAAAAATCAAAACGCCTGTCGACCCAAGGACGGCGAGCGTAATTTCCTTCGTTGCCTCAACTGCGGCCACGGCGCGCGCCGCGCCCATGCGCAAATGCCGCTCAATATTTTCAGTGACGACAATGGAATCATCGACCAGCAAGCCCAGCGCCACAATAAAGCCTGAAATGCTCAGCTGGTTGAGCGAATAGCCCAACATATTAAGGGAGATGAGGCCAATGGCGAGCGAAGTGGGAATGGAAATCATCACCACCAGCGAGGCGCGGAAGCCCAAGGGCAACAGCGTGAGCAGCACCAGCGCCAAAGCAATCGCAAAATCGCGGCCCAATTGGCCAAGTTTCCGTTCAATATCGCCGCTTTGGTCAAACGCCGTTGCCAATTTCATATCCGGCGGCAGCGTGCGCGACAGACGCTGCGTCTCCTCCGCCAGCGATTTGGCGAGTAAAATCGTATCTGCCTGATCTTTTTTGCGCACGGCAATAAAGACAGCGCGTTCCCCGTTAAACCGCGTGATGCTGAGCTGCTCGGACGTTGACCAGCTGACATCTGCGACATCCCCCACAGTCATCAACCGACCATTGCCACCCCGCAACGGCACAGTGCGCACAGCCTCTAGCGTGCGAAAGGCGCCGCCTGCCTCAATATTGAGACGCCGGGTATCCGATTGGACAGAGCCCGCGGGCATATCTGCGCCCGCTGCCGCCAGCGCGGAGGCCACAGCCGTTGGCGCCACATTGGCGGCCGCCAAACGCGCCGTATCAAGCGCAACACGCACTTCAGGCGCGGGCAGGCCAAAGACATTCACCGCGCGCACACCCGGCACGACTGTCAGCTGCTCGCGCAAATCCTGCGCATATTTTTCCATGCGCTGCCATGAGGCCGTTGGGCTGACCAAGGCCAGCTGCAAGACAGCGGCCTCAGTGGTGCGGGGACGGCGCACTTCCAGCCGTGCAAGCCCTGATGGCAATTGGGCCCGCATGCCATTGACTTCGCGAACGGTGCGATCAAGCACCTGCTCAGCATCGGTGCCATGCGTGAATTCCACTGTGACCACGGCCAAGCCGTCGCTGCTGGTGGAGCGAATATCCCGCACATTGTCTAAGCCTTGCAGAACTTGCTCAAGCGGCTTGGCAACTGTTTCTTCCAAGGTGGCCGCATCGGCCCCGGGCAGCACGGCAGTGACAATTGTATAGGGAATGGGGAAATACGGATCGACAGAGCGTGGGATGCTGAAAAAGGCACTAATGCCCAGCAAGCAGACAAGCGCAAAGCCGACCAAAGTCAGCTGCCATCGGCGGACGGACAGCTGGGTGAGGTTCACGGGCGGCGCTCCTGCGGGGTGACGCGCTGGCCGTCGCGCAGCAAATCAAGGCTGGAAATGGCAACGCGGTCACCGGGGCGCAGGCCCGCCAAAATCTGCGTGCCGCGATCATCGGTTTCGCCCAGCTGCAGCTTGCGCAGGCGTGCGACATTTTTTTCATCAATCACAAAGACAAAGCCTTCGCCAGCGCGCGCTTGATACAGGGCGCCGGGGGGCACCAGCACTTGGGCCGAAGCCCGTGCAGAGGGGGCCGTTTCAATTTTCACCCGGCCAATCAGCCCAGATCGCAAGCCCGGACGATTGGGCAGGGAAATCTCAACTGTAAAAGCGCCCGTTGCCCGGTCTGACCGGCCACCAATTTCAATCACTTGACCCTCAAGAACTTGGTCCAGCGCATCGAGCTTGACTTGCGCGCGCGCGCCTTGGGTAATTTGGGCGCTATCGCGGTCAGACAAGGGCACGCGCAGCACATAGCCGCCAGATTCGGCTCCCAAGGCAATAATGGGGGTGCCGGCTGCCACAACTTCCATAGGCTCGGCCATCCGCGCCAGAACCACGCCATCGCTGGGCGCATAGATACGCGCGGTTTGAGACGCAAAATCGCGCGCACGGACATTGGCCCGCGCCGCATCTAGCGCGGCACGTGCATTTTCCAGCCGCAATTCCGTAATCCAACCTTGCTCGCGCAAAGCCACTGAGCGTTGATATTCCGCCGCTGCCCGGCGCTGTTCGGCTTGGGCGGCCACAAGGGCAGACGCCACTTGATCAGCGTTTAACGCGGCGAGCAACTGGCCTTTCGCCACACGATCACCTTCATTGACCGTGATGGTCGCAATCTGGCCTGCGGTGGTAAAGCCCAAGGCCAATTCCCGGCGCAGGGCAACGCTGCCCGTTGCCTCCAGCCCGGGCACCTCTGTGGCCGCCGCAATCCGTGCAGTGCGGACAATAGGTGCATCAGCAACGGGCGGAGATGATGGCGATTTTGAGCATCCAGCCAAAGCCACAAGCGCAGCGGCAAAACAAAAAGCGCGACCCACTTTACCCCCTAAATTGGGAAATTTATGGCTCGTGATATTGGTTTTAATTTGAAACGTAAAGTGGCTTTTGCCACGCCGCGCCACAGCCGCGCCGATCAGCGTGAACTGAGCCGTAGCGCCGCTGCCCGGCTAGGCCTATAAGCACATGATGCAAAGTGGCTTTTTTCCGTTGACGATTGCGCCCGTGCTTGAGGCGCTCAACTATGCTGGCATTCTTCTTTTTGCCGCATCAGGCGCGGTTTTGGCCGCCGAAAAACGCCGCGATCTTGTGACCTTTGCCTTTTTTGCAGTGGCGACAGGCGTGGGCGGTGGCACCGTGCGCGATCTGCTGATTGGTGCCCCAGTGTTTTGGACGCGCCAAAATGCAACCTTGGGCTTATGCTTGGGCGCTGCCATGCTGGTGTGGATCACACCCGTGCGATTTTGGACGAGCCGCGTTTTGCTGTGGTGCGATGCGCTGGGGCTTGCGGCCTTTTCAACCTATGGCGTCGCCAAAGCCTTGGCCTTTGGCATTGCCCCTATTCCAGCTTTGCTCATGGGCGTGTTTACTGCGTGTTTGGGGGGCATTATTCGCGATATGCTGGCGGGTGAACCCTCCATCATCATGCGGTCAGAACTTTATGTGACGGCCGCCGCCCTGGCCTCGGGGTTGATGGTGGGCCTAAGCCTTGCAGGCCTGCCCAGCTATGCAGCCGGCGGCATTGCCACGCTGGCGGGCCTCATCCTGCGCGGAGGCGCAATTTTGCGCGGGTGGGAATTGCCCATTTACCGGCGCTGATCCCATCGCCCTCCAAAATGCACATCGCTTGATTTAGATTAAGACACAAACGCCCATTTGCGGTTAGACTGGGGCAACCAGCTTAGGCGAGAAAGGGAGCCCCAGATGCATAGACCCGCAGTCATATGGACGCATATCAGCCTGCTCGCCGTGCTGCTGGGGGCTGTGCCTGCCGCTCAGGCCCAAATGCGCGCAACCAGCGCACGGCTAGGAAGCACAGAAGCGGCGTTGGTGGCCGTGGCAGCAGAGGCAGACGCCCCACCGGCGCAAGAGGCTTTAAAGCCCTTTTGTGCGCAACAAACCGAAGGTGGGGTCATCAGTTTTGTTACCAGCGGCGCAGATAAGGTGGTGCTCGTTGCACTTTCGGCACAGCCTTTAGCCGATGTGCAGCGGGACATTTGGTTAAGCCCCCGCTTTGCCCGTGCTGGCGAAGACGCCCAAGCCACAGGCACACAAGATTGGGCCTATATTTATGATGGCAATGGCGATGGTCAGATTGACCATATGGCCTTTTTGATTGGCCCCTTGCCCACGGAGCCGCGCACAGCGGGCAAAGGGCTGCCCAATATTTCTGGCGATCAAGTGCGTATCAAAAATCCGGCCATGCTCGACGAGATTTTAAAGGCGATGCGCTTTGGCTTTTGGCAGGTCCGCGATGAAGATGGCGATGGCGTTCCCGACAGCATGGCCATGCCCGCCCGTCGCAAAGAAAATGGCTGGTATCGTGGCTGGGCGATTTTTGATCGGCGCGCCACCAGCGAAGATGCGTCTTGCCGCTTTATTGATCGAGATGGGCGCCCCGCAGGCGGCTGCCGGGCCGCGCAAGAATCAGGCGCTTATGAAAATAATCGGCTGTCCACTCATGTCTGGGTGCGCGATCCGGGGCCTATTTTTTCAGCCATTTTAGACGCGGCAAAAGCGTGCAAAATCCAGCCCAGCCAATTGCGTCCTGTGCCCGCGCTGCGCCCCTAATCCTGCACTGTCCCGCGTCGGCAGAGCGCGGACAGCCCCAGCCATGATAAGGCCGCCACAGCAAAGCTAAGAGCACCAAGTTCCCATTCACCAGCCCAAAGCCAATACAGCCCGGCAAGGCCAGCGCCGGCAACAACAAGGCACGGCACCAGGCGCAGCAAGCGCGGGGTATAGTAAATATTCAGCCCAAACAGGCCTATGAGAATAAGAAGCCAGATTGTCATGCGGTGCGACCCGGTCTGTATGTCTGGGGGCATGTGTAGCGCGCCCGCAGGGCAAAGTAACATTAACTCCGCACGCATAGGCCAAAGAGTGTATATGGATAAATTATAGCACGAAACGTTACTGTTTGCTGGACTGGCTTTTGAGGCGTGTCTGATCTGCGCGCACTTCCCCAGTCTTTCATAAGCTGATGAAAGACTTAGTCCTTGGTGCACTGGGAACCTTTTACCATTTAGCCCGTTATAAGTCTGCTGTGCGGCCATTTAGCACAGCTTAGACAGGTCCAGACTTTGGATTTGCTTGGGTATCCTGTGGCCCTTTGGCTCTCCCCCCCCGCCCGGTTCGCAGGATACCCTTTCTCTTTGCCCGCTCCTGCACCGCGCGCACCGCGGCGCCCCTAATTAGGGCCTGACGTCCGTCAGCGAGGCCAGAGGAAGGAGGATTTCCAATCGCAGGCCATCTGGCCCCCAATCCGTTGCGAGCTTGCCGCCCAACTGGTCTTCAACTGATGTCCGAATGACCGTCCAGCCAAAGCCACTTGCCCCCGGCGGCGCAATGGGAAACCCGCCTTGTTCAACCCAGCTCAACGTCAGCTGATCTGGCGTGTGTGCGCCAGTAAACGCCCATTGAATGGCCACATGCCCCTTGGGGCCAGATAGAGCGCCATATTTCACTGCGTTCGTCACCAATTCATGCGCGACGAGGGCCAGCGCCTGTGCAGCAGCGGGCTTCAGCCGCACCACTGGGCCATTGATTACAAAGCGGCTTGGATCAATTTGATCTGAGTCTATCAGGCCAAAGGGCGCAAGCTCATCCACCACCAGACGATGCAGCTCCACGCCTTCCCAGCGGTTTTCGGCCAAAAGATTATGCGTGCGGGCCAAGCTTTGAATCCGGCCTGCCACCATGCGCCGAAACCCAGTGACGCTATCTGCCTGTGTCAGCTGCACAATGGCCTGCACAACTGCCAATACATTTTTGGCACGATGATCCACCTCGCGCGACAAAAGGCGCTCCCGCGCCTCGCTCTGCTTGCGATCCGTGATGTCAATAAAGGCCGCAACAGCGCCGCGGGGCCGCCCCTCGCCATCATATAAGGGGCTCGCATTGCCAAGCAGATACACTTCTTGGCCATCGTCAAAAACAACACGTTCTTCAAAATTGCGGACCAACTCTCCACGCGCCGCGCGTTGGACGGGCAGCTCAGTGGCGCGCAACTCCACGCCATCGCGGTCAAAAACTCGAAAATGCGAAACAGGGCCTGCATCAGGCCCTGTTTTGGACATGTCAATTGAAGTGTCAGGCAAGCGCAGCATATCTGCTGAAAAGGCATTGCCCGTCACTTCTGCGCTATCAGGATCATGGGCGAACCAAATTGCCGCAGGCACATCGCGTAGCACCACGGCCAGCTCATTTGCCCGCATCTGGACTTCGTCTTCCGCTTCTTTGCGTTCGGTAACATCTTGCACCACGGCCAAAACAAACGCGGGGGCGCCTGCGGAATCATGCACCAAAGTGAGGCTTTCATCCGTCCACACACTGGCCCCATCAGCTTGAATATAGCGCCGTTCAATACGGCTGCTTTGGCTATGTCCGCTGAGCAGCAAATCAATATCCGCATGCGCATCTGCCAGCGTTTCAAGCGATTCTGCGCGGCCATTTATTGTTTTCCAATCCGCGCCTGTCAGATCCGACAGCGGGGCACCAACCATGGCACAAAAACGCTCATTGGCTTCCAAAATTGTCCCCGCCAAAGTGAGGCGGACCACGCCAACGCCGGCTTGCTCAAACACGGCGCGATAGGTTTCTTCTGCTTTGGCGAGGCGTTGTTCCAGCCGCGACCGCTCTGTCACATCCACAAAAGCGCCCGTCACATAATCAGGCATGCCCTGACCATCGCTGACCAGCCGTCCACGTCCCTGAACAATGCGTGAGGCCGCACCGCCCGCGCCTAATCGCGCAGAGAGGCGAAATTCTGACCCCCGTCGCAAACAGGCATCAAAGGCCTGCAGGGCCTTGGTCCGATCCTCTGGGTGGAACAGCGCAATCAGATCTTCCAAGCGTTGCGGCGGGCGCCCCGGCTCTACGCGCAGCAACTGCAGCATCACATCATCGCAGTCCAAAAGATCACTATGAAAGCGCCAGCGAAACGTGCCTGCGCCACTGGCCTCAACGGCGGCCCGCAGCCGCTCTTCCCGGGCGCGCAACGCCTCTTTTGTCCGCCGCTCATCCGCGATAGTCGCCAAAAACAGCGTGGTGAGCGCCGTTACAGCAATAAACTGCTGGACAAGGGGAATGCGGCTGGAGCTCATCAGCAACTGGTTTGCCAAGGGGCCCAGATTTTCGCTGGTGGCCCAAACTGCAACGGCCGATGTGATGAACAACACCAATGAGGCGCCCCGCACATCAAAAGCCAACGCCGCCCACACCATGATGGGCAATAAATGCCATGTCTGCAGGGCCTCATCTGGGGGGCCAGCAAACACCATAACCGCCACCAGCGTGGCGACCATAATCAACAGGCCAAGATGCATATATTGGCCCATCGACAAGGGCCGCTCCCGATCTGCCCAAGACAGGACAAGTGGCCCCAGCGTGACCGCGCCCGCAAAATTGCCAACAGCCCAGTTGATAAACAGCTGCGACGCTTGCGGAGCCGCCACATCTGAAGAGGCCATTAAGATGAGCGTGCCGAGGGCGGCGGAAATACACGCCCCGAGCGCGGCCCCGCCAAACAAAAAGCGCGCAACATCTGGCAAAGTGGGCAGCCGTGGATCAATGCCCCCCAATCGGCGGATCACCCAAACAGGACCAACGGTTCCCAACACAT
>JACCDL010568877.1_pt1 | contig 11576 bp, 10 predicted proteins | sample 7441931 | NCBI WGS metagenome assembly JACCDL01 (sample SAMN15323437, study PRJNA562643) | freshwater metagenome | isolation source: river surface water | place: USA:Blue River Watershed | collected 2017-08-16 | reverse complement strand
TCTTGCAGCCAAGCTCGCGAGTGTTTAAAAACTTCAGCTGAAGTAGGTTCGGTAAAAGGCGCCAGGTAATTTAACAGAGACGCTGGGTTCAATTCGATGTTAGGTCGAATGAATCCAGCTTCGCGTAATCCCGCAACAACTCCCGCATCATCGCCAATCATCGCAATGTTTAACAAAGTACCCATAGTGTCTGGCAATCCATTTGGAAATGAGGCAGTTGCGCCAAAATCAAGAACTACCATTCGACCGTCCGGAGCGATTCGGAAATTTCCTGGATGCGGATCGCAGTGCAGGAGGCCAGCTACTTTTGGTCCAGATAAGAGGAAGCGCAACATTAATTGCCCATACTTATCCCGTTCTTCCTGCGTGCCATGATTAATCACTTCAAGTAGCGGCCGAGAGTCAACCCACTCCGTAACCACGACTTCAGGTGCTGCTGACAAAACATGCGGAATCAAAAAGTCTGGATGGCCTTCGTAAGCATTCGCGAACTGTTTTTGTGATTTAGATTCATGTATGTAATCGAGTTCTTCAACTACTCGTTCTTTTAGCTCGATTACTAAAGCTTTAACATCCAGGCCTGGGATAGTTAGGCCAATTAATCTAGCTAAGCGTGAAATCTGGTTTAGGTCAGCAATTAGTGCTCCAGCTGCTCCGGGATACTGGATTTTGACTGCAACTTCACGACCATCTTTCCAAATGGCTTTATGTACTTGGCCAATAGAAGCGGCGGCGGCTGGCTGTTCATTGAACTCAATAAAACGAGAGCGCCAATCGTCACCAAGATTTTTTTTCATTTGCTTGTAAACGTTCGCCGTTGACATCGGTGGCGCTGAGTCTTGTAGCTTGCTTAAAGATTCGCGATAAGGCTTAACTAATTCTTCTGGAAGTGAGGCTTCGAAAACACTCATTACCTGGCCGAATTTCATCGCGCCACCTTTAAGTGTGCCCATCACTCGGAAAAGTTGAGCAGCAGTTTTCATCTGAGCTTCAAGTTTGGCTTCGTCTGCATCTTTGCCCAGCATGGTTTTACCGGCTCCGACTGCACGGCGCCCAGCATGAGCAGCTGGAATACTAACCATTCGCGCACTGCGAGTTAGTGAATATTGAGGAATTTCAGCCACAATTCATTGTCCATTAAAACTGCGCTGGTTGCATCTTGGCTAATTCCTCAATGTGCGATCGTTTAAGAATCAAGTTACGATCGAAGTGTGATTAATGTTTCTGATTTACTTCGTAGTGCCGCAGACATGCTGGAAAACAGTCAAAATCGAGTTGCGCAGCAGCGTGAACAAAGCGGCCGTGAAGTTGATCCACAAGCAATTTCAGACGCACTTCTAATGCTCGGTGCTACTGGAGTATCAATTGTGCGCGAATTAATTGAATCTCTACCTGAACTTCCACGTCACAAATCTAATTCATCATCATTTTCAGCAAGTGACGTTGAAGGCGTAGTTAATCAATTAATTGCTCGCCTTGGCTTAGTTGAAGAATCAGATTTAGCCGCCTTGCGCAAAAGAATTAATGATTTAGAAGCCAAGCTAAACAACTAATAGTCCCCTTATAGACTTAAGCCCGTGGCGCAAACTCAAGCTGATCGCATTGTCTGGATTGACTGCGAAATGACCGGCCTTGATTACAAAAACGATCAACTAGTTGAAATTGCCTGCATCATTACCGATGCTGAATTAAACCCAGTTGATGATGGGTTTCAAGTGGTTATAACCGCAAAACCAGAAGTCTTAGCCAAAATGGACCCAGTTGTCGTATCTATGCACACCGAATCTGGCTTAATTAACGAAATTCCAAAAGGCCTAGAACTTGAACAGGCCGAGGCAAAATTATTTGAGTACATCAGTGAGCGAATACCAGAGGCTGGAAAAGCTCCGCTAGCTGGATCTTCAGTTCATGTTGATCGAATTTTTTTGGAGCGTGACATGCCCCGAGTTAATTCGTATCTGCATTACCGAATAATCGATGTGTCCTCGATTAAAGAACTTGTCAGGCGTTGGTATCCAAGACTTTATTTTGCTAGCCCAACTAAAGTTGGAAATCATCGTGCACTTGGTGACATCAAAGATTCAATTAATGAATTGCGGTATTACCGAGAAGTTGCTTTCGTTGCTCAACCTGGGCCAGATTCAGATCAAGCACGTGAAGTTGCCGCCAAAATAACTGCAAATTAGTTGATCGGGCAGTTAAACATTACAATTGGGAAAGTTGTTTACGCTTCGGCTAAACAATCAATGGTGGGTGTAGCTCAGCTGGTAGAGCACCTGGTTGTGGTCCAGGAAGTCGCGGGTTCAAGTCCCGTCACTCACCCCAATAAAACTTTCACTCACTCCAATAAAACATGGGCTAACTATATTGAGTTGCTACTCCATCGCGAGTGAATCCAAGCAGCGTTAACCCGAAGGCACGAGCTGTTTCAACTGCTAGAGACGTTGGTGCCGAAACTGCAACCACAGCCGAAATTCCAGCACTTACGGCTTTCTGGATAATTTCATATCCGCCTCTGCCAGAGATCGCCAAACTATAACCGCTTAGCGGAATCAAATTATTCATCAAGGCATAACCAATGACTTTATCGACGGCGTTATGGCGACCTACGTCTTCTCGAACAATGACTAATTTTCCTTCTGGATCAAACAAGCCAGCTGCATGCAACCCACCTGTTTTTTCAAATATTTTTTGTCTCGGTCGCATCAAATTCGGAAGCTCAACAAGCTTTTCAATCGATAAACCAATCGGTGCAACATTCTGACAACCTCGCTCGCGTAAGTCGTCTATTTGAGTCGAGCCACAAACACCACAAGCGCTGGATATCGTAAATCTACGGTCTAAAACTCGAGTTAAAGCAGGTGTACCCGGTCTAACGTGCGCCACGATTATGTTTTCTCGTTCACGTGGTGTGAGATCTGCATCCTTGCATGAAGTAATTGCTATTAAATCTTCACGGCTTCGCAACAGGCCTTCTGACCATAAAAACCCAGCACCTAATTCATTATCGGAACCGGGTGTGCGCATAGTTACCGCTAACTGTTGTTTACCTTCTTGAGTTTCAATTCGAATCTCAAGCGGCTCCTCGCCAACAACAAAATCAGTTAGTTCGTTAGTCGAATTTGTTTTTTTTACTTTGATACGCGCAGTTGCCGAGACTGGCTCTTCAGAAATTAATTCGCTACTTGGCATCAGGTTTCCAATCGCCTATTGCCTGGTTAACCCGCTCAATTAATTCTTTGACAGTTACTCCATTTTTACCGGCTGCATAACCGATTAAGAAAGTTGTTAGCGGTGCGCTCTTGCGCTCGACATTATGAGCTACTTCTCGAGTTAAATCTAATAATTCATCAACCGGAACATCTTTTTCAGAAACCCCAAGTAAGTTTGCTACTTGAGCTAACCAAACTGGAGTAACTTCACTCATTGAACTTTCCTTTACTATCCTCGTGGCATCGGCCCAAGTATCAACATCTTGAATCTGACCCTCATTCACTTTAACGCCGATCAGATTCAGTTGCCCCATTAATTTCAATGGCGAGATATCTTTTCCTTGAGACGGCACCAATAAATTTTTAATTAACTGCGTTTTCACACAGGCAAACAAAGGTTGGCCTTGACCATCTGTTCTGATCGCCCATGCACCATCATTCCCAATTGCAGCCTGACAAATTTGATTCACTAATTCTTTTGATGTTTGCTGGTCACCGGCGCTGAGAAAAACGTATTCCGAATCCACAAATTCAAGCGCCGCCCAAATTCCAGCACCAGGGCCACCGCCAACTTCATGGTCTGCCACCCAGGTAACTGATTTCTGAATTTCTCTAGGACTACCGGCTACAAGTACTTCTCCCGGGCAGGATTCGATAACTTCAATTAATAATGGCTTCCCGTTCTTACCAAGTGGCAACATTACTTTGTCGATGCCATCAATTCGGCTAGCGTTTCCGCCAGCTAAAACTATTGACTTGATTTGGCTCAGTTCAGATAACTGCACATTTAAAGCATCCCATACACAAGAAAATTTCTTTCACCAGATAACGGGTAGATTTATTTCATGGCAAATCTGACCAACCACAATGTGGAATGGGATGAGGCACGCATAATTTCGTTTGAAAACATCAACGAGACTGAAAACGAAATAGTTGCCTTGGCAGATGCCATTGGCCGAACCGTGGCAATTGATTTAGTTGCGCAAACGGATTTACCTCCGGTTCACACTGCAATGATGGACGGCTACGCTGTCGCCGGCACTGGCCCTTGGCGAATTTCTGGGGAAGTTAGAGCCGGACAATATGTTTCCAATATCGAACCTGGCAGTGCGCTAAAAGTAAGTACCGGAGCACATATTCCTGCGCAATGTTCGTTTGTTATTCCAAGTGAAGATGTAAATCTTTTTGATGGCGATGTAGCAAGCAAAGTGCCAGTTCCACTTGGAAAACATATTCGAGTACCCGGTGATGAAGCTAAATCAGGTGAAGTGATTTTAAACGCTGGAACTTTAATCAATCCTGCTGCGGCTGGCCTGCTAGCAAGTTCAAGTAATGATCAAGTAACAGTTAAGAAAATCCCCTATGTCGACATACTCGTTACCGGTGATGAATTAATCGATACCGGCATAGCCAGCCCTGGACAAATTCGAGATTCACTATCGATTCAAATTCCAAGTTGGGTAACTGCTTTGGGTGCTCAAGTCGGTCAATTAACCCGAGTGCGTGATGACGAAGGGCAAACTCGAAATACTTTAGCTAGCTGCTTAGCCCCAATTGTTATTACAACTGGTGGCACAGCTCATGGTGACTATGACTATGTACGCCGTTCGCTGCTTGATTTGAATGCACAAATTCTTATCGATGAAATAAACATGCGCCCTGGTCATCCAACTGTGCTGGCTAAACTCCCCAGCGGACAGTTGGTTGCAAGTTTGCCCGGTAATCCACTTGCTGCAGTTGTGAGCTTTTTAACTATTGTGGCGCCTGCTATAAATCGACTCCTTGGTCAACAATTAACAAAACTTGGTACCGCAACTTTGGCCCGTGAATTTCCCACAGATCGAACTCGAATAGTTCCTGTCCAACTTGAAAATGGCCGCGCATCGCATACCCAATTTCGCGGCTCAGCAATGTTGCGTGGGCTAGCTCAAGCAGATGCGCTTGCTGTTATTTCACCAGGTGAAAACCCTATGGGAACCTCGGTGCGACTTTTAAATTTACCTTGGTAAAAACTAAGCTTTCGCTTCGCTATGTAATTTATCCAGGGCTTGACGCACATCAGCACTAAATTCATCAGGCTTAGCTTGGATTTCTTTGTAAATATCTGAGCGCATCTGTGGTGTCCAAAATTTCTTTAAGTGCGTAGCAATTACTTCAGGTTTTGGTCCAGCGAACGGAATATTTTGATCAATTTGGTTGATCATTAATTTAAGTTTATTAACGTCCACTTCAAGCTTTCATCAAAACAGCATCTAAAGTATTGCTACTTCCCGCACTTGAATCGGCTGGGCGTATTTCAACCGCAGTAACTTTGTATTCAGGGCAATTAGTTGCCCAGTCTGAATACTCAGTAGTAATTACGTTTGCACCACTGATTGGGTGATGGAAAGTTGTATAAACGACGCCTGCTGGTACTCGATCAGAAATCTGTGCCCGCATAATCGTTTCACCGATGCGACTAGTAATCGCAACTTTTTGGCCATCACTAATTCCGCGCATTTGTGCATCGGCTTCGTGAATTTCCAGAACATCTTCCTGATGCCAAGTGCTATTTGCTGTGCGTCTAGTTTGAGCACCCACGTTGTACTGACTCAAAATTCGACCCGTTGTCAGCAACAATGGGAATTTTCGGGTTGAGCGTTCTTCAGTTGGCACAAACGGAGTTTCAACAAATAAACCTTTACCGCGCACAAATCCGTTCATGTGCATGATTGGAGTTCCCTCTGGGGCAGCATCATTTACTGGCCATTGCAAACTGCCAACTCGATCAAGTAATTCAAAACTCACATTCTTGAAAGTTGGAGTCATGGCCGCGATTTCATCCATGATTTGAGCAGCGTTGTCGTAGTGCATTGGATAGCCCATTGCAGTAGCTAATTTAGCTACGATTTCCCACTCTTGTAATCCATTTTTAGGAGCCATTAATGGACGAACCCGGTTGATGCGACGTTCCGCATTTGTAAAAGTTCCATCTTTTTCTAGGAACGAAGTTCCAGGGAAAAATACGTGCGCAAAGTTTGCTGTTTCATTAATGAATAAATCCTGAACTACAACAAGATCCATTGCAGAAAGCGCTGCTTTAACATGGTTAGTGTTTGGATCTGATTGAGCAATGTCTTCACCATGGACAAAAATTCCTCGGAACTCACCAGAAATAGCGTTATCCAACATGTTCGGAATACGCATACCTGGCTCAGGAAGAATCTTTACATCCCAAACTGATTCAAACTGTTCTCGCACTGCATCGTCAGAAACATGGCGATATCCAGAAAGTTCATGTGGGAATGAACCCATGTCGCAAGAACCTTGAACGTTATTTTGACCGCGAAGTGGATTAACTCCAACGCCTTCACGACCGATGTTTCCGGTTGCCATTGCTAAGTTAGCCATACCCATGACCATGGTTGAACCTTGACTATGTTCGGTTACACCTAAGCCGTAATAAATAGCGCCGTTACCACCAGTTGCAAATAACCTTGCAGCCTGGCGAATTTCATCAGCTGGCACGCCGGATTGAGCCTGAACTACTTCTGGGCTATTTTCTGGAAGAGCGATGAACTTCATCCAGCGATCGAAAGCTTCAACATCGCAACGTTCTTTAATAAATTCGCTGTCTACCAAGCCTTCGGTAACAATCACGTGCGCAAGTGCATTGATAATCGCAACGTTTGTGCCCGGTTGAAGTTGTAGATGATGCTCAGCTTTAACTCGAGCAGATTCAACTAAATCAATTTTTCGCGGATCAACAACAATTAACTTGGCACCTTGGCGAAGACGGCGCTTTAGCCTTGAACCAAAGACTGGATGGGCATCAGTTGGATTCGCACCAATTAGCAAAATTACATCTGACTTACCGACTGACTTGAAATCTTGAGTTCCAGCAGACGTACCAAAAGTTGTACTCAAACCAAAGCCAGTTGGTGAATGGCAAACCCGAGCACAAGTATCAACGTTGTTGTTACCGAATGCAGCCCGAATTAATTTTTGCACCACGAAGATTTCTTCATTGGTACAGCGTGATGAAGTTATGCCACCAATTGAGTTATCGCCATATTTGGCTTGAATCTCTTTGAATTTGGTTGCGGTGTAGTTAATTGCCTCATCCCATGAAACTTCTTGCCATTCATCGGTAATTTTTTCGCGGATCATTGGTGAAAGCACGCGATCTTTGTGAGTTGCATAACCGAATGCGAAACGACCCTTCACACAAGAGTGCCCCTCATTGGCGCCACCAGTTTTTGCTGGCACCATGCGAACTAATTCATCACCACGAAGTTCTGCATTGAAAGTACAACCAACTCCGCAATAAGCACATGTTGTTTGCACTGTTCGCGTTGGCATACCGAGCTGAATAACACTTTTTTCTTCAAGCGTTCCAGTAGGGCAAGCTTGAACACAGGCACCACATGACACACATTCACTCGATAAGAAATTAAGTCCGCCTGGACTAACTTTTGAGTTAAATCCTCGACCTTCAATAGTTAATGCAAGTGTGCCTTGTATTTGATCACAAGCTCGCACGCATCGATTACAAACGATGCACTTACTTCCTTCGAAATCAAAGTAAGGATTACTTTGATCTTTTGGAGCATCTAAGTGGTTCTCGCCGTCATAGCCATAACGCACATCACGCAGACCAACGACACCAGCCATATCCTGCAATTCACAGTCACCATTTGCTGCGCAAGTCAGACATTCAAGTGGGTGATCTGAGATGTAAAGTTCCATCACGTTGCGGCGAAGTTTGCTCAATTTTGCGGTTTGAGTGCGAACTACCATTCCGTCTTCGACGGGAGTAGTACACGAAGCCGGAGTACCTTTGCGGCCATCAATTTCAACTAAACACATCCGGCAAGAACCGAATGGTTCTAGTGAATCTGTTGCACAGAGTTTGGGAATGGAACAACCATTTTCACCAGCTGCTCGCATGATTGAAGTTCCAGCCGGCACAGTTACTTCTGCACCGTCAATTAATAAAGTGACTTGCTGTTCGGACTTTGACTTTGGTGTGCCATAGTCTGGTTCGCCAATACCGTTACGAATGGGCGCTAACCCTTGCGTAAACATGTCCTGCGGATCAGATAACAGTGTCATAGCTAACTCCTGATTCCAAAGTCAGTTGGATATAACTTAAGCGCACTGCGCACCGGAAGTGGTGTTAACCCGCCCATTGCACATAGTGAACCATCCGTCATTACTTCACAAAGATCTTCAAGTAGTTCAAGGTTTTCGGCCTGATCTTCACCAGCCACTATTTTGTCAATTACTTCGACTCCTCTGGTTGAGCCAATTCGGCAAGGAGTACATTTTCCGCAAGATTCTTCGGCACAGAACTCCATGGCAAACCTAGCTTGCTGGGCCATATTTACGGTGTCATCAAAAACTACGACACCGCCATGGCCGAGCATTCCACCGGCTGCTGCTAGCGACTCGTAAGCCATTGGAACATCCCATGCGGATTTATCTAAATACGCACCAAGTGGTCCGCCAACTTGAACTGTTTTAATTGGCCGACCGCTATTTGTGCCACCACCGAATTCATCAACTAACTGGCCGAGTGTGATTCCAAAAGCGGTTTCGACAATTCCACCGCGGGCAATATTTCCAGCGAGTTGAAATACCTGGGTACCACGTGACCGCTCGATGCCAAGTTCTTGATAAGCGCTGGCACCGTCAGCCAAAATCATCGGTACTGCAGAAAGTGTCATCACATTATTAATGACTGTTGGCTTGCCATATAAACCCGAGATCGCTGGAATTGGTGGCTTAGACCTGATCATTCCACGTTTGCCTTCCAGGCTTTCTAACATTGCAGTTTCTTCACCACAAACGTATGAACCAGCACCAACTCGAACTTCTAAATCAAATGAGAAATGTGAACCGCAAACTGATTTACCAAGTACGCCTTGTGCATAGGCATTTGTGATTGCTCTATTTAAAACATCAATGGCATGTGGGTACTCTGAGCGACAATAAATTAAACCTTTAGTTGCACCAACAGCTAGACCAGCAATGATCATGCCTTCGACTAAAGTGAGCGGATCACCTTCCATCAGCATGCGGTCGGCAAAAGTTCCACTGTCACCCTCGTCAGCGTTACAACATACGTACTTTTGATCTGCATAAGTATTCAAAACGGTTTTCCATTTGATTCCAGCTGGGAATCCGGCACCGCCTCGTCCTCGTAATCCAGATTGCGTTACTTCTTCAACAATTTGCTCCGAAGTCATGGCTATGGCTTTACGTAATCCAGCTAAGCCACCATGAGCTTCGTAGTCTGAAACAGAAACTGGATCAATCACGCCAACGCGGGCAAAAGTTACTCGCTGCTGTTTTTTTAGCCAGTCAAACTCATCAACTAAGCCAATTGATTTATTAGCCAAATCATTTGAAAGTAATTTGGCAACATCAGATGGCTCAACGTTGGCGTACCCAACTCTGCCTTTTTCGGTTTCTACTTCGACAAGTGGTTCAAGCCAGAACATGCCACGTGAACCAGTGCGCACAACATTAGCTCCTAAATCGACTAATGCTTCAGCAACTTCTTGGGCACCAACTGATAGTGCAGTTGAATCCGCTGGGACGAAAATCTTCATCGACCCACCTCGTTCGCCGCTTTCGTTGCATGTTCGATCAAAGATTTAGCACTAGCTCGAGCTACTGGTTTGCCATTAACCAGAGCAGCTGGACCAAGTGCGCAATTACCTAAACAGAAAGTTTGTTCCATTTGAATATCGCCAACGCGAGTTGCTTTGTGCACATCAAAGCCATGTTCGTGCAGTTGCGAAATTAACTCGCGACTCCCGTTTGCTTGGCATGCTTCAGCAACACACACTTTTACAACACATTTTGCTGGCGCTACTCTGCGGAAATCACTGTAAAAAGTGAAAACGCCATAGACCTCGGCACGGGAAACATTACAAACTTTAGCTATTACATCTAATGCCGAGTCTGGAACGAAACCTAAAACTTCTTGAGTCTTTTGCAAGGCTCGCAAAACTGCGTAACCGTCTCCACGAAATTCTTCTAGTTGAGCAGTTAAATCATCGATTACGAATTGCGTCACATGGACTCCCCGACTAGCTCAACCAGTTGTTCTTCTAAGTATTGGTCGCCTACTTGGATAATTTCAAGTGGCAAATTTAAGTACTGTGCCACATCGTGAGCCGCAGCCAATAACTCAGGTGTTTGATGCTGGGCTAACCACAAAATACGCCGATATGAATGAAAATAGTCATCGCGTAACTCTGGATATTTTTCTAAGCCAAGTTCTTTCATGACACTGCGACGAAATGACTTCACTAAATAATCGGTTAAGACAAAAGTTCCGGGTTCGGTCTCAAATTCTTTGCGCATTTTTTCAGCGGTAGCAAAAACGTCATAGCAATGCTCGCCAGCTAATCGATTCACTGAGTGCTTTTCGCAAACTTTGTCGAGTTCGCCGTAGGTACCACAGTCGGCATAGGCCACAACGACTTTTTCAAAATCATTTTTTAGTTTGCCAAGTAACTCATCAACTTCGGGAGCAATTCCCTCAGGACGATTATGTAATAACGGGTTTACCGGTTCGATGTGCAAATCCCAATTTCGTCGCGCAGCAATGTCATGTACATGGCTAGCGATTGCGCCACAAGCAACTACCGCAAGGCTCATGAAGGCAGCGCCAGTTCAACAAAGAACTTTTCTTGAAAATCTGAACGATCAGAAAGTTCTACATATTTAACTTCGTCTAATAGCGCTTCGGCCCCATGGCGTTCTGTGTCAGATAGTAAAACCATCTTGGCGCCTTCACCAGCAACATTTCCTGCACTCACGATTCGCAGCACCGGAAGTTTAGGAACTAGCCCAATTCCAACAGCAGATGTTGGTGATAAATAAGAACCAAAAGAACCAGCAAGTAGAACTTGTTGCACATCATCATCAGTCAGATTCAATTCTTCAAGCAGCAAACGCCATCCAGTTGCAATGGACGCTTTAGCAAACTGAAGTTCGCGCACATCACGCTGGGAAAGGAAAACCGCACTTGTTCCCTCACCAAATAAATTAAAAACACGATCGCCTTCTGGTCGAGTGCCTAATCTGGAAGCGATTTTGGGTGCGATTTGTGCAGCCTGTTCATCTGTAACAAATTTTCCAGAATCATCAAGTAAGCCAACTTTGTGTAATGCATAAACTGCATCTACCAAACCTGATCCGCAAATACCGATTGGCGTTGCGTCCCCAATCACGCCAAGTACTAAGTCACCGTCTTGAATTTGTACAACTTCTATCGCGCCATCAGCGGCGCGCATCCCACAAGCGATTGAGGCAGCTTCGAATGCTGGTCCGGCTGGTGCTGCGGTTGAAAGCATCGTGTCACCATTT
>JACCDL010754663.1_pt1 | contig 11577 bp, 12 predicted proteins | sample 7441931 | NCBI WGS metagenome assembly JACCDL01 (sample SAMN15323437, study PRJNA562643) | freshwater metagenome | isolation source: river surface water | place: USA:Blue River Watershed | collected 2017-08-16 | reverse complement strand
CCGTAATTTCGTCCCGAAGACCTTCTGGAAGATCGAAGGCGATTTCGGCGTCACCCAAGGCGGTTACCGCGGCGCCGCCCAGGTCCCCGGCGTGACCGACCGCAAGGAAGCCGAACGCTTCTACGACGAGGCCCAGGCCCGCGCCTTGGCGGAGGCCGTCCGTCAGGCCGGCGGCGGCGTCGTCACGGATGAGAAGAAGCCGAAGAAGGACTCCGCGCCCCGGCTGTTCGACCTCACCACCCTCCAACGTGAGGGCAACCGTCGTTACGGCTTCTCGGCCAAGACCACTTTGGGCGTCGCCCAGGCCCTTTACGAGAAGCACAAGGCGCTCACTTATCCGCGTACCGACTCCCAGTACCTCCCCGAGGACTACGTCGCGAACGCCAAGGCCGCCCTGCTGTCCCTCGAAGGCGCGCATCCGGCCGGCGTCTTCGCCAAGGAAGCGCTCCGCGCCGGCTGGGTGGACTCCGCCGGTCGCCGGGTCTTCGACAACAAGAAGGTCAGCGACCACTTCGCCATCGTGCCCACCGGCACGATCCCGCACGGCCTCACCGACGTCGAACAGAAGATCTACGACCTCGTCGTCCGCCGTTTCGTCGGCGTCTTCTTCCCCATGGCCGAGTTCGAGGAGACCGTCCGCACCACGGCCGTCGGCCCCCACCATTTCCGCACGACCGGCAAGGTGCTCGTCGTCGCCGGTTGGCGCGCGGTCTGGGGCCAGGAAGCCGAAGCCGAAGAAGACAAGGACAAGGAAGGCGCCGCCAGCCTCCCCGCCCTCGTCGCCGCCGACGGCTCTCCCGCGCAGGCCAAGGTCCGCGGCGTCGACGTCAAGGAGGACGCCACCAAGCCGCCGGCCCGCTACAACGAAGCCTCGCTCCTCGGGGCGATGGAAAACGCCGGCAAGCTCGTCGACGACGAAGCCCTCGCCGAAGCGATGAAGGAACGCGGCCTCGGCACCCCGGCCACCCGCGCCGCCACCATCGAAGAACTGCTGGCGAAGACCTACATCGAACGCCAGGGCAAGGAGCTCGTGCCGATGGCCAAGGCCTTCCAGCTGCACCAGTTCCTCACCCAGAAGAGCAAGGGCATGTCCTTCCTCGTCGAGCCCCAGCTGACCGGCGAGTGGGAATACAAGCTCAAGCAGATCGAACACGGGCAGCTCACGGCCGAAGCGTTCATCCATGAGATCAAGGCCCAAGTCCGCGAGATGCTCGCCGGCGCGACCGATCCGGCGCCGTCCTCGGAGCTGAGCCCGAAAGTCCTTTCGCCGACGGACGGCCAGCCGCTCCTCACCGACGGAGAGAAGTATTTCTCCCAGGACAAGGTGGGCGCCACGGACCGGCCGAAGATGACCATCTACGCCGAGATGAACGGCCACCGGATCACGCCCGCCGAAGTCGCCGAACTGGTCGAGAAGCGTCGCATCGGTCCGTTCTCCGACTTCCGCTCGATGAAGTCGGGCAAGAACTTCACGGGCTACATCGACCTCGTCGACCCCGATACCATCAAGCCGCGCGGCGCCGAGGAGAAATCCGAGGCGGCCCCGGCCGCCGAAGGCGAAGAGGCCGCCCCGGCGAAGCCCGCGCGCAAGACCAAGCCGAAGGCTCCCAGCGGCAAGCTGAAAGCCGTCCTGTATTTCCCGCCGCGCGAAGGCGCCGACGGCAATCCGGACGCTTTCGATGCCGACTGGCCGGTGCTCGGCCCCTGCCCCGTCAGCGGTCTGCCCGTCCAGCACACGCCGACCGCCGGTTATCGCGTCTGCCCGCACAAGGCGCAGGAAGCCGGCGCCAAGAAGACTTTCAGCCTGAACGCCGAGATGCTCAAGTGTCCGCTCTCGGCGGACGACGTCCGTCGGCTGCTCAACGAAGGCAAGACGGGCCTCAAGAAGTTCGTCTCCAATCGTACCAAGCGGACGTTCGAAGCCTTCCTCGTGGCCGACAAGGCCAAGGGCTGGTGGTTCGAATTCCCGCCGCGCAAACCGAAGGCGGCCAAAGGAGTGCCCGCCGAGAAGAAGTCGGACGAACCTTTCTGATCAGCGTTCCCAGGCTTGCCGCGGGATCCGTAGTTCGGGCCGGACGCCGAGCACTTCCTCCATCGTGCGCAGTCGCTGCAGGTCGTCCGGGAACCCGTCCTCCTTCGGCAGCATGCGCGTCGTCCAATACTGACGGAGCCAGCGGTAGGCCTCTTCCCGACGGCCGTCCTCCCAGAGCGTCTGGGCGCAGATGCGGGCCGCGTACCAAGGGGCGTCCGGCGCCTCGGCCGCGGTCATGTAATAGGACGCGGCGAGCCGGTGGTCCTTCAGCTTGATCTCGGCAAGCTGGGCGGCGCACAGCACTAGCGGCGTCGTCGTCTTGGCGTGCCGGCGACCCTCCTCGAGGATGTCGATGCCGCGCCGGGCATAGGACTTGAAAAGCCGCTCCTGGGTCTCGGTCGGGACCTTGGCGTACCCCCCGCGCCGCCGGATCTCCCAGTGGGCCAGGTCGAAGCCGACCGCGTAACCGGTGTTCTCCCAGAAATAACGGGAATGCGGATCGAGGGCGCAGGCGGCGCGCATGAGGGCCTCGCAGCCGGCGCGGTCGCGACGTTCCCAGAGCACGTAGCTGCGGATCCAGGTCAGGTCCGCGACGACGGTACGCAGGCCGCCGAGGATGCCGAGCAGCACGCCCTGGCCGAGCGTGGGCTCGAGCTCCTTGCGGCCGATCTCCGGAATCTGCGGACGGACGCCCCGCCAGGCGTGTTCCGCCCAGGTCCCGGCGGCGAGCAGCGCGAGACCCGCGCACAGCCAAGGCGCGAAGCGACGCATCAGATCTCCCTCCGTTTGAAGAGCAACGCGCCGCAGAAGACGTAGGCGGCCATGTAGGCCACGCCCGCCAGGGCCACCGCGCCGACGGCATCGGCCGCTACGCCCGTCGCGCCCAGGACCAGGGCGTCGCCGATGTTGAACTGCTGCAGATTCGGCAGGACCCGGCTGGTGCACCACAGCACGGCCTCGTAGGCCGGGGAGTCGGACGGCTTCAGGATGGCGTCCTGCGCGATCCACTGCAGCTGGCCCGCGACGACGGCCAAGGCGCCGACGACGACGGCGTAAAGGAACGTCCGGGCCAACGACGAGATCGCGAGCACGATCGAGGCTACCACGCCCAGACGCAGCCACTGCAGCAGGGCGAACTGCGCGAGTCCGGAGGCGCTGAACGTCGGCGGGACTTTGCCCGACTGTTCGGCCAGCAGGAGGAGTTCCTGTTCGCGGCCCCAGAGGACGACGCCGAGGAGGCCCGACAGCACCGCCACGAAGACGCCGAGCACGGTCCACGCGCCGGCGAACTTGCCGAGGAGGAACTCCCCGCGGCCCAGGGGCTTGGCGAGCAAGGTCAGGGCCGTCTTGTTGTCCATCTCGCTGAAGAACAGCTGGGCGGTCATCACGACGGCGAGCACGGAGCCGAAGAGGAACATCCCGCCGAAACCGAAGTCGGCGATGAACTTGAGTTCGCCATGACCGAAATCGAGGACCCGGAAGGAGACCGAAGAAAGCGCCATCGCCGCCCCGAGGATGAGGAGGAAAGCGAAAAAGCGCTGCCGGACCGCCTCCAGGAAGGTGACCCGGGCGATCCAAGAGATGCGTTGGAAGGAAGCTTGCATGGGGTTCAGGCGTCGCGGCTGCCGGTGACGAGTTCGCGGAAGAGATCCTCGAGGGAGCGTCGAGGGTGCGTGACCGAGGTCACGACGGCGCCATGGGCGGCCAAGGCCGCTTCGGCGGCAGCCCGCGCCGCCGGCGACATCGATTCGACGGTGAGCACATGTCGGTCACGGCGCGACAAGACGTCGTCGACACGTCCTTCGAGGACGAGTTTGCCGCGGTCCATGATGGCGACGCGGTCGCAGACTTGTTCGACCTGACCGAGCAGGTGGGAACAGAGGACGATGGTCTTACCTTTGCCTCGCATGGCGTGGATCATGCGGCCGATCGCGGCGGAGCCGACGGGGTCGACGCCGGCAGTGGGCTCATCGAGGATGACGAGTTCGGGATCGTGGACCACGGCCTGGGCGAAACCGATGCGCTGCAGCATCCCCTTGGAATAGGTGCCGATCGGGCGGTCGGCGGCTTCCGTCATCGCCGCGAGTCCGAGCGCCCCCTCGACGGCCGCCGGGACGTCGGCGGAGGGCACGCCGCTGAGCTGGGCGCAGTAGCGGACGAGTTCCCGGCCGGTCAGGAACTTATGGAAGTAAGGCGCCTCGGGCAGGAAGCCGGTGCGACGACGGGCTTCCGGCGTGGCCGAGGGACAACCGAGGATGCTGACTTCACCGGCGGTGGCGGAGACCAGGCCCAGCACGATCTTCAAGGTGGTGCTCTTCCCGCAGCCGTTCGGACCGAGGAGGCCGTAGACCTGGCCGCGCGGGATCTCCAGCGAGACGTCGTCGACGGCGCGCAGCTTCAAGCCGCGGAGACCTACCCGGAAATCTTTCGTCAGATGGCGGACCGAGATGGCGGAACTCATCGGCGGATGGAAAAGTCAGTGCAGGTGCGCAGGCCGGCGAAAGTCTTGATCTCCTCCCCGCGGATGTGTCCGTCGAGCGACTTGGCGATCTGGTCGGTGAAGGCCTCGACCTCCGCTTCGGCGCCTTCGGCGTGCAGGTAGACCCGGCCGTCAGCGAGGTTCTGGACATAGCCGGTGACATCAAATCCACGGGCCAGACCAAGGACTTGGGCCCTAAAACCGACCCCTTGGACGTGTCCGACATACCAGACATCACGATGGGAGACATGGGTTGACATAGCCTTAACTTCGGGAAATGTTTACTACTCAGCCAATCCCAGCAACCGCAATCCTATGTCCCTCCACCTCGCCATGCTCGACGGCCCCGTCTTCTGGGCCATCCTCGCCGTAGCCCTGCTCCTTTTCGGTGGCTCCAAGATTCCGGAGCTCGCCCGCGGCCTGGGCAAGGCCAAGCGCGAATTCAAGAAGGCTTCCGAAGAAGTCGAGACCGAGATCCGCAACGCCACCGAAGAGGACGAACGACGCAAGTATCGCCAGAAGCAGATCGAGGAAGAAGAACGCGCCACGATCCGCGCCAAGATCGAAGCCGAAGAACGCGCCAAGCGGGCGCAAGACGGCAAACAGAACTGAGACCTGAGGGGCCTGCCAAGGCCCCTTTTGATTGCCAGATGTTCACCGGGCTCGTCCAAGGCGCCGCCAAAGTCGTCTCGCTTTCCCCCCGGGAAGCCGACGGAGCCCGCCTCACCCTTTCCCATCCTATCCTGGCCTCCGCCCGAGCCGGCGACAGCATCGCCTCGAACGGCTGCTGCCTGACGGTCGTCGATCCGCGCGGCGACACCGCGAGCTTCGACCTCCTGGCAGAGACCTTACGCCTCACCAACCTAGGCGAACTGAACGCCGGCGGCATCGTGAACATCGAGCCCAGCCTCCTGCCGACCGACCGCATGGGCGGTCACTTCGTCACCGGCCATATCGACTGCGTAGGTACGATCGCCTTCCTCGGACGCGAAGGCGCCGACTGGAAACTCGATATCGCCGCGCCTGAAGCCTTGCTCCGTCACGTGGTCCGCAAGGGCTGCGTGGCCGTGGACGGCATGTCCCTCACGGTAGCCGACCTGATCCCGGGCGGCTTCCGCATCTGGCTCATCCCCCACACCCTCGAAGTCACCAACCTGTCCCGCCGGAAGACGGGCGACCGGGTGAATCTCGAGTCGGACCTCCTCGCGAAGTACGCGGAGAAACTGCTCGGCAAGGCCTGAGCCTCAGGCCGGGTCAGCCGAAATCGCCCGCAGGCTTTCCTGCAGACGGGCCGCCACTGCTTCGTCGTCTTCGCCCTCGGCGGGCACCGCCTCGCGCACGACGGTAAGATCGACGCGGGAGAAAGGCAGCGGCATCGCGAAACGATCCCAGCTTCCGAAGCGGAAGCAGGAGGCGTAGCGGATCCCGAGCAACAAGAACGGACGTCCGGTCAGGCGGGAGAGCGCGATGGCCCCAGGCTTGAAGACGAGGGCCGGACCTTTCGGCCCGTCGGGGGTGATGCCGGCGTGGTGTCCCGCCCGCATGGCGCGCGTCAAGGCGATCAAGGCGGCGGCGCCGCGACGATTTGACGAGCCGCGCACGGCGGTGATGCCCATCAGCCTGAAGAAAGCGACCAGCCAGGCGCCGTCCTTGCTCGTGCTGATGAGCGCCGAGATCGGACGGCCGAAGAGCCTTTGGCCGATCAAAGGGGCGATGAAGAGCTTATCGTGCCAGAGGAGGAGCACCGAAGGTCCGTCGGCGTCGTCGAAACGGTCTAGGTCGCTCCGGAAGCGCAGGGTCGACAGCCAGAGCCGAAGCAGCAACGCCAACGGCGCCACCCAGAGCCAATGATACCAAGGCACCACGAAAGGCGCATCGGGGGTCTCTGGGCGGTTCGCAGGCACGCCCTTCTCTCTCACCCCCCGGCCGATATTTCAACCCATTACGCCGGCAGCCCGAGAGCCTGACGCACCGCCGCCCGGCCCAGGAGATGACACAGCGGGGTCGAGAACATCTCCGACTCGGCCGCGGACCAGGCCGCCGTCTCGGCGGGAGTCCGCCACAGCACCGAGTCCACCTCGAACGCGGCGACCGTGACCGCATGATCGCCCCGCAGCAGATAGCTGCGCACGAACTCATGGCCGAGCTCCGGATGGCAGGGGGCGTAATCGATCTCCTGCAGGGCTGCCGGCGCCACGGAAACACCCAACTCCTCGCGGAGTTCGCGGACGGCGGCGGTCAGGTAATCTTCACCCGAGTCGACATGGCCCGCGCAGGAGGTGCTGAGCAGCCCGGGACAGTTGTCCTTGGCATAGGAACGCCGCTGCAGGCAGAGCAGGCCATCCGGGCGCAGCCAGAAGATGTGGATGGCGCGATGGCGGAGCGAGCGACGATGGATTTCCTTCCGGAACTCCCGGCCGATGACATGGTCATGCTCGTCGACGACATCGAAGACCTCGTCCGGGGACTGGCCGACTTCGCGGTGCGTCATCGGCCGAGATCCATGATGATGTTCCACCGCTTGGTCAGTTCGCGGTCGTGCTTCTTCCAATCGGGATCCCAGGCGGCGAGCTGATTCCAGAAACGGTCCGAGTGATCCATGTGACGGCGATGGGAGAGCTCATGCAGGATCACGTGGTCATGGAGCATCGGCGGCAGCAGGATCAGACGCCAGTTGAGCGAAAGCGTCCCCGTGGCGGAGCACGAACCCCAGCGGGTGGTCTGGTCGCGGACGCTCACCTGCTCGACCGTGACACCTACCTTGCGGCTGAGACGGTCGACGGCGAGGGACAGTCCCGTCTCGGCGAGCCGCCGGACGACCCGGACGGCACCCGGCTCGGGATCGTCCGACGGCATGACGAGGCTGACCTTGTCCTCGGTCTTGGAGATGCGGATGGAGCCGCGCGTCCCCTGCTCCAACTCGATGGCCAGCAGACGGTCGTCCAAGGTGACCCAGGGGAACTTGCGCAGATGCGAAGTCAGGGAAGGCTGCACCGTGCGGGCCTTGGCGAGCACCCGCTCGAGCCACGGAAGATTATCACGCAGGAAGGCCAGCGCCGAAGCATGCGAAGCGTGCGGCGGATAGGAAAGGATGACCTTCGGGCCAGGCTTCACCGACAGACGGACACGCGTGGTACGCACGGAGACCTTCGGCCAGACCTGCACGGCCTTCCCCGCGACGTGCACCGTGATCGGCTGGTCGTCCTGTTCCATGCTCAGCTTTGCGACGCCTGTCGCTCGGCCTCGGCGACGACTCCGGCGGTATGACGGCGCAGGGCGGAGTCCGGATCGATGCCCGCATCGCGGCAGGCCGCGACGAGGGCGAAGAGCTGCCGACCGGCCGACGCTTCGGTGAGACCTTCAGACTGAGCCTCCACGGCGGATACGTCGACCGTATCGCCGACGGCGAGCTGCTTCTTGCGCACCTGCTTCCAGACCTCGCGGGCGGTGAGCAGCGCGTTCAGGGACGGCGGCAATTCCTTGAAGATCGTCGGCTTCTTGGCGCCCTTCTCCCTGAGCTTGATCTGCTCCCATTGCGTGACGACCGCATCGGAAGAACCGAGTTTGGCGCCGTCGCCGAAGACATGGGGATGACGACGCACCATCTTCTCGTTCACTTCCCGGGCTACGTCGTCGAAAGTGAATTGGCCGGCTTCGCTCGCCATCTGGGCATGCATGGCGACATGGAAGAGCAGGTCCCCCAGTTCCTCGCGGAGGTTCGCGACGTCATCGCGGTCGATGGCCTGGACGAGCTCGGCGACTTCTTCGACGAGACAATCGCAGATGGTGCGGTGGGTCTGTTCGCGGTCCCAAGGGCAGCCGTCAGGAGCACGGAGTCGGGCGGTGGTCGCAAGCAGGAGGTCGATGCCGGGCATGGAGCGATGCAGAAGGGTCGAAGGAAGGGAGTCAAAACGATTGCCAGAAGTCCGGGGAGCGCTTGCTTAAGGCCAGTGGACAAGCTGACCGAAATCATGGACGCCAAGCGCCGGGAGATCGCCCCGTTCGCCCGACCCGTCACCGACGCCGAACTGGCGGCCTTCGCCGGCCGCCCTTCGTCGCCCGGCTTCCGTCAGTCCCTGGCGGTCCCCGGCCGCCTGACGGTGATCGCCGAAGTGAAGCGCGCCTCGCCCAGCGTCGGCCAGATCCGCGAAGGCGTCGACGCCGTCGCCCAAGCCCGGGCGTATTTCGCCGCCGGCGCGGACTGCCTCTCGGTCCTCACCGAGACCAAGTACTTCAAAGGCGAGCTCAAGGACCTGGTCGACGTCGTCCGCGACCAGGCCAGCTGGCCGCGCCCCCTGCCCTGCATCCGCAAGGATTTCATGGTGCACGCCTATCAGGTGCTCGAAGCCGCCCAGGCCGGCGCGCGCTGCGTCCTGATCATCGTGCGCGGGCTCACCGACGACGAGATTCGTCCGATCCACCGCTCCGCCAAGCTGGCCGGTCTCGACACGCTCTTCGAAGTGCACGACGAAGCCGAGCTCGAGCGCGCCCTGCGCCACGAACCCGACATGGTCGGCGTGAACAACCGCAACCTGTCCACCTTCCAGATCGACCTCTCCTTCGCGGAGCGGGTCATCCCGCACATGCCCAAGTCCGTCCTGAAGGTCGCCGAGAGCGGCATCAAGACCGCCGAAGACGCCGCCCGGATGCGGGCCGCCGGCGCCGACGCCCTGCTGGTCGGCGAATCCCTGATGCGCGCCGCCGATCCGGCCGCGCTGATGAAGGCGTTGCAATCCGCATGAACGAAGGCCCCCTTTCGGCGAACGAGACCCGGGACCTGCTGGCCCGCCTCTCGCACATGCCCAAGAAGTGGCTCGGCCAGAACTTCCTGATCGACGGCAACATCGTCCGTAAATCGCTCGAACTCGGCGAAGTGAAGTCCGGCGATACGGTCGTCGAAGTCGGCCCCGGGCTGGGCACGCTGACCCGCACCCTGCTCTGCGCCGGCGCTGACCTCCATGCGGTCGAGGCCGATCGCACGATGCACTTCCACCTGACGGAATCCTTGCTGCCGCGCTTTCCCAAGACCTTCCACCTCAAGGAAGGCGATGCCGTGGATTTCCCGCGGGCGGGCCTGACCGACGCGACCGACGGCTCGTTCAAGGTCATCGCCAACCTGCCCTACGCGATCTCGACACCTTGGATGGACGCCATCTGCGCCGGCCCCCATCCGTCGATGATGGTGCTGATGCTCCAGCGCGAAGCCGCCGAGCGCCTCACCGCCGAAGTCGGGACCGGTCATTGGTCCGCCGTCACCGCTCAGGTCCATCTCGCCTTCGAGAAGATCAAGGTCCATCCGGTGCCCGCCCAGTCCTTCAACCCGCCGCCCAAGGTCGACTCCTGCCTGCTCGTCCTCCGCCGCCGCCCCGACGCCCGCCGGCTCAGCCCGCGCGCCCGTGAGGTCGCCCGCATGCTGTTCACCCAACGCCGCAAGCAGGTCGGCTCAGCCGCCAAGAAGCTCTTCCCTGACGCCCCCGACGTCGCCGCCTGGTTGGCCGACCTCCCGCGCTACGGCCTGTCCAGCCTGGCCCGACCCGAGACGATTCCGGCCGAAGCCTGGCTGACCCTCTGACGCCTGGGGTTGCATTCCGTCCCGTCTCCGCTCCTTATCCCGCCATGTCTGTCAAAGTAGGCCTCGTCTCCCTCGGTTGCGCCAAGAACCTGATCGATTCCGAGATCATGATCGGTCACCTCGCCAAGGCCGGCATGTCCATGACTCCGGACGCAGCCGAAGCGGACGTCGTCATCGTCAACACCTGCTCCTTCATCGACGCCTCCAAGCACGAGGCGCTCGAGGCCATCTACGAGATGAGCGACGGCAAGGCCACCGCCCGCAAGAAGGGCCAGAAACTCATCGTCGCCGGCTGCATGTCCCAGCGCTACCAGGGCGCCCTCCCGGTCGTCGAAGGCGCCAAGGGCCGCGTCGAGCTCCCGAAGGTCGACGCCTTCATCGGCCTGGACCAGGTCACCAACATCGTCCCGGTCATCCATAAGGTCATGGGCGGCGAGGCCGGCATGACCGAGTTCCTGGCCAAGACCACGACCTACATCCCGGACTTCGATACCCCGCGCTTCCGCCTGACGCCGCGTCACTCGGCCTACATCAAGATCGCCGAAGGCTGCAATCACCCCTGCACCTTCTGCATCATCCCGCGCATCCGTGGCCGCCACCGCAGCCGCACGGTCGAATCCGTCGTCAAGGAAGCCCGCCAGCTCGTCGCCGAGGGCGTGAAGGAGATCAACCTCATCTCCCAGGACACGACCTACTTCGGCATGGACCGCTGGACCGACGCGCGTCCGAACCCGCGCAGCAAGGTCGACTCCTCCAAGGGCGAATCGCTCGCCTCACTTCTCCGCGAACTCGACCAGATCGAAGGCGATTTCTGGGTCCGACTGCTTTACACGCACCCCGCCCACTGGAGCGATGAGCTCATCGAGACCATCGGCCGCTCCAAGCATGTGGTCCGCTACGTCGATATCCCGCTCCAGCACGTCTCGGACAAGATGCTCGGAGCCATGCAGCGCGAGACCGACGGCGCCTACATCCGCGACCTGATCAGGCGCATGCGCGCCGGCATCCCGGACCTCGTCATCCGCACCACCTTCATCGTCGGCTTCCCCGGCGAGACCGAAGAAGACTTCACCGAACTGCTCGCATTCCTCGAGGAGACGAAATTCGACCGCGTCGGCGTGTTCAAATATTCCAAGGAAGAAGGCACCAAGGGCGCCAAGATGGAAGGCCACCTCTCCGACGAGGTGAAGGCCGACCGCCACGCCCGCGCCATGCTCCTGCTCCAGCGCCTTTCCAAGCAGCGCGGCGAAGCGTTCGTCGGCCGCAAGCTCCGCGTCCTCGTCGAAAGCCCGGGCGTCGCCCGCAGCACCGGCGACGCCATGGAAATCGACGGCATCGTCAAGGTCCCGAAGAAGCTCCCCATCGGCCAGTTCGCCGAGGTGACCGTGACCGGCGCCGAGGAATACGACCTGATCGCGAAGTGATCAGCCTTCGGCGTCGCGTTCCGGCGCCGTCTCCGCGGAAGCCGCGGCGGCCGGGGAATCGCTGAGGCGG
>JACCDL010181856.1_pt1 | contig 11578 bp, 14 predicted proteins | sample 7441931 | NCBI WGS metagenome assembly JACCDL01 (sample SAMN15323437, study PRJNA562643) | freshwater metagenome | isolation source: river surface water | place: USA:Blue River Watershed | collected 2017-08-16 | reverse complement strand
CCAAATGTATTAGACTGGTTACAATCAACATTTTCACATTTATCAAAATTTTAAATTAAGTTATGGCAGACAAAGTAGCACAACCAATTGGAGATAGAGTTCTCCTAAAAGAAGTAGAACAACAAAACGATAGAACCGCAGGTGGTATCATTATTCCAGATAGTGCAAAATTGGAAGATGTAAAACGTGCGGAAGTTGTTAAAGTAGGAGCCGGTATTTATACTCAAAGTGGGGTATTAATTCCAATGACAGTAAAAGAAGGCGATGAAGTAGTTCTTCCACCATATCACCAAGGGCAGGAAGTAAAAATTAATGGTGAAAAATATATTCTATTAAGAGAATCGGAAATCTTAATGGTATTAAAATAATTATTAAATTAAAACATGGAGGAAAAACTATGAAGTGTATCAAAGTAATTAAAGCAGCAAAATCCTATGAATTAGGTGATATCCGTAGAGTAGATAATGCAGAAGCGGATGTTAAAGTGAGTACAGGATATTGGGCATTTTGTCCAAAATCGGAATGGAAAGCAGCAACTCGTAAACCAAAAAACGACCAAGCTACCGACCAAGCTACCGACCAAGTTAAACCACAATCTAAAAAACAATTAAGAAAACAAAAAGCTGAAGCATAATGGAAGCAATAGATACACTAACCAAATATGGCAGTTCGTATCAATCTAAAGTTGTAGCTTCCCTTATCACAGATGTAAAGTTTTTAGAACAGGTAAACGAAATCACAAAACCAACATTCTTTGAATCCGAAGCCAATAAATGGATTGTTGGAGAAGTTTTGTCTTATTTCAACGAATAGATAGCAGTTCCTACAATGGAAGTGTTTAAAATTAAAGTTGGAGATATAGAAGATAAAGTTCTCAAGCAAACTACTATTGAGCAATTAAAAGGTGTTTACTTACAGGTTGGTTCTGAAGATTTACCTTATGTTAAGAAAGAATATCTTACATTTGCCAAAAATCAAAAAGTTAAAGATGCCCTTCTAAAATCGGTAGATTTACTCAAAGCAGGAAACTACGATAAGATTATAGATACGATGATGGCAGCATCCAAAGTCGGTGTAGAAAACGATTTAGGATTGGATTACATTGATAACTTTGAATCCATTATGGAAGAAGTAAAGCGTAATTCAGTATCCACAGGATGGGATGTTATTGATGAATTAATGGATGGTGGATTGGGACCAGGCGAATTAGGGGTTGTAATGGCACCATCGGGTATTGGTAAGAGTTGGTTCTTATCAAAGATAGCTTGTTCAGCAGTTCAAAGAGGTATGAATGTTTTACATTATACATTAGAATTATCTGAAAGTTATGTAGGACAACGATATACTACAATTCTTACGGGAATTCAAACATCGGAACACAAAGAACGTAAAGATGAAATTGTTCGTAAGATTAAGAATACTCCAGGTAGAGTTCGTATTAAATATTACCCACCACAATTCGCATCGGCAAAAACGCTTTCGGCACATATTGAGAAACTAAAAACAACAGGTTATAATCCCGATTTAATTATTATTGATTACGCTGATTTGTTAAAAAGTGGTAATAGTAATAGAGATGGGTTATATGCGGAGTTGGGTGGTATCTATGAAGAGTTAAGGGGATTAAGTGGACAAATGGGTATTCCAATTTGGACAGCAACCCAAACGAATAGAGCAGCTATTGACCACGAAGTTATCCAAGCGGATTCGGTTGGTGATTCATATAAGAAAGTTCAAACTGCCGATTTCATTATGAGTGTGAGTAGAAAGACCAAAGATAAATTATCAAACACAGGCCGTATTCACATTGTTAAGAATCGTTTTGGGCCGGATGGTATGACATTTCCAGCAAAGATTGATACGTTTCACGGTATTATGGATGTATTTGCGGCTAACTCCGCTGATGGGGTTATTGCAACAAAAGATTCAAAAAATGGTGAGAATTTAGAAAAGAAATTATTACATAAAAAGTATGTAGAGAATATGGGATAACCAGACAAAAAGTCATATAAAATTTTCTAAAGAAAACGGAAAATTTTAATTTTTGATGTATAGTTATACCTACACTTCTACAAACAAATAACATATAAGATGAGCAAATTATTTACAGAAAGAATTCCATTTAAGCCGTTTGAATATCCCGAATATTATACGGAAGGATGGTTGAAACAAATGCAGGCTTTTTGGTTGCATACGGAGATACCAATGCAAGGGGATGTTAAGGATTGGAATGAAAATTTATCAAAAGAGGAAAAGCATTTAGTTGGTAATATTCTTTTAGGATTCGCTCAAACCGAATGTGCGGTATCTGATTATTGGACAGGTATGGTTACCAAATGGTTTCCAAAGCATGAGATTAGACAGATGGCAATGGCATTTGGTTCACAAGAAACAATTCACTCAATTGCATATTCGTATTTAAACGAAACATTGGGGTTAGATGACTTTGAAGGATTCTTACACGATGAAGCAATGAAGGAGAGATTTGAGTTATTAACAAACACAACGGCTGATTGGACTCCAAAAGATTTAGATACTAATCCAAAAGCTAGAGTTGAGGTTGCTCGTTCATTAGCTATCTTTTCCGCATTTGCTGAAGGTGTAGCATTATATTCTTCATTCGCTGTATTGTATTCTTTCCAAATGAGAAATCTATTGAAAGGAATTGGACAGCAAATGAAATGGAGTGTAAGAGATGAATCTCTACATTCAAAAATGGGATGTCAATTATTCAGACATATGTGTGATGAATATCCTGAATTGTTAGAAGAAGCAAAAGTTGATATCTACAAAGCAGCTAAAATCATTATTGATTTAGAACACAAATTCATTGATAAGATTTTTGAAATGGGTGATTTGGAAAATCTTAAAAAAGATGACTTAAAAGAATTCATTACAAAAAGAGTTAATGAAAAATTAGCAGAGTTAGGATACAATCCGATTACAGGTGGTGATGATTATTTTGAATATAATGAAAAGAAAGCATCCGAATTAGATTGGTTCTATCACTTAACAGGAGGAGTAACACATACCGATTTCTTTGCAATCAGACCAACTGATTATTCAAAAGCAGGAGAAGGAGAAAATTGGGATGATATATTTTAAAAAAAGTTTATGAAAAATTACGGAGAAGAATTAGGCTGGGAAGTAGATGTAGATTTTCCATCGTGGGGAAATACGGAAATCTATGTTAAAACAATATCAAAAGGATATTTGTTAGCTGGCGAGAAGCCAAAAGATGCATATTGGAGAGTAGCTACTGCAGTTGCAAAAAGATTAGAAAAACCCCAATTAGCTACAAAGTTTTTTGATTACATTTGGAAAGGTTGGTTGAACCTTGCTACGCCTGTATTATCAAATACCGGAACTGATAGAGGATTACCTATATCGTGTTTTGGTATTGATGTTGGTGATAGCATCTATGAAATTGGTTCAAAGAATTTAGAATTGATGTTGTTAGCAAAGCATGGCGGTGGTGTAGGTATTGGCGTTAATATGATTAGACCAGCTGGAGCTAGAATTACAAACAACGGAACTTCCGATGGTGTAGTTCCATTTATTAAAATCTACGATTCAACGATTTTGGCAACAAATCAAGGTTCAGTTCGTAGAGGAGCTGCATCAGTAAACATTAAAATTGACCATAAAGATTTTGATGATTTTATTGAAATCAGAGAACCAAAAGGAGATGTAAACCGCCAAGCACTTAATATGCATCAATGTGTGGTTGTAAGTGATAAATTTATGGCTAAATTGGAGGAAGGCGACCCAGAAGCTCGTAGAAAGTGGGGTAAGTTACTTCAGAAAAGAAAGGCTACAGGTGAACCTTATATTATGTTTAAAGGTAATGTCAATAAGCATAATCCCGAAATGTATAAGAAGAATGGATTGAAAGTTCATATGACTAACATTTGTTCCGAAATCGTTCTACATACTGATGAGCAACATTCATTTGTTTGTTGTTTGAGTTCATTGAATTTAGCAAAATACGATGAGTGGAAAGATACCGATTTAGTTTATACGGCAACTATCTTTTTGGATGGTGTTTTGGAGGAATTTATCCAAAGAGCTAAAAACTTAAAAGGATTTGAAAATTCAGTTCGTTCTGCGGAAAGAGGTAGAGCATTAGGATTGGGTGTATTAGGTTGGCATACTTACCTACAACAAAGAGGTATTCCGTTTGAAGGGTTGCAAGCTCAATTTGAAACTCGTAAGATTTTCTCTCAATTAAAGATTGAATCTGAAAGAGCAAGTAGAGATATGGCTAAAGAATTGGGTGAACCATTGTGGTGTAAAGAAAGTGGATTTAGAAATACCCATTTGAGAGCAATCGCACCTACGGTATCAAACTCAAAATTGAGTGGTAATGTTTCTGCTGGTATTGAACCTTGGGCAGCTAATGTATTTACCGAACAAACTTCAAAAGGAACTTTTATTAGAAAGAACCCTGAATTAGAAAGAGTACTTCGTAAGATTGGTAAAAACACAAAAGAAGTGTGGGACCAAATTTTAGCAGATGGCGGTTCAGTACAAGGATTAGAATTTTTGGATGAATGGTGTTTTTATGAAAATAAATTAGTTCAATGCAATGAAGTATCAGAATCGGAGCATGAAAACAAATGCTATTCGGTTAAGGATGTGTTCAAAACATTTAAAGAAATTAACCAATTAGATTTGGTAAGACAGGCTGGAATCAGACAACAATATATTGACCAAGCAGTTTCATTAAATTTAGCATTTCCTGCAACCGCTGAACCAAAGTGGATTAATCAGGTTCATTTAGAAGCGTGGAAGCGTGGTGTTAAAACACTTTATTATATGAGAACTGAATCAGTATTAAGAGGTGATATTGCAGCAAAAGCAATGGACCCAGAATGTTTAAGTTGTGATGGATAAAAAATAAAAACGTTTTATGGCAGAAAATCAATCAGTAAAACACAAAGAGTTGACAGATAAAATTAGACAAGAAAAAGTTGAAAAGCCAAGGGGGCCAATTAAATTTCAAATTCAACTAAATGAAGAACAAAAAGAAGCTAAAGAAAAAATATTAAATAATGCTATTACAATATTAAGTGGTAAAGCTGGTAGTGGTAAAACACTTTTAGCTTGTCAAATAGCTTTGGATATGTTGTTTAAGAAAACAGTTCAAAAAATCATCATAACTCGTCCTACTGTAAGTAAAGAAGAGATTGGATTTTTGCCAGGTGATTTGAGAGAAAAAATGGAACCGTGGATGCAACCAATATATTCTAACTTTTATCAATTGTATAACAAAGATAAAATTGATAAAATATTAGAAGATGGGCATGTTGAAATTGTACCATTGGCATTTATGAGAGGTAGAACATTTTTAGATAGTTTTATCATTGTAGATGAGGCTCAGAATTGTACAAATGACCAAATGGAAATGATTACATCTCGTTTGGGATTACGAAGTAAAATGGTAGTATGTGGTGATTCACAGCAAGTGGATTTAAAGTATAAAGGAGAAAGTGGATTCAAATTTTTAGTAACAGCAGCAAAAAAAATTAAAGATATGGATTCACAAACATTATTAACCAATCATAGACATCCGGTTGTTGACTCCTTATTGGATGCATATGATGAATTTAAACAAAAACAAAATGGTAACAGTTAAAAAATTTTCAGCAGCTTGGTGCGGCCCGTGTAGAACATTGGCTCCTATGATGAATGAAGTAAAAATACAATTTTCAAATGTAAAATTTGAAGATGTTGATGTAGATGAAAACTATGAATTAGCATCTCAATACGGAGTACGTTCAGTTCCTACTGTTGTTATAGAAAAAAATGGTAAAGAGGTTCAACGATTCGCAGGAGTTCAATCAAAATTGGCATATATTAACGCAATAAATGAAAATTTAAAGTAAAATATTTGTGATTATCAAAAAAAAGTGTTATATTAGACGTATGTTAAAAGGCGAAGCGCATCCAATGCATAAGTTGACTGAAAAGCAGGTTACTCAAATTAGAGAACTTTGGAAAGTAGGTCATCGTAATGTCAAAGTATTGGCAAGAAATAATGGTGTATCACCTGCTAACATTAAAAAAATTGTTACAAACCAAACGTGGACACATATGATAAAGTGGCCATATGAAAAACAATAGGTTATGGGCAACGAAGAAATCATTGAAGAAATCTTAATGGAAGCACACGGATATGGTGTGAGAAAAGAAGTTATTAAAAAAGCTAAATCTCTTATGGAAGAAACTCCAAAAATGGATAAAGTAGATGCATATGAGATAGCTTTAGAAGAATGTACAAAATAATTTAATGAAAGAAGAGGGTAAACATTATTGTGATACATCCAAACTTTCGGTTAGATTAATAAGTAAAGATGTAGCAAAAGAGATTATTGTAAATAACCATTATAGTGGAATATGGACAAAAGTATCTTATGCTATTGGGTTATTTTACTTATCCGATGATGAGCACAAATTCTTTGGTGGTATAAACGAAAAACTTATTGGAGTAGCATGTTATGGTGACCCGGTTGGTAGACACTCCGGCGCATCCATTTCGGAACTATTAGATAGAACGGAGGTTTTAGAACTTACTCGTTTATTTGTATTTGATGGATATGGTAGTAATATTGAAAGTTGGTTTGTTGGAAAAACATTCCAATGGTTAAGAGAAAACGCACCACACATCAAAGCATTGGTATCCTATTCAGACCCTAAAGCAGGTCATTTAGGAACTGTATATCAAGCAACAAATTGGATATATCAGGGTAATAGAATTCGACCTAACGATAGTTGGAGTTTCAAATGGAGTGAGATTGATGAATGGCATCATAGTAGAACTTCATATGTTAAGTACGGAACGAATGACCCAAAGATAATTCAAACGATGGTAACATCTCCATTTTGGATTAAGAAAGAACCGAGAAAACATCGTTATGTTTATTTGTTGCAGGATAGGAAAAAATTATTAAAAAACTTAAAATATCCACAATTATCCTATCCAAAAGCAAATGAGGAATTTGTGGAAGAAATACATAAATTAGAGCCAATAAATTAAAGTTATGAAAGAAGAAGGTAAAAATTACTGCGATACATCGAGAGTTTACATTTCACCAATTGGTAAAGATGTAGCTAAAGATATCATTGTAAAGAAACACTATACTCACGCTTGGACTGCGTGTAGATACGCATTAGGTATATTCTATAAAATGGATGAAGCAAATGCAGTTGGTGAAACCGATAAATTGATTGGATGTTTGGTTTACGGATTTCCCGTTGGAGCAAGAGCAGCAACTTCTATTTCGGATTTACTTACAAAAGATAATGTATTAGAATTGACTCGTTTATATTGTGATGATGGATATGGCTCTAACATTGAATCATACGCAATGGGACAATCGTTTAAATGGTTTAGAGAAAATGATTCAGCTATTAAAGCACTTATATCATACGCTGATAACGGACAAGAGCATTTAGGTGGTATTTACCAAGCAACGAATTGGATTTATCAGGGGCTAAATACTGATATCGCTCTAATGCCAAACTATGGTATTTCCCTATCAAATAATCCTTATAAATGGATTCATAGTAGGACTGTGTTTACTAAATGGGGTAGTGGTAATTTGGAGCATCTTCGTAGAGAAATTGGTAAGCAAGGTTATAAAGAATTTTGGAGAAGAGAAGAACCACCAAAGCATAGATACCTACAAATTATCACTGCCGATAAAAAGGAAAAGAAAGTAATTATGAAATCGTTTAAGCACGAAATTAGACCTTATCCAAAAGATGCTCGTGCCTATAATAAAGATATTCAGCATTGGACAACAATTGCACCGGAAACAGAAATAGATACCAAATTTTGGTAATTTAAAATTAATTTGTTATATTTGTAATATGAAATTTTGGGATACAGGAGAAGAAACAAACACAACAACCTTTGATTATGAGGTTATGAAAAAGAAGTTCATTGATAATTTGAACTATCTTAAAACTATGTCCGTAGAAGAACAAACTCTATACAAAAAATGGATGGAGTGGAATATGGATAGGGTTGGTAATATGAAAAAATTACCTGTATTACAATCGCATTATGATTCACTTTGGAAACCAACCGATATTTTCAATAAGGAATTAACTATTAAGGAAATTGAAGCAATTGAACCATATGTAGAAATTGTAGATGATGACCCAAAGGAATCAACACGATGGACTGAAATCCGTAGATTAATTCATACAATGGAGTTTCAGGCAAATCCTGGTCGTAATGTTAAAATCTATGTTAAAGATAGAACAACGGGAAAGATATTAGGACAAATTTGTTTAGGTTCTGATATTACATCATTGGGGGTTAGAGATGAATTTATTGGATGGACTAAAGAAGATAAATTTGAAAAAGGTAAATTAAATTGCACATCTATTGCTACAACGATTGTATCAACTCAACCATTTGGATATAACTTTTTGGGTGGTAAATTAATTGCAGCATTAGCAACTTCGCCTGAAGTTAGAGATTACTGGCAAAAGAAATATAATAATCCATTGATTGGAGTAGGTACAACATCTCTATATGGTATCCATTCTCAATACAATGGTATTCCACATTTTAAAACATTAGGAGAATCCAAAGGTAAGATTTCCACAAAACCCGATGATGAAGTTTATGACCCGTGGCATCAATGGTTGAAAGAAAATAGAGCAGATTGGTATAAGCATCACATTATGGATGAGAGAGAAAGAAATGGTGCTAATATGGGTTATGAAAAAAACGGACCTGTAAGTGGGATTAAACAAAAGATTATTCAGGCAATTTTCAAAGAATTGGGAATCAAAGGAAATGAATATGACCACGGATTCCAAAGAGGTGTGTATTTTGCACAAATGTATGAAAATGGTAACCAATTTCTTTGTTCTAAAATTGAAGAAAAAGATTTGATATTAAAGGATAAATTTAAGCAAGGTAACGAATACACTATTAAGTGGTGGAAAGATAAAGCAATCAAGCGTTATACCAAATTGTTTGAAGAAAGTAAAATCAAACCAGAAGTTTTATTTTATGTAGATGCAATTGGAATGACTTGGGAAGGTATGAAAGAACATTATTTAAAAGAAGTAGGAAGATAATATGACATTTTGGGAATCAATAGATTATAAAAAAGCTAGAAAAGTATTAGTAATACCAAATATTACTAATTCTGGAAATATTGAAAAAGATTCTTTCGTAGATGTTATATACAATCATATAAAGGCATTAGAATTGGAAGGTGAGTTCTTTTGGAATATTCTATTACCACAACCTGTTAAGAAGCTAAATCTAATTAATGTAAAGCAACACATATTACCATTTTCAGGTGATATGATTAAGATGAGAACATATCCACCTGATATGAATAGATTGCTTGAAACGATTGAATATGATGTAATTTATTCACATTTACCAGATTGGCCGCAAGTTGGTAGATACAAAAATGAATTCAATACAAAAATCATTGGATACTGCCATTGGTGGGAAATGAAAAGTTGTAACGCTGAAGATAGAAAGAATAAGTGGAGATGGATGCCGATTGAATTATTGGGAGTATCTCAAATGGAAACTTGCTTTCTAAATACACAAGAACAAAAGGATAGAGTTTTAGAAGAAGCAAAATTATGGTTTAATGATTTGTTTATTCAAAAATTAAATAGTATATTAGTGGTTTGGAATTTAGGAATAGATGATACCAAAATTATCGATACACCAAAGCCAAAGGAAAAGGTTATCGTATTCAATCATAGAGCAGCTGCATATAAAGGATATCCATCTTTTATTAAGTTGATGGAGGAATATAGAGAGCGTAGACAAGATTTCAAAGTATGGGTGCCTCAATTGGATGGTAAGCCTGAATTTGGGTGGGTTGATAATACTAAAGTAGCTAAGCACGATTATTATAAAAAATTACAATCTTGCTCCGTTGGAATTCAAATGAGACAGACTAATTATGGTTGGAGTGTAGCAGCTACCGATTGTATGATGAATGGAACTCCTATGATATTTCAGGAATCAGATTGTTATAAAGAAATAGACCCAAATGGGTTATTTTTTAAATATAAAAAAGATTTGTTTGATATGCTTGATAAAATATTAGATGATGAAAATCATAGATTAGAATTATCAATGAAGGCAATTGAAAGAGCAAAGGAACTATCTGAAAACGATAGTAAGATGATTAAAGTATTAAACGAAAAATTAAGAGGTTAATGTATCAAAACATTTATTACGAGAGAGCAAAAAACTTAATCCATTTGTGGGATGATAAGAGTGGGTATCAAACATTTCCATACCGAAAGTATGCGTATAAAAAAGACCCATATGGCGAATATCTCTCTATGTATGGTGATAAATTAACTAAAATTGGTAAGTGGGAAAAGGATGAAGCTGAAGATTTATTTGAATCGGATGTACCTGAAACAACGAGAGTTTTGGTAGATATTTACGATAATGATTTACCATCAAATGGACATCGAGTTTTAACATTTGATATTGAGGTAGAGATGATATCAGGTTTACCTAACACAAAGGAAGCCAAAAACGAAATCACAGCAATTGCTGCACACGATGGAGCAACTAAATTATTTGATGTGTTCGTATTGGATAAAGAACGTAAGGTTAAAAACAAAGCAACTAATTTTTCAAAAGATGGTAGAGAAGTAAAGGTTCATATTTTTGATAATGAACGAAATCTTTTACAATCGTTTTTAAATTATTATGAAGAAATTAATCCAACAATTCTAACGGGTTGGAACATTGACTTCTTTGATATTCCATATCTTTACAATCGTATTAAAAATGTTTGTGGAGAAGGTAACGCTAAAAGATTATCGCCCATCGGACAATCGTTCTATTCTCCATATAGAGATAAGTGGCAATTTGGTGGTGTATCTATTTTGGATTATATCAACCTATACAAAACATACACTTATACATTAGAAGCATCTTATACATTGAATTATATTGCTACCAAAGAATTAGGTAGAGGTAAGGTTGAGTATGAGGGAAGTTTGGATGATTTATTCGAAAATGATTTAGAGAAGTTTATTGAGTATAACATTGTCGATGTGGACTTGGTTGTAGCAATGGATGAGAAACTTCAGTTCATTGAATTATGTAGAGCAGTTTGTCACGCCGGATATGTACCTTATGAAGATTATATCTTTTCATCAAAGTGGTTAGAGGGTGCTTGTTTGGGATATCTTAAAAAGAAGGGATTGGTAGCAACCAATAAACCAAAGGATAGAAAGGAAAGGATGCAAGCACTTCGTGATAACAACGAAGAGAAATTCATTGGGGCATATGTAAAAGAACCTATCGTTGGTAAGTATGATTGGATTTATGATTTGGACTTAACATCTCTATATCCATCAATCATTATGACCCTAAACATCAGTCCTGAAACAAAGGTTGGTAAGATTCAAAATTGGGATGCGGAGGAAAATATTAGAGGAGTTGAAAAGACATATAAGTTAGTAGGTAAGGATGGTGATACTTACGAATACAATACACAGGAATTAAAAGAAGTTATTAAAGATAGTAATTTAGGTGTTGCTGCAAATGGGGTCCTTT
>JACCDL011493904.1_pt1 | contig 11582 bp, 10 predicted proteins | sample 7441931 | NCBI WGS metagenome assembly JACCDL01 (sample SAMN15323437, study PRJNA562643) | freshwater metagenome | isolation source: river surface water | place: USA:Blue River Watershed | collected 2017-08-16 | reverse complement strand
GGGCGGTGAGGTCGAGGAATAGGGCGGCGATCTCCGGGTGCAGGCCGAAATAGGGGCGATCGGTGCAATCCTTGAGGCGCAGTTTCTTGAAGGGCTTGGCGTCCTGCGGCCAGTCCCGCGGGTGCCAACGAAGGACGGGCCGCGGCTGCAGGTGGCATGCTGTTCGTCGCCAAATAGACTAACCGAACATGACGACGAACTTCCTGATGTCATCGAATAAGCCGACAATGGCTTGCGCCTTTGTAAGTCCGAAAGAGAACAGCTCATCGTCCATCGTCAGCTGGAGGTAGTTCTTATCGATGAGTATTCCGGCCGGATTGTGAAAGGGACCATGCTTTGTCACCTTCAAGGAACTAATGTTAGTGTCAGGGACATAGCCCAAATCGGCCACATCAAGCAGTCGCGGTTCTGCGCCCATGCTCCCTACGTATTGCCGAATCAAGGCTTCGGATTGAATGATGGAACGAGCCTTCCTGACCCCGAAGGAGAAATGCTTCTTTCCTGCGAAAGGAAGCTCATCGTTCCAAGGCTGTCCGTTCCGGAGAATCTCAAAGACCGGCGCTCCATTAAACTCCTTGAGTACCGGCGTAAACATAGCTTCAGATCTTATAGATGTACGTGAGGCGATTAACGCGGGTCTTCAAGACCTTACGGATATCCGACGCAGTCGCCCCCTGCGTCGGAAGACCGTTGTTAATGGCAAAAGCTCCTGGGTTCTGCTTGCCTGGAGGGGTCACCAGAACGTTGCCGATCGAAAAGGCGAGCTGCTGATACTCGGCCAAAGATTCGAAACCGAAATTCTGAACCTGTGCAAGGGTAGGCGCCGGCCCGAGGTTGCACGAGTACCTGAACGTATACTTTGATGCATCGACATCCGCATTCCAAAGGGAGGCGATGCTCATATTAGTATCCTGTTCAAGCCTCACGAGAAGTAGCATGTCGCGACGACCAGTAAGTTTATCGCAGTGAATCAGACTGGCCTTAGCGACCAAGAAGTCATCGTTAGGCAGCTTAATGGAAGGCGCCTTAAGGAATTCACGAACCCCTTTAGTGACATCCGCGGGAGTAGAGCCATGCTTTCCCTTCAAGATATCGGCTGCCAACGTCGAAAGGTTTGAATCCAGCGTTGTTACTCCGGCATCACAGATGAAGAACCTCATCAATGCCGCCTCGAGAACGAACGCCACACGCTTAACGGCTTCCTCGGAGGCTGCTGTCTTCGGATCAAAATGATGCCTCACGGCCATCAGCACAGGACGACAGACTTCGCCCCCGATAGACTTAAGGGTCGGAGGATGCTGGCGGGCGATGAATCGTGCGTTATCCAGGAAATGCCCCAGGAAAACAGGCAAAGAGGCGACCGCCACGCCCGACGAATCACCCCTACCCGACTTTAGCTTCTTGGAGATCGATTTATATGAATCGAAAAGGTACTTCTTATGCACGTGACCGTGGAATGCCCGGTAGTAATGGAGCATGAATTTATCCCGATGCGGAGGCTTGGGCAGCATGCTTTCGAATGAGAGCCTATCCCCCTCCCAGGAATCTGAGATCAGCACCTGATCGGCATCCTCAGGGAAATCGATCATCAGGGCGTTCTTGAAAAGCTGGTCAACGGTGAGAGGCATGCCACGCGCATTGAGAGCCTCGAAGACCGTCATCCCTTGCGACAGCTCATCTACCGAGACGACGATGATGCGAAGTTCGTTCAGGATCACATCGATGAGCCTTTCTAGCGCGACAGATTCGCTCATCTGGTATCGGCGGGAGAACCTGATGAAATTGTCGAGGCATCCGTCGACGATTTTGGCGACGGCCAGCGATGGCCTGCTCAGCTCATCGTTCTTCTTGTCCTTCTTCAGCTGAGAACGGACCGTATCGATTCGCTTCTGAACTCCCGCCGGCGTTTCATTGATGTCCAGGCAGTTACCGATATTGGCCGCATCACATTCCTTAGGAACCAGACGGTTTTGCTTAGGATTCGAATAAAGGGCTTCCCGGGCCGACTTGGGGCCTTTTCCGGTATGGGCCTCCAGACGCCTGTAGGCTGTTGCGAGTACGACAGACAAGGTCGTCAGACGTTGCTGACCATCGATGACATCGTTGCAAGGCCCCAGCTGAAGGTGCTTGGACGGCTTGATCACCACGGACCCCACAAAAGGCTCGGGAATAGACCCGGCAGTACCATCCACCACCTTCGACGCGCGCTCTGCGATATCCATGAAGTGGTCCTCGAACAAGACCTCGATTTGCTCGACGCCCCAGGAATACGGCCTCTGGAAATTAGGGATGACGAGGTAGGGCCTATCCTCGAACTTCATCAGTTCAGAAAAGGTGACGACTTTGGTACGGATACTCATTCGCGTTAAGATATAAGCTGCCTAATACGCTCGGCTATCTTTTTCCAATCGGGATCAGGCGTGAGATGGGACCAGCTCAGGCGCACGCACCTCGTCGCCCCCACGTCGTCCATCCCCATGGCCTTTAGCACGTGGCTTGGCTTATAGCTGGATGAGGTACAGGCTGAGCCGTTGGAGACAGCAGCGTAACCCTGTAGGCCGACGATGAGGGCCTCGGAATCAAGCATAGGGAAACGGATATTCAAGGTAGAGGAGATGACACCTGCTTCCGGCCCGACGGGCACTCCACCCAAGGGCAGCAGCGCGTCTAGAGCCGCAGCCTTGATGGACGCACAACGCTCCATCCATTTCCCCGATTCCGCCACAGACAAGGCAGCGGATTCGCCCAAGGCGGCAATCAAAGCCACAGGCAATGTTCCAGGGCGAATACCTCGCTCCTGCCCTCCCCCGAACATCAGGGGCTTGATAGGCGCCTTTTCATACCCCCGCCGGCGCGCGATCAGGGCGCCGATTCCCTTCGGGGAGTAGATTTTATGACCGCTCACACTGATCAAATCGATGCGCTGATTCGAAAGCGTCTTGGGTATTTTACCGAAGCTCTGGGCGGCATCGACATGAAGATAGGCCAAGTGTTTGGCCATTCCTGCGGCGATTTCGTCAATCGGCTGCAGCACCCCCGTCTCGTTGTTCACGTGCATCACCGAAACGAGTAAAGTATCAGGCCTCAGGGCTGACAGCACATCAGCCGCTCGGACAACACCATCGGCCTGGGGCCTGACGTAAGTGACTTCAAAACCCCGCGCCTCTAGGTCTGCCAGCGGCTCCAACACCGCCTTATGCTCGATCATCGTGGAGACGATGTGGCGCCGATGGTTAGCGATTCCGAAATCGGCCAGGCCAAGAATGGCCAAGTTGTTGCTTTCCGTGGCTCCGCTTGTGAACAGCACCTCCTCCCGCTTACAGTCGACGACGCTAGCCACCTGATCACGAGCCAGCTGGACTGCCCTCTTGGCCGCCGAGCCATACTCATGAGTACGGCTTCCTTCGTTTCCATACTCCTCATCTAGGTAACGAAGAAGGACCTGCCGCACTCGCGGTTCGATGGGGGTGGTTGCATTGCAATCCAGGTACACGGAAGGCATGCCCATAAAAAGCCCCCATGCAGTATGTATGTCAATAGGTTTGACAAACATTAAGCCATAACTCCATAAATTAGACATACCCATGGCCAAGGACACGAACAAGCGCATGTCTGCCGAGATCGTCCCCTCTCTCAGCTTCCCTGTCATCCGAGGCACCCAAGCAGGCCGCGAATACTTCGTCGCCATGTGGTCACTGCGCACCCTCCGGCAGATCTCCATCTTCGACGACCGCGAGCTCCCTCCTGAGCTTAGGGCGCAGCGTATCCTCAATCGCGCCCGCATACCGGAGATCACCGGTTACATCTTGGATAATCCCGATGACTATGTCTTCTCGGCTCTGACCGTTTCGATCGATTCTCATGTATCCTTCGAACCCCTTCAGGACCAGGACCGCCTAGGTATCCTCAAGGTACCGATGGACGCAAAGTTCATCGTCAACGATGGACAGCACCGCCGAGCAGCGATCATCGAAGCCCTCGAGCATCGCCCCGAACTCGCCAACGAATCCATCGCCGTTGTCTTCTTCCTCGATATCGGCCTGCAAAAGAGCCAGCAGATGTTCGCCGACCTCAATCGGCATGGCATCCGCCCCAGCCGGTCCATCGGCATCCTTTACGACCATCGGAGCGAGACCGCTAAACTAGCCAAGTTGGCGATCATGAAGTCGTCGCTATTCCGAGACATCATCGACATGGAAAAGACCTCTCTGGCCATCCGCTCCCGCAAGCTGTTCACCCTTTCGGCCTTCTGTAACGCCTGCAATGACCTCATGAACGGCATCCAGACCGGCAAGCTGGAGGAAGACGCCGCCCAAGCCCGCAGCTTCTGGGAAGCCGTCTCCGAGCACTTCCCTGCTTGGCGTAAAGTCAAATCCGGCCAACAGCCGGCCAGCGAAATCCGTGAAGGCTTCATCCATGGACACGGAATCGCTCTCCACGCCCTCGGCATAGCCGGCAACGCCCTACTCAAGGCACACCCGAAGGACTGGAAGAGCAAGCTCGGCCACTTAACTGAAATCGACTGGTCACGTAGCAATTCCAACCTCTGGGAAGGACGCGCCCTCATCGGAGGCAAGGTCTCCAAAGCCACCACCAACGTGACCCTGACCTCTAACGTCATCAAGACCGCACTTGGTATCCCCCTCAACCCTCGCGAATCCGAGATCGAACAAGCCCATTCTCAAAACTGACATGTCCGAAGCAAATACCACTCCACCCTCCGAGCCCGAAAAGGGCCGCCTGGAATCCGCCTTTAAGGACGGAGGCTTCAACGCCTGCGTTGAAGCCATCCAGGAAGAGATCCGCACCCTTTACCTGGACGATAACGTACCCTGGATCCTTGGATACTCCGGCGGCAAAGACTCCACGGCCACGCTACAGCTTATCTGGACAGCCATCGCTGCCTTGCCGGTAGAAAAGCGCAAGAAGACCATCCACGTCATCTCTACCGACACATTGGTCGAGAACCCCGTGGTCGCCTCCTGGGTGGAGCACTCCCTCAGGGTAATGAAGCAGGCTTCTGACGATCAGAAGATGCCGATTACCCCGCACAGGCTTACCCCTACCGTGTCCGACTCCTTCTGGGTGAATCTGATCGGCAAAGGCTACCCTGCCCCGCGCCACAAGTTCCGCTGGTGCACGGAGCGACTCAAGATCAAGCCCTCGAACACGTTCATCCTGAACATGATCAAGCTCAGCGGCGAGGCCATCCTGGTGCTCGGCACCCGTAAAGCCGAGAGCACGCGCCGTGCGGCCAACATGACCAAGCTGGAGGCTGGCCGAGTGCGGAATCGCCTTAGCAACAACGCCAGCCTACCCGGCTCGCTCGTTTACACCCCCGTCGAAAGCTGGACCAATGACGACGTCTGGTTCTACCTCATGCAGGTCCAGAATCCCTGGGGCTTTAGCAACCGTGATCTCCTTGGGATGTACGCCGGGGCCTCGGCCGATGGCGAATGCCCCCTGGTCGTCGACACCAGCACCCCTTCCTGCGGCGACAGCCGATTCGGCTGCTGGGTCTGCACCTTGGTGGAAAAAGACAAATCCATGTCGGCCATGATCCAGAATGACGCCGAAAAGGAGTGGATGATGCCTTTGCTTGAGATCCGTAACGCCCTCGACTTTCGCCAGATGGGAGAAGGCGACGAAGAAAATTCCGACCGTCATCTGCGCGACCATCGACGCATGAACGGCACCGTTCAGCTCTTCTTTGGCCGACCTATTCATGGCCCCTATCTCCAAGAGGTACGCGCCAACTGGCTGCGCAAGCTTCTCACTGCGCAGACATGGATTCGTAAGAACGGCCCGGCAGACGTCAAAGGCATCACCCTGCTCACGATGGATGAACTTCATGAGATTCGGCGCATCTGGGTCATCGATAAACATGAAATCGAGGACACCCTCCCGGCCATCTACGAGGAATGCACCGGCGAGCCTTTCCCGAAGCAGAAAATGGATGACTCGCAGTCCTATGGTGAGCGCGAACTGAAGATCCTCAAGGAAGTCTGCGGCGATGACCGCAATCAATATGAGCTGACACGCTCACTGCTGAGCATCGCCTCGCAACATAAGACCGGCCAGCGTCGCGCCAAGCTTCACCAGGAATTCACCAGCCAGTTCCGTCGGCACACCTACGCTACAGCCGAGGAAGCCGTGCAAGACAAGTTGGCCGAAGAAGCAAAACGCAAGGAAATCGAGGGAGGCGCCACGGAGTAACATGATCATAAAGAAGATCACTCTCCGTAACTTCGGCCCTTTCCTAGGAGAACATTCCCTGGACCTGAACACCTTCCCAGAAAAGCCGCTCATCCTCGTCGGCGCACTGAATGGCGGAGGAAAGACCTCCATCCTGGAGGCGACGCGCCTGACCCTTTACGGCTCCGAATGCGGCAACGGAAAGCTCCGCAGCATGAAGTATAAAGACTACCTGCGGATGTGCATCAACAACACCGCCGCCAAGGACGCGATCACTTCGACCGAACTGGTTTTCAGCCGCACCGAAGAAGGCGCCAGTAAAGAAATCCGCGTCGTGCGCTCATGGACCCGGATGGGAGACGATATCGACGAATCCATCAATGTCTTCATCAATGGTGAAATCGAAGAGCCACTCAGTAATGACGCAGGCTGGAATTCTTACATTTCGGCCTGCCTGCCTTCGAAGCTGGCGCATCTCTTCCTCTTCGACGGCGAACAGATCCTGCACGGCGGCGCCGGCGGCGTCAGCCCGATCCTCAAGAACGGCGTATACTCGCTGCTCGGCATCGAAACCATCGACAAACTCACGAACGACCTCGAGCTGTTCGAGAGAAAACAGCTGGCAGAGCTGGTCAACAAGTCGGCCTTGAAGGAACTAAAGACCTTTGAAGCCGAACATAAGAGCCTAGCCGAAAAACTTGAAGCCTTGAGCAACGAGCGTAAATCGCAGCAAGAACTGCTGCGTAGTAGCGAGGAACTACTGGCACGGCGCAGACAGGAATTCGCTTCCAACGGTGGCGACGAGTATAACAACCTGGCCAAGACTAAAAAAGAACTCGAGCTCAAGGAAGCGGCTCTCAAGGCCGTCAACGTAGAGTTGATCGAGGTCTTTTCCGGCCCTCTGAGCCTGGAAATCGCCCTCAAGCAATTGAAGGAATTAAGGCACCGAGCGAAATCCGAAGCGGAAAGTATCGGCGCAATCGCATCCTTAGACATACTGGAGAAGCGTGATACTGCCCTTGCCGAGGAAGTACTGACTAAAGTCGGCTCTGCAGAGCGCACCAAGATCATGGCCTGGCTAAAACAGGACATCGAACGGAGATCTGCCAGCATCAGAGACATTCCTAAGCTAGGGCTAGAGCCAGGGACTGCCGACGACATCAAAGTTCTCATTGATATCACCATTCCTCAGATGAGGAAGAAGGCCGACGCACTCGTCGTTGAGCAGTCGAAGCTGGAAGACGAAATCAACGTACTGAACGATAAGCTGAGACAAGTCCCGTCTACGGAGTACATCCAGGAACAAGAGGCCCTCCTCAACCAGGCCAAGCTCGACCTTGATATGCTGAAAGCAGGCCTCACCGCACTCGATGAGACGATCGCAAAGGAGCAGCGAAACCTCCTCGAGAAGGAATCCGAACTTCGCGCATTCAAACTGGCGAACATCGACGCGACTTCGAACGGAGCGGAAGCCGTGAGACTTCAACGTCAGACCGCAAAATCACTGGAGACACTCGCAGTCTTCAAGAAGAAGCTCATTGCCGAGAACATCACCCTGATCCAGTCGCTCATCGAAGAGTCCCTCCAACGGCTGCTCAGGAAACTGTCGCTCGTCAAGACCCTGACCATTGATCCTGAGACGTTTGAAATCCACCTTCAGAGTCCCTCCGGCTCCACCCTTCTATGGCAACAGATGTCTGCGGGTGAACAACAGATCGTAACAACGGCCATCATCTGGGGCTTGGCACGGGCCAGCGGCCATGTCTTCCCCATGATCGTGGACACTCCCCTGGGACGACTCGATGAGACCCATCGCGGAAAACTTCTCGAGCACTACTACCCCGAGGCCTCCCACCAGGTGGTACTGCTATCCACCGACAAGGAAATCGGCGCCAAGGAGCTACGCGCACTCCAGGACATCGTAACCCGCACCTACCTGGTCAGGCATAATGAACAGACCAAGGTCAGCGACCTCACCGAAGGATACTTCAACTAAGATGAAACCTCCCGTACAAAACATCAGGATCAGCCAACGCGGAAAGGAAGCCCTGCAACGCCTCAAGACCCGGACAGGTATCCCTAACTGGAACGTCCTATGCCGCTGGGCGGTCTCAGCCTCACTGGCCATGGAGACAGCCCCCCCCCGCTGGATCGTCCAGGAGGAGAGCAATATCGATATGGACTGGAAGACCTTCGCCGGCGACCAGGCGGACACCCTTTCCGCCCTCGTCTACCTATCCGCCGAAAAACACGGTGAGGGTAAGCCTGAAGCCCTGCCGGCGTTCTTCAGGGCCCACCTCGAACGAGGTATCAATGCAATCCAGAATATCCGTAAGCTAAGTGACGTCGGTCAGCTCTCAAGGTAGCCTTCAAATCTTGAGATCTTCGGGCTGCGGGGATGAGCCGTCATCACTCAGTTCCATAAGCTTCTGGGCAAACTCCAACGTTTTGTAACCGAATAAGGCCTCACGACGTATTAGATCTAGGCCTGCATTCGCATATTCGGAAAAAATCTCCACTCGCTCGAGGTCGCATTCTTCCGTCGCGTTCAAGCAGTCCGACTTACCAGTTCGAGCAAGGGAAAGAAGGTAGATATAGCCAGGCCAATCAGGGCAACCCTTGAAAGTGTCTTGATCGATACTCTTACCGCTGGATGCGTCATCTACGCCATTTGCGTCAACGAGAGGTCGCTGCTCGCCGAGGTGATAACCGATAGCCGAGGCAAAAATCATGAGCTCCCAGATTTCCGAAAAATACTTGAGTTTCTCCTTATCCTTATCGGCACTCTCCTTATCGCGTACGAGATACGAGACGACTTCGCTCTGAGTCTCAGACCTTGGGATTCTTTTTGCGCGCATGTTTTTAGGAGATTTTACGGATTTCCGACCATTCGTAAGTAGAGCCTTCGTCCAGTTGCATGATGGAATGGTCTACGCCTTGGATGCGAATAGACCTTACTCCTTCAGGAGGAAGTTTGCGGTAGTGATGAACGAGAACGTATCGGTGGCCTACGATGCCCGGCGACGTCTCCAAGCCCTTTTCAAACTCAGCATCATAGTGATCAGAGTTGAGCATCGCCACGACCTGTGTCGCCAATGCGCCAAGCTGAGGAGCAAAGCGACGCTTTGCGGCCGGATCAAGGTTGGCGAATGGAGCATCCATCACCATAGGATAGATATCACCCGAGACTTCGGCCAAATAACCTGTGGTGGCCTCGGCTCGTTGCTGCGCGTAACGAACCAAGCTGGAAATAAAAGCAAGGGAAAGACACTGTCTTTTGCCAGTATTGGCATTGTCCTCCCTCCAAACGCCATCAGTCACCTCCGTATCGAGGGAAACGTGAATCTTGATTTCATCTGCGGATTTGGTCTTCGCGATGAACTCGGGAGTCACACGCACCTGGCCAGAAATCTCTACCATCTTGGAAAAACTCTCGTTCACCATCTGCTGGAGATCGGGTGCCAGACGATTCAGGTCTGACTTCAAGCTGGCATCCAGATCGTTGATTGCCTCTTCCACGACGGACACTCGCTCGGCAGCGTAGCTATTCGATGAAGAACGCTTTAGCGCCTCTTTGATACGTCTGTCTAGATCGGCAATATCTGCCTCATGTTTCTCGGCATCACGCTCGGCGGACATGACAGCCCACTCGAAACGCTTCAGTTTGCTTTCTGCATCAGCCTTGTTCTTCTCGATGTTATCGACATCGGGATCACCGAGTTCCTCAAGCTGGGCAGTAATCTTGTCCTTCTTGACCCTAAGTTTGGAGATTTCGGCCTTCTTCGTCACACAGATGTCGATCAGATTTGAGAATTCAGTCCTGGTCCTGGAAATCGCAGTGCTGATGGAGCCGATAGTCCTCTCGAGACTGGCAGCGGCGTCGTGGAATTTAGCATCCTTAGCCACATCCAGAAGGCGGGCCACGGAATCATGCTCAGGGGATCCCGGAACCAGACAACCACCGCAAATGCACTTCTGGGCCTCGATAAGCTCCCTGATGAAATCCGTCATAATCGGAGCTGGGATCTTACGCTCACTCCGAAGCTTCTTGGTGATCTCCAAGCCATCAGTGACAAGCTTGGCGCAGAAAAGCACATATCCTTTCTCAGCGATGAGCGAACGAAGGGATGCCTCGGCATGGTTGTAACCCTTTTGAGCATCGGAAAGCGAAGCATCCGCAGCCTCTCGCTCTTCCTGAAGCTTACGTGCGTTCTCCTTTCGCTTCAGATCTTCCGAATAGGCTTTTACCATCTCTGCTAAAGCGTCACGTTCGACTATCGCCTCGGCCTTCTTGTCCAGAACCTCGCGAAGCTTAGCATCGATCGCATCTCGCTCTTCCTTCAGCTTCTTTTCATCACCCGTAGAAGAATCCCTGTCTTCCTTCCTCAGAGTTGGCATAACAGCGCGCAAAGCAGAGATGGCGCTTCGAACATGATTCAACCCAAGGAGAGTCAGGACGGACTCTCCCATTTTCTCGTTTTGCCCCTTGGTCGCGAGCTTGTTGATGCCTTCGCCATCAAAAAACAGCAGATCGTAAACCGGGAGCGGGATGATCGAATCAACGTATTTTTGGGCAACTTGGCCTTCGTAGATATGAGTGTCACCCGTGAGAACACTGGTCACGGTAAGCGTGAGGTGCCCGTCATGATCATCCTTCACGGTTGAGAGCTGCTGCACCTTCGTGATGACGCGCTTTAATTCGACCGCATCATCACCGTGCTCGAAGTGAAGCTGAACTTCCGCCGATGGCCTATCTCCGAACTCAAAGACGTGCAGGTTGATGATATCGCCAGGTCCGGTGAAACGATCGGAGACACCCTTGGAACCATTGAGACACCAGCGAAAAGCGTTGAGGAGGGTCGTCTTACCGTGCCCCATCTCCCCGTGGACGAGAGTCAAGGCACCCCTGGAAGAAGCAGAAGAACGTGGCGACGATATCTCGAGCTGCTGTTCGCCTCGAAACTGGCGGAAGTTCCTTAACTTGATGAGCTTGAGCTTCATTTTATCGCTTGGGGATAAGGCGCTTGATGATGTTCATGGCGCTTCCGGAAGAGTTGGCCTTCCCTTCATCCATGATGTTGGCCTTCTGCGCCCTGAGAATCTCCTGGATAAGCTTGTTTTTCAGTTCGCTACGGGACATCTGCGCCTCCTTGGGCTGCTCTTTTTTACTCATATTATTTATAAATCCAATAAATCGTACTCCTTGCGAAGGTCAAGGAGCTTGGCTGACTCGGCGTTCCCGTTATCGGCGCATGCACAGAACTCGATGATTCGGCGAAGCTCCCTGGAGAAGAGAGAACGCTGCCATCGCCACCCGGAAGGGCCGAATTGATCGCCAAAAGGGGGAAGTACAACGAAGAAGTCGTAAATGGTAGCCTTGGTCTTCC
>JACCDL010453848.1_pt1 | contig 11584 bp, 13 predicted proteins | sample 7441931 | NCBI WGS metagenome assembly JACCDL01 (sample SAMN15323437, study PRJNA562643) | freshwater metagenome | isolation source: river surface water | place: USA:Blue River Watershed | collected 2017-08-16 | reverse complement strand
GTACACAGAGGTGAATGGTTGGCTTACACCATGTTGTCGCCACATGATAACAAGACTATTTATCATGGTTTTCAATATTTGTTTGAATCGAAAGATGGTGGAAATTCTTGGAAGCGCATCAGCGGTGATTTGACCTACAACAACAAAGAGCGCATGGGAAGAACTCCTTATGCGATCAACCGTCAGGCTATTACTGCCATAGATGAGTCTCCTCTGAAAAAAGGTTTGTTGTATGTGGGAACTGATGATGGTCGCGTTTGGGTTAGAATGGCAGAAGGAAAAGAATTCGTATCTATCATGAAAGGCATTCCTCAAACTGCGCACGTATCTCGTTTGGTTGCATCAGCAGTTAAGGAAAACAGGGTTTATTTGACTTTGAGCAACAGGAGAGAAGATGACGATAAGCCATATGTTTATGTGTCTGATGACAATGGCACTACATGGAGAAGTTTAGCAGCCAACTTGCCTGCTTCTCCTGTGAATGTAATTAGAGAAGATGATAAGCATCCTAATGTTTTGTATTGCGGAACGGATATGGGAATTTATGTGAGTACAGATGCAGGAAAATCATGGAAGTCTCTACAGGCGAATCTTCCAGCGACTGTCTCTGTTCAGGATTTGTTCATTCATCCACGCGATAGAAATCTTGTAATAGCCACATATGGTCGCGGTGTTTATGCATTAGATGATATCAGCACCATTAAATAACAAAGTATAAATCACTTTATATGTTTAAAGGCAAAACAGTTTTCATTACGGGCGCGAGTAGAGGAATAGGAAAAGCAATTGCCTTGAAGCTTGCCAAAGATGGAGCCAATATAGTTGTTGCTGCAAAGTCGGTCGAAGAAAATCCCAAACTTGGTGGAACCATCTATTCTGCTGCAGCAGAAATTGAAGCAGCTGGAGGTAAAGCGCTTGCAGTAGTTTGTGATATTCGTAATGAAGACCAGATAATAGATGCGGTTAATAAGGCAGTTGAGCATTTTGGTGGTATTGATATATTGATTAATAATGCTTCGGCAATTTCACTTACCACGACTGAAGCCACTGAATCAAAGCGCTTTGATTTGATGCATGATATCAATGTAAGAGGAACATTTTTGGTATCTAAACATTGCATACCTCATTTGAAAAAAGGGGCTAATCCGCACATTTTAAATTTATCTCCGCCCATCAATATGGATCCTAAATGGTTGGGCAATCATTTGGCGTATACCATGAGTAAATACAACATGAGTATGATGGCCATTGGTTTGGCAGAAGAGTTGAAGCCTTTGCGGATTGCAGCTAATGCTTTGTGGCCAAGGACTACCATTGCTACTGCAGCAGTAATGAATTTGTTAGGTGGACAAATGTTGATCAATATGAGTCGCACGCCAGAGATCATAGCAGATGCGGCTTACGCCATATTAAAGAGACCATCATCAACTTGTACAGGTAATTTGTATTTGGATGAAGATGTATTGGCAGAAGAGGGGGTAACTGATTTGTCAGGTTATTCTGTCGTTCCAGGTGCAACCTTGTATACGGATCTCTTTTTATAAGTTATTGCTGAACGCGAATAACGCTATTGGTTACTTTATAGATTTCAAAGGTTTTGAAATCTTGAGGAGCAGAGAGTCCTTCGCCATACATGATTAAATCAGGAGTATTGATTCTAACTGGTTTGTCGGTATAAAACCTTTCTTGGTTTTGATCCCAGGTTAGTTCTTTACAAAAAAGGGTATCGCCCTTAATGTTGTACACCTTGATATTGTCTTTGAGGTAAACGTACTTTCTTGTTTCGTAATACATTGCAGAGTTAGCATCCAGTCTATTTTCAATGAACAGTAAAGAATCGTAAAAATCTACATGTAATGTATTTGGTAATTCGATTCTAGAGCTGGTATCTTGGTAACGGAGCATCTTTGGGGCAGTAAGCTTTGCTTTCATTCTTCCACCCTGACTCATATAACTTTCAATGTTGATGGCTTCATCAACGCCTAGCTTTTTGGTGAAGATGGCATTGACCTTTGCTTCATCGTTTTCACATCCGAGCATTGCTGCAGAAAGTAAAAAAATGAAAGTCGTCCTTAGCACTGGTTTGAGTTTATTGGTATTTAGGCTTATTGAACCAGATGTCACTGAGGTTAAGTCCGAGTGAAACCCTGAACAAGCTTTCTCTGATATCATTTTGGCGGTTACCTCTGAAGCCAATTTCAAATGCTGTATTGATGGTGGTGTATTGGTTGGTATATACACTGCGTCTCACTGGCAGACCCGCACCAAATGTAAAGCTGTATTGAGGAATGGTTTTATTCAATTTTACATTGTCGGGACCAAATGATGCACCTACTCTATAGGCGATCCTGCTGAAATAGTTATCAGATTTGTAGTTGGGTAAAATTTGCCCACCCAATCTGGCTGTCCAGTTGTTGACTAAATTATCAGGAGCACCAAAGTAGCGGTAATCCGACCATCTTCCGAAATTGATTTCACCACCAAATAGCCATTGTGTTTCATGATGGATCACAAAACCGGCCCCCCATGAAGATGGATGTATAATGGTGCCTCTTTCGTCCTGACCAGTATAAATACTATCAATTTCCACTAATCCAGTATTTGAGCTGTACTCAACTGTCTGGCGTGTAAGGTTCCTTGTTGCTCTCATTGTAGTTTGTAGATTACCATGAGCACCTAAACGCATGGTGACTTTTTCTGAAAGCTGGATCTTGTATTGAAAACCTACATTGAAAAATATACCGCCGAATCTAGTAGAGTCGGCCGAGTTAGATGACTTGTAGGGGATGGTGTCGTTAAGGAAATTAAGTCGGCTTGCATATTCTTTTGTGCCAAACATATAGCCAACATTGAATCCAACATTGAAATGTTTGTTACCGTATCCCAATCCTGTGAAAGCCTGATAGGTCCCACCATTACCTTGATAGGTATATCTAGCGCTGTCAATCCCTTCTAGTCTTTTATCTACCCTGATATCATAATTGATTCTTGAAATAGGTCTCAAACCGAGATTCATTCCCCAATTCTTTGATTTAGATAGTGGGAGTCCTAATTGAAAATAAGAGGGGATGAGGTAAGCAGATTTAAAACTTCTAGGCGGGTTCAAGGCCTTTAGGGTTCTTGAGTTGTAATCAAGTCCGATATCAAATGAGGTGATTTTCAATTCAGCGTATGAGGCAGGATTGGCAAAATTTACGGTAGAGTAGTCTGCATAAGCAGTACTGATTCCACCCATTGCTCTGTTGAGGATATTTTGCTGGGGGATTAAATCACCTAAACCATAGCGGGAGTAGGGTGAATTTTCTTGTGCCTGACTCTTATGTACACCCAATAGCAGGCATGCAGATAAGGAAATGAAAAATAAAGCGTTAGCTGTTGGTCTCACTGATCGCATACAATCCTTTGTATAATAAATTGGGGTCTGCAAATATCTTCTTTTTTAAGAGCCTTTCAAAATAGGTGCAATCACCCCCGGTTAAAACCACGTTAAAGTTGCTGTATTTTTTCTCATATTCTTCCACTATTCCCTCAATTTCTTTGGCCATACCCATGATTACACCGCTCAGTAGATTGGTTTTGGTGTCATAGCCTACCAAAGGGAAGTTCCAGTCTTTCTCAATAAGTGGTAGAAGGGCGGTTTGCTCATGCATAGCCCTGAACCTCATTTCTAGTCCGGGTGAAATACTCCCACCCAAGAATTGGTTGTATTTGTTGATGAAATTATAGGTAATGCAACTTCCCAAACCTACCACCAGGTTGTTTTTGCCTGGATAGAAATGTACGACTGCTGCGGATAAGGCAAGGCGGTCGGCTCCCACAGTTTCTGGTTTTCCTACCGGGACAGTAAAATTCAGTTTTGACAGGTGGTTGAGAAGGTGGAAGCTTGTTTTAGATTGCAACAAATCATTAATTGCACTATCGTGATGAATGACAGAGGACAATATTGATTTTTCTGGTTGATGATCCTTTACTATCTCTTCAATCTGGCTGATTCCATCTCCATTCAATACAAATGTGTGTGTAAGATGACCATTTTCAAAAATGGCAGCCTTCATTCGGGTATTTCCAAAATCCAGGCAAAGGGTTTTCATGTTACTTGCTTTGTGCAAAGGTCAGATAAAGTTGGCTAAAGCTTGATTTTATTTATCGTCATAATGCAATAATTTTAACCTCTCAATGGATCAATCAATCATACATCAGGCGCAACAAGGTGATAAAAAAAGTATTGCCAGGTGTATATCATGGATTGAAAACAAAACACCCGGTTATACTGCTTTATTAGAGGGTTTTAAAGGACAGTCAGCTGCTTTGGTTGGCATCACTGGTCCACCCGGTGCTGGTAAAAGTACTATGGTTGATGCATTGGTTGAGCAGTTGGTTAAAGAAGGTAAAAGAGTGGCAGTGGTTTGTGTTGATCCTTCTTCTCCTTTTCATGAAGGAGCATTGTTAGGAGATCGTATAAGAATGGGAAGGTGGTACAACGAGCCTTTGGTTTATATACGTTCACTTTCTAGTAGGGGTTCATTAGGCGGACTACATCCACATGCCAAGGAGATAACTGATTTTCTAAGACATTGTGGTTTTGATTGGGTAATTATTGAGACAGTAGGTGTTGGTCAGTCTGAAGTAGAAGTTGCACGCCTTGCCGATTTAACCATTTTGGTAATGGTTCCAGAGTCGGGAGATGAAATTCAATTGATGAAAGCTGGTTTAATGGAAGCAGCAGATTTGTTCGTCGTTAATAAATCTGATAGACCTGGTGCCGATATTTTTACCATGCAGTTAAAGAACCAAGTACACCAACAAAATGTTGTGGTAAATACAGTCGCCTCAACCGGAGAAGGGGTTGATTTATTAAAGAATTTAATCGAAAAAAATATTCAACATTAAAATTTAATACGATGAGTGAAATGATTCCAAACGAAGGTTTTCCAATTGTTGCTAAAGCAGAACCATGTTGCGTTAAAGTAGAAGCGGGTAAGACTTATGCATGGTGTACTTGTGGATTGAGTGAGAAGCAGCCATTTTGTGATGGTAAGCACAAGAAAATCGAAGGCAACCCATATGCTAGTCTTAAAGTGACCTTTGAAGAAGAAAAAGAAGTATGGCTTTGTCAGTGTAAAAAAACAAAGACCCCTCCATTTTGCGATGGCAGTCACAACCATTAATTGATAGGAGCTACTCACATGCGCATAACTGAAAGGCTTTTGTATTTTTTGCTCTATGGGATTTCATTGTTGCCCATGCGCGTACTTTATGTATTGAGTAACCTCTTGGCGTACGTTGCCTTTTCTGGTATTGGTTACCGTAAACAAATTGTATTGTCTAATTTGTTGATTGCTTTTCCAGAAAAAACGGAAGAAGAAAGAATAGCTATTGCAAAAGAATTCTATTTGAACTTTTGTGATGCTATGATGGAGTCTATCAAATTGATTAGTGCGGATAATCGTTTGATCGATAAAATGTTTGTCGCGGATCCCATGATGTTAAAGGCATTTGAAGGGACTACAAAAAATATTCAGATACATGCCATGCACAATTTCAGCTGGGAAATTGTCAACTTGGGAGTTGCGAGAGAGATGAAGTTGCCATTTCTTGCAGTATATCAGCCGATCACAAATAAGTTTTTCAACGAGCTATTTAAAAAAATCAGATCTAGAAACGGTACAGTCCTGATACCCGCAAATGACTTTAAGAATAACTTTCTACCCCATAATCATAAACAATATTTGTTGGCATTGGTGGCAGATCAAAATCCAGGTAATCCAGCCAAAGCATGGTGGGTTAACTTTTTCGGCAAACCTGCGCCATTTGTGATGGGTCCAGAAAACGCAGCACGCCAGAGGGATACGGCAGTTTTATTTGCCAACTTTTACAAAGTTAAAAGAGGGTTGTATAGTTTTAGTGTAGAGAAGTTTAGCGATAATCCTGCAGATCTTGCACCTGGAGAACTAACCCAGCGTTACATAAAGTATATCGAGGACAAAACGAAAGAGCGTCCAGCCAACTATCTTTGGAGCCATAGAAGATGGAAACATTCTTATAAACCTGAATATTCACATCAGGTTTTGGGGAAGCTTAATCTATAAAATACTTTTCAGTTTACTTGAGAAGATCTGTGACCATTTGATTGATCATTCCAAGACGATCAAGGTTCAATTTATAATACATGTATTTCCCTTCTCTCTCTGTTAAGACAATCCCTGCTCTTCTTAAAATGGCTAAATGCTGACTTGCTACTGATTGCTCAAGTCTTAGATCCACAAAAATTTCAGTAACTGTAGCTTGCCCTCTTTTATCAATCAACTTAATCATTTCTTGCCTGAGCTTATGATTGATTGCCCTAAAAACGAGAGAAGCTTTTTTAATAGTGAGGTAATCTAAGGATGGTGCTTTTGTCGGCAATTGATTTGGTTTAATAAAAAAATTAGGCTGACCAAATTGATCTCCTTTTAATAAATCAGACATAGGTGGTGTGTTAGATAGGTTTTAAATGCACTACGAATATAGTGCTTAAAACAATTTAGCAAAAATATGCGGAAACATAAAACTTAATCTAATGTGTTATTGAGTTGGACTTATCCCTTTTGGGTATTGTGAAATTCCTTGGTGTAGAATGGGGTTGCTTCAAACAACGATGCAAAACATTGTTCCTTAAAATACTGTTCAGCTAAAGCTGCATGATGGGTTTCATTGTGGAGTGCTGTTCCAAATTTTGCATTTTCATGCTTGCATACGGTCTCCCATTTTGGTGCTCCATCACCTATAAATAATACTTGGTGATGGTTTAGTTGTTCGTCATAGCTGTTGGCGTCCAATATCAAATTGCATGGTGGTGCAACAAGCTGCATTTGCTTTGAATACACAGCCGTAAAGACTTCCATTCGTCTTGCATCGATCATGGGTATGATTAAATCTGATGCCTGCTCATGATTTCCAAAGGCCATCCATTCCAATGTATTGATACAGATTAATGGAAGTTGATTAGCATAGCATAGCCCCTTTGCTGCTGAAAGACCAACTCTTAGTCCTGTGTATGAACCTGGACCATTAATGACTGAAACAGCCTTTAAGTCCTTTAATGTTATGCCATTGTTTTTGCAAATAGTTTCAATAGCAGGATGCAAAAAAGCAGCATGGTCTTTTTGAACCGAGTTTCCAATTTGTTCAATTAGCTTGCCATCGATAGCAATGCCAACACTGGCTTCTTGTAAAGCAGTGTTGATTAACAGAATGGGTTGGCTATTTATTTCGCTCATTGACATCTAGTGATTTGCAAAAATAGGTTGATAGAAACCAATTATCTTCGTCCTCTAAAATTAATTGCAATGAACAAGCAAATCATCAATACTGCAGCAGCTCCTGCGCCTATAGGTCCTTATAATCAGTCGGTTAAAGCCAATGGTTTTTTGTTTGTATCCGGACAAATTGCCATCGATCCCCAAACGGGCAATATAGATGTAACAACAATTGAGGAGGAAACGCATCAGGTTATGAAAAACCTTGCGGCTATCCTTACAGAAGCGGGACTCTCATTTGATGCTGTTGTCAAAACGACAATTTTCCTCTCTGATATGGCTCATTTTGGCGTTGTTAATGAAGTATATGCACAATATTTTGAAGGAAATCATCCTGCAAGGGAGACTGTTGCCGTAAAAGGACTACCTAAAAATGTGAATGTGGAGATCAGTATGATTGCCGCAGGATAAAAATTCGATTTTAATAAAACCATTATCTTTGAATGGTATGCGTAAGTTGATAGCAATAGTTTTTTTGTCGGCTCACCTCTTTGGATTAGGGGGCTATCAACTATTATTTAATCAGTTAGACCATAAGGCGGATAGAGCATTTGTAGCCGCTATTGATGACCAAGCATACAATGAAAACGATCTTATTGAGATTAAAGTTCCAATTGAACTTCCCTACATGCAAAACTGGGATACATACGAGCGTTATGATGGAGAGGTGATTGTTGATGGTGTACATTATAATTATGTAAAAAGGAAATTGGTAAACGATAGCATGTCGTTTTTGTGTTTACCTAACGTTGAGAAAAATAGGTTGTACAATGCAAGAGAAACTTTCTTTGCATTGGTCAATGATATTGATAAGCAGGATAGTAAAAAAGAATCACCGCTGACTCCAGTAAAAATAGTCAAGCAGCTATCCTTTGATTGTACTGAGCCAGATGCATGTTTTGATATCGCTTTTGGTAAATTAATAAGCCCCTTGAATCCATCACAATATTTTGCAAGGGAATTATCTCCTTTTCTTTTGGGTATAGAGCGACCGCCAGCATCAGTAGTCTAGCGTCGATTTGTTTTTCTTTATACCTAAATTTTTATTTATGCGTCTTATTGTTTCGGCATTTGTATGCCTTGTAATCTTTTCCTGTAGTGGAAATCAAGAAAATTATACTACTAAGTTTACAGATCCTGTCATCTATAACAAAACAGTTAAAAAACTGAACGATATCGTTTTGGAGAACAATTTCCCTCCAATGATTGCTGCTCGTAATTATGCCTATGCCAATATTGCTGCTTATGAGTGTATTGTTGCTGGAGATAGTTCCTTGACATCATTGGCAGGTCGCATTCAGCATATGCCAGTTATGCCGACCGTGAAACCGGGAACAGTCATTGATTATCCACTTGCATCATTGCTTGCTTTTGTAAAGGTTGGTAACGCTGTTACTTTTCCTGAAGGAAGTATGATGAGCTATTATGATCGTTTGTTAGATATGGCAGATAGCCTTGGTGTACCCAATGGCATTGTAAAGAATACGGTTTCATTTTCTGATTCAATTGCTAAAGCAATTCTAGCTTGGAGCAAAGGGGATAATTATGCTAAAACTCGTGGCGCACCTCGTTTCGCAATTAATGATTCTGTTGGAAGATGGGTTCCTACACCGCCTATGTACGCAACAGGGCTGGAACCACATTGGAAGACCATTAGACCATTTGCACTCGACTCGGCTTCACAATGCATGCCAGGCAGACCTCCAGTATTTTCTCTTGAAAAAAATACTGTCTACTATCAATCCTTGTTAGAAGTAAAGAATACAGTCGATTCGCTATCTGAAGAACAAAAACACATTGCAGATTTTTGGGATGACAATCCTTTTAAAATGAATGTATCAGGACACGTTATGTTTGCTACTAAAAAGTTTTCACCACCCGGACATTGGATGAATATTGTAGGTATAGCAGCGCATAAAGCCAAAGCTGATTTCACTACTACTGTTTATGCTTTTGCAATGACCTCTATTGCCATGTTTGATGGATTCATCAGTTGCTGGGATGAAAAATACAGAAGCAAGTATGTTAGACCTGAAACAGTTATCAATGAAAAATTATCAGGCGATTGGCATCCTTATATTCAAACGCCTCCATTTCCTTCTTATACAAGCGGTCATTCAACTATTTCTGCTGCTGCAGCAGAAGTAATGACTTCCATTTTTGGAAATGAAATATCATTTACAGATACTTCATTACTTGAGTTTGGAATTGCCAACAGAGAAATTAAATCATTTAGAGATGCCGCTCGGGAAGCTAGCATTTCTAGGCTTTACGGGGGTATACATTATAGATTTGATTTGGATTCTGGCAGTGCAATGGGAAAGCGAGTGGGGACGTTAGTTGTTCAAAAACTAATCAAATAATTTATGAGAATTCAAATATTAATTATATCATTTTTTTCTTTTTTATTTTTTACGAAAGAGGTAAAATCACAAGGTTGTGTAGCTATTCGCGGACTCGGTAGTGCATCTTGTATCAATCATGAAACCTCGGTAGATACTTCATCTTGGTCGCTTACCATCAATAACAGGTATTTTAAATCGTACAAACATTTCGTGGGATTGGCAGAACAAAAGGAAAGAGTTGAAAATGGTACTGAGGTAATTAATCATACATTTAGTACTGATTTTTTTATTCAAAAGAATATCAACAGTCGTTTTTCTTTAGCTGTAAATCTTCCAATTATTTCCAACGCACGTTCTTCGTTGTATGAGCATGGTGGAAATACTGCTGGGCCTTCAGCAAGACACAATACCCATTCTTTTGGCATTGGCGATATCAGGTTTGCAGGTTATTATTGGTTGCGTGATCCATTTAAGGCAAGTCGCTGGAATGTTCAGGCTGGATTGGGTTTGAAGCTGCCGACTGGGGATTATCGTTACAGTGATTATTTTGTACGAAATGACACAACCAAAGTATTGGGTCCAGTTGATCAGTCGATACAATTAGGTGATGGCGGAACAGGGATTTCTCTTGAGCTATCTGGTTATTATGCTTTTAATCATGCTTGGTCTTTGTATGGCAACTTTTTCTACATGGCTAATCCGCGTGAACAAAATGGTGTATCCACTGCACGTGGTGGAGTTTCTACACCAGCGAGTATTGCATATGGAAGTAATGTGATGAGTGTTGCTGATCAATACATGTATCGTGCAGGTATAAGTTATATGGGAAAATATTTGACTGGTACGCTGGGTATCAGAAAAGATGGAATTCCCTCAGTCGATTTGATTGGTGGCAGCAATGGATTTAGGAGACCTGGATATGTAGTAGCGATAGAACCCGGGTTGAGTTATATGAAAAACAAAGTAACCTATTTCTTCAATCTGCCGGTGTCAGTTCAGCGCAACAGAACCCAAAGTGTTCCTGATCAAATCAGAACCCAAAAAACAGGGGTCTATTTTAAGGGAGATGCTGCATTTGCTGATTATTTAGTAAATGCAGGCGTTGTGCTACGTTTTTAGGATGAGGTAAAAATGAACTATCTTACTTGTTGATTGTTTTATATCAATATATTAAGATGGATTCAACAGTTACAACAATACCAGTAAGACATCAGTCGATAGAAAACCAACCTGCTTTCAAGGAAATCTTTGATGCGCAGGTTGGTTTTTTTAATGACCAACATACAAAGTCGATTGCCTTTAGAATAGATCAACTCAAGAAATTGAAGTCGGCTATCCTGATGCATGAGCAAGCAATTTATGATGCCTTGTACAAGGATTTGCGGAAATCTAAGTACGAAGCATTTGGTTCTGAAATAGGTCAGGTTATTAAGGAAATAGACTTTGCCATTAGTAACCTTCCTTCATGGGCTGCTCCTAAAAGAGTTTCTACACCCTTAATGTTTTTCCCATCAACAAGCAGGATCCATCGCGATCCATTAGGGGTTGTTTTGATCATCGCACCTTGGAATTATCCCTTTTTCTTGTCCATTAGCCCTTTGGTAAGTGCCATAGCTGGTGGCAATACTGCCATTATCAAGCCATCTGAAGAAGCGGCACATACAGCCCTTGTGATTGAGGATATCATTTCTACAACATTTTCCTCCAATTATATCCATGTAGTGCAGGGAATTGGTGGAGAGGTTATACCTGCCATGTTAAATGAGGTCCGATTTGATCATGTGTTTTTTACAGGTAGTACAGGGGTGGGACAAAAAGTCATGGAAATGGCTGCTAAGAAACTAGTGCCAGTCACTTTAGAGCTTGGTGGTAAAAGTCCTTGTATAGTCGACCAATCTGCATCGCTTGACTATGCTGCCAAGAAAATTGCATGGAGTAAAT
>JACCDL010940183.1_pt1 | contig 11589 bp, 11 predicted proteins | sample 7441931 | NCBI WGS metagenome assembly JACCDL01 (sample SAMN15323437, study PRJNA562643) | freshwater metagenome | isolation source: river surface water | place: USA:Blue River Watershed | collected 2017-08-16 | reverse complement strand
TCTCTTAAAATATCATGCTGAACAATAGTGCTCTGTTCTTATTAATTAGCTCTCCGTTGCGAGTAGAGTTAACAAAATATAAACCTGTTGAACCAACACTAGGCTGAGCACCGTAGACTAGTGTAGCATCTGAAACATATGCAGGAACTGTGCCTATGTTATCAAACTGTAGTGCATAATTAGTTTGAAGTTTACCTGTTCCTTGTGTTCTTATGCTGATGTTTCCGTTAGTATCATTATTAGTAATTTCGTTATTATTAAATTCTAAATTCTGTATATAGGCACGATTTTTATAAAATTGTGTAGTCAATGTTCCATCAACTATCACTGAGATACCACTTTCTCCAAATGTGCTGTATCCTGTCTGTGCAGAAAGATATGCTAGAGAGCCGGTAACATCTTTGTCTGTGACAATAACACGAGTGTTATCATCGATAATTTGGAATGTAGGATTATTACGAATCGCTTCGTCTACATATTTCTTATTTGGTATATGGTTAGGATCAGTTACGTTTGCCTGATACTCTGTGCCATCACCGCCTTCTGTTCTTACCTTTACAGCTCCGCTGCTACTGTCAGAACCTAATAGTAACAAGTCTCCACCGTCGGTAGATGAATCTGTTAAAATCTCTTTTAATTTAATTTTACTGTTTGAATAGTTTAAAGCACCGCTGGTTGCTGTTCCTTGACCTATCAACCAAGTGTCTACTGTTTCGTCATAAACTATCGATGCAGGGTTAGAACTTCCTCTATCAATTTGGATACCGGAATAACGTAGTGTTACTCCGGATCCTGTTTCACCATAGTTGAGAATAATAATATTATCTTCAACATTTAAATCCGTAGCTTGAACAGTTAATTGTTGACCAACGACTACAAGGTCGCCAGTGATATAGACCTGGCCTACGCCGGAGCCTGTATCTAATTTTAATTGGCTACCTTCACCAGTTTTAATAGTGTAGTCGCCGTTGGTTTGAATAAACTGTCCCATAATTTACTAGATTAAGTTGATGGATTGATAGCTGTTAAAATTAACAAAGTTTCTGTTGAGTCGTCGCTTAAAGACCACTTATATCTATTACCGCTGAAATCAGCAGCGGTTCTAAAGTTTAATTTCTTTAGAGCTACAGGACTTCCATTTAAAATACCAATGATGGTCATTTCTCCCTCAGCGGTGGGATCCATGTTGGTTCCTTGAACAATCTTATATACTTGATTAGGTGTGGGTGGCGATGTTGCCACTGTTAAACTGCAGGTGAATCTTCTTGCACCTACTTGATTAACGATATAACCGGGTGTTGCTGATCCTCCAGTTGGATAAACTCTAACTGGAATATGAGGCGTTGCTGCGGAACCTAGTGTTCCAAACAGTCTTTTTGGTAACTTATTTGCCATTTGATTTCTCCTTGAGTGACGTTCTAGGTCTGCATGGTGGCACCCACACAATCTACTAGATACTTTATTTATCTATTGATGTTTTTATCAAAATCATCGGTTGTGCTGACAGAATATCCTTTTCCGACACAAAACGGATCCAATCGAACCGCTGTTGAAGACACTGAAACTATGTCTACCACATCGGTAGAAACGAACATATCAACAGCGTGTGCTCCTATTGTTTTAGCACGTTTTATTAATTTTTCTGCGCCGCAGGGTTTTATTAGATATCCATAATATCCTATATAATAACTACCAAAACCCTTTTCTTTATAAACAGTTTCTGGTTTAAAATAAGTTATAGGCTTATCTATGCTCTGTTGAAGATCTGCTTCATAAGAGTCTTGCCAAAAAATACACGAATCTAATCTGCAGACATCTATAAAATTATCTTCAATATCGTCAGGCAATCTTCTTAAAAATACGCCATCGTGCTCTAAGATAGCGATAGTTTCATTTAATTCGATACATTTTTTCCATAACAAAAAGTGACTCATAAAACAACCTAGGTGTCCTATTTTATTTGTTTGTATGGGTCTAACTTTGTGTTGTTTAAAAAGATGTAGACAATTATTTCCAGGAATCGCTTCGAATGCAGTAGCGTCCATGCCAAATTTTTTAGCAAGTTCTACATTTTTTTTACCTAGCTCTTGGCCTAGTTTATGGTCTTTTAATATTATGTGGAAAGATTTCATTATTGACTCAGCATAGCCATAAGCTCTAATTTTTCTACTATAGACAACACCCTGTTGATTTCGTCTAGTTCTTTCTGCGCTATCTCTAGATATTTTTTATTTTTAGTTTGTCTATAGTGTATGCCAGCGATAGAAAAATTTTGTATATGACCTTCTATGATATGTTCTATTTGATTTACATCATGACTAAACATCGGAAAACGTTTACGCCACACCCTTAATTGGCGTCTTAATTCTGTAAAGTCGCTATCACTTTCTACATGCATAGAGATATTTAAGCCAAACAAAAAGGCCCCGAAGGGCCTTTTTGATTTCGTTTTTCCTAGGATTAAACGAATGTTGCGTTACTGATAGTAACTGTTCCTAGGTAGTCAGCAGCGTTACCTAGAGATGATGCTGTGTTTGTTAACTCAACATATCCGTAACGTGTCATAAAGCTAACTACTGGCTCAAATGTGCTAGGATCTAGAACAACACCGCTGCTCATCAATGGAATGTATGGGCAGTAGAATGCTGCTGCGTCAGATTCGCTAGAACCTTTATAACCAATCAACACTTTGTCGCTGCCAGAAGTTTCTGTAGCAAATGTGTTAACGTAGATCTTCATTGCGCCGTTCAATGTTCCAACGAACTTGGTGTTTGTTGGAGCTTCGAATGTGCCTTCTGTTGTTCTTGCGAACGCAGAAGTTGTAGCACTTTGAAGGATTGTTAGAGCTTGTGGGGATACCACAGCCCAGTTACCTGCACCGCGACGTGTGCGCTGAGCGATTCTGTTGCTTACGCGATTGATAGCAACAGCTAGAGCAGCGTGTTCGTCACCAACAAATGTTGCTGTGCCAGAAACTGCTGCCTGGTCATAAGCAAGGTTGTTTTGTGTGCCAGCTAGAGTTGTCAATGAAGATAGAACTTCTTGATCGATTTCTGCTGTAATTTCTTGAGCTAAAGCAGCCATGATTTCTGCTTCGATGTCAATACCTTGTTGGGCTTGTGCATCTTGAGCAGCTTCAAACGTCCAGCGAGCTGACAACTTACGTGTCTTAGCTTCGACTGTTTGTTTCAAGATTTGAATGCTTAGTCTGTTACCAGCAACACCTTCTTTAGCGGCTGTAGCATCTGCCTTGCCGTTAGTGTTACCAGAATAGCCTTCAGCAATCTTGAATGGGCTTAGTGCCTCTTCACCAGCTGTAGCAGATCCACCTGCGCTACCTGTGAAGTTATCTGCATAACGAACACGTAGAGTATGGATTTGACCAACTGGTCCTGTCATTGGCTGAACGCCGACCAACTCGTTAGCAATAACGGTTGGCATGACACGTCTGATCACTGGTAGGATCACACGATTTAGTGTTGCAACGTTACCGGCGGAAGTAGCACCAGCAGTAGCACTCTCTGACAAATACTTGCGGGTATTTTCTAGAGTAGCTGCCATTACTGAACGCTTGTTACCTTGTAGGCCTTCTAAAAGAGCCTCTTTAGTTTCCGACCAGCGTGACTCGAGTAATTGTGACATTATAGTTCTCCTTAAACTTTAAGTCCCGCAAGCCTGCGGATGTCAAATATTTCAGCGGTCTTCTCTTCTTGACCGCTTGATGGTTGTGCCTGCTTATCGCCTGTAATTTCTTTGCCTTCTGTCAATGCTTTCTTCGCCGGTATTCCGCCATCCATTACGGCTGGTAGATACTTGTCGAAAGCTGATCTTAATTTTTCAGTTTGAACTGATTCTAGTAAATCACTCATAACACTACGCTTGTCGCCACCTAATGGGCCTAACAACTCGCTCATTAAATCTTTGCGGGTCGCTTGGTCACGTGCGATGCGTAATTCTTGTTCTCTGCTTTCTACTAGTTTTTGTGATTCTGCAACAATCTTAGCTGCTTCTTCTAGTTCTGCTTCTTTCGTTGCAACAACTTGTAGAAGTTTAGCTGTTTCAGATTTCTCATTTAAATGAGATGCTGCATACTCGCTTGCGAAGCTTTCAAAAATTCTGCGACCAAAGTCATTCTTACGAGCAGTCTCGATGTCTTCGCGTAGCTGTGTCATTTCAGCTTTCAATCCTTTAGAGATTGATTCTGAAACTAACTGTGCTGAACGAGCAATGAATTCTTTCTTAACCTGTTCAAACTTAGCTTTGCTTTCGCGAACCAATTTAACTTTGGTTTCAGCTAGGTCTTTCTTATCACTGTGGAATTCTGCGATTTCTTTCGCTAGTGCATCCACGATGAATGATTCTAGTTTAGCTACGTTAGATGCAACTTTCTTGCGATCTTCGTGTAGTTCAGCTAGTTCTTTTTTGAGGTTATTCAAGACAAATGATTCCATTGCTTTGGAATCATCTTTCATTTTCTTAGCATACTTGGCTCTAGCTTCAATTAAACCTTGACGGTCTTCGGCTAGTTCGCCTAGTTCTGCTTGTAGACGATCTGCTAACATAGCTTCAACGGCTTCCACCATTGCAGTTTTGTCATGCTCATATTTCTGAGCAAACTCCTCGCGGAGTTCAGCTGTAACTTGATCACGGTTTTCTTGAATTCTGCTTTGCCAAGCGGATTCAATCTCCGATTTAATTTCCTCGGAAATCACATTGTTCTCGAACAATTGTTTTACGATGTCTAGCATGTGATTCTCCTTCGTTATTTGAGTCCTGAGATGATTCTCTTTAAGGACTCTGCTAGGTATTTTTGTGCCTGTGGATCGCCTTTAACTTCTTGTGCAATTCTAAATGCCTGATAGCCACCTGTGTTGTTCATCAAGTGTTCATAAACTGGAGTTGGGTATGCCCCCGGGGCAGATGGTTGAGCTACTACGTCGACTGTGATAATTTCAAAACCATTGACATTACCATTGCCATCTACTTCGCCTGAGCCTCTACTACTAACACCCAACTTAACTCCCGACTCTAACATAGTCTGAACTAGCTGACCCATTGGAGTAGGGAGGATTTTAAGTTTTCCGTAGCCGTTAGGACCGTCCATCCACATCTTGGTAATCATATGACTAACACGATCTAGATTGATTTTCAAATCCTGCGGGTGATCAACTTCCCCAAGAACTGAGTATCCGCCAGAGATCTGTTCATTGAGCGTCTTGACAGCCCTGCCAATTTCTTGAGAAGAATAAACACGTTGATTTGCATTGCGGATATCTCCTTGAATGCAAATCCCGTTTAAGTGCAACGACTTTTTGCCGTCACTCTCATCTCGCTCCAAGACAATCTTAGCCTGGTCAAAACTCAAATGTTCTGATAGGGTATGTTTCACGTCGTCGTCCTATTATCTACGACCACGGAAAAGGCTTTGCTTGTTGTCAGCTGATTCTTTTGCACCAGCTTTCTCAGCACCATGTCCGGGCTCTTTCTTGCTAAAAGCATTACCTGCTTTGCCGCCTGGAACATTGATGTTGCCAGCATTATCTTCTTTTGGATTCTGGTCGTTTAGAGCAGAACCTTTAATTTTGCTGCCTGCGCCAACTTCGCCGTCGTTTGCTGTTGTGCTTTGAGCAATGTTCTTAGCAGAACCGCCCATGTCGTTCTTACCTGCTACGATCGACTTAGCATTAGCACCGTTATCACCGGCTGCTGGTTTTTGAACTTTTTCTACATATTCACGAACTGTAGCTAATTCTGGGTCCATTGCGTCTTTCATTTCTTCTTCGCCGCCCATGTCTGGCTCATCGCCACCTTTTAGTTCGTCAAATTTAGCCTGTAGTTCGTCTACAATAGCGTCTAGGTCTTGGAAAAGTTCTTCTTCAGACTTTTCACCTTCTTCACCTTCTTCGTCACCCATCTCTAACTCACCTTCTAGGTCGTCAGTTGGGTCTCCGCCCATATCGCCCATATCGTCGTCGCCTTCGATGGCAATATCTTCAAATTCTTCGTCGACTTTGTCGTCTTCGTCTTTGTCTTCTTCAGAAGCTTCTTCAACTTCTTCGTCTTCTTCTTCTTCTTTTTCTTCTTCTAGATCAAAATCTTCTTGGATTAGACCTTCGTAGATTTCACGTGAACGAGCAACTACATACTCGTGGAATAATTCTTCAGCTTTTTGCTGTTCGTCGTTAACAAGATGCTCAAGCATCTGTTCTAAAATATTTTTGTCGGCCATAGCTATTCTCCTAATTGTCAAGGCTGTGCTTTATTTAATACGCAGATAAAAAAATGACTTTAAATGGTAGTTTTTTGATCAAAACGATCGAGATAAACTGCGTTTGTGAACTTTTGTCCAAATTCTTTATAAGTTATATGGGTGAGATTAGGAAGTGTAGGTCCTAATTTATCTGGTATAAAACCACCGGGCTCTATCACTCTAATGAACTTAGTGTGCTTAAAATCCTTAATTACTTTTTCAGTTTGACTTAACCAGTTACCAAAAAAGGTTGCAGAATCAGTGGATTTTTTATAATTGAATGTATCTGCGTATACATTATTAAATTTTCCGTTTAGACCTTGATAGTCAAAACCTATTATATAGATCTCTTTATGTCCGTTAGTAGCTGCAAACCATAATGCTGTAGGGCCCGAGCTCCATCCTTTGTGTGGAGTAAAGAAGTTAATATTGTGTTTAGAAGTAATGCCTTTATTAGCATTAGTCCACACTTGATGCTCTTTGTGCCAACCCGATGCGATGATTTCGTTGACCATTTTAACGTCAACTGCTACTAAAAAATGGGGATTAAACTCTCTATACTGTGCATTACACCCGTAAGTTGTGCCTAGAGATGTGAGATTAGAAACATCAACACAATTTCTGCTGATTCCGTTTCCTACTACAAATGCGATATTATTGGGCTGGTGCTGCTTCTGCTGGGGTTGCATACATCTGTCTAATAAAGTTTAGTTCAGATTCTTGTTCGACCATATGAGCTTCGCTCTGTAGTCTCATCTGATTTATCATCTTTAGAGTTAGGCGAATTTTACGGGTATCGTCTTTTTCTAAAACAGAACTATCTCTGCTGTTATCGTATCTACGATCATTAGCAAAGTCGTTGTTTTTTTCGTTAAAATAGAAAAATTCGTTAAGAAGCATAATGTATTTATTATTGAGCAGGAGGTTCAGCTGGTGCTGCTTCAGCTCCGCCTTCTGTGCCTGCTTCGGCCGCTGCGGCCATATCTTCTGGTGCTTCTGCTCCTTGTCCGGCAGCATCTGCTGCTAATCCACCTGGAGATACTCCTACTGATCTCATATCTTGTGCAGAATCTGTTTTTGGTTTAAGAGTAGAACCGTTCTCTTCTCTCCATAATCTTTCGTTCTCTTTGATCTCCTCTTCGGTCATTCCTAAGAAACGCTTCATAGCAAAACGCTTGCTTAAATGAGGAATTTGAACTACTTGACTAAATGTTGCTGCTCTTGCTGTGTCAAGTTCTGATTGACGATAAGCAGCGAAGTTTTGAGGTTGATTGAATTTGAGTTCGAATAAACCCGAATCAATATTAACCCCTTGACTGTTCATCCAAATTTTAAATTCTAAATCAAATGTTTCTACAATCATAGATTGTAGACGTTTACAATATTCATTGAATCTTAATTCTTGGATGTATGCTGTTCCTACTTTGCCATCAGCCATGGTGTTTGGCTGTTCATCAATCGCTGTTGGCAAGTAGCTTGCAGGAATACGCAGAGCACGGAACAATTTATTAGTAAAATAACGTAGGTCTGTAATTTCGCCTAGGTTAGTTCCGCCTGGTAATGTTTCAACTTTAGAACCACGACCTTCTGCTGTCTGAGGGAAGAAGTAATCTTCGTTTACACTTAGTGGATTATAACTACTGTCTATGACGTTTGCTCCACCACCTGTGGCTGACGGAATGCGTCTTTGTTGGATTTCATTCTTAACACGTTCAACAAAGCTCATAGCCATGTGTGCTGGCATATTTCCAACGTCCACATAGAAAATACGTCTTTCTGGAGCACGTTGTATACGATAGATAATGATAGCATCTTCAAGCAATTCTTTCTGCTTGTAGACTTTGAAAACTGATTCTAATAATGAATTACCAAAAGGATAGTTGTTGTCAAGGCCTTCGCTTAGGCTAATGTGTATAACATTTTTTGCATCAACAGCTATTTCGTTTTGAGCATTTTGAAATCTTGTTCCTGGAGGATTAGCTGCTGCCCCTACCATACCGCGGCCGAACCCGCCTCCGGTGGTATATGAACTTGTCCCGCTAGGAGCTGTATTGGCTGTTCCGTGTGGTGTTACTGCTATTAAGTCTTTGAAATTAAAGTTAATATCTTTTAACACATACTGCTCAGGAATCTTACCTTCACTTTCGTTTACGATAATTTTAGATACTTTAGCAGCATCGACAAACAACCATTTCTTAGTTTGTGGATCTCTAACGAAGAAACAGTCTCCGTATTTGAATGCGTTTCTAACTATACGAAAGATTCGAGTTTCAAACTGATTCTGTTTGCACCATTTTTGCAAACTGTCTTTGATAATCTTAGTTTCAGTTGAAGTAGGGGATCCGCGAAATGCTACATGGAAAGGAGTTAAATTCTCTTTGTCTTTTTGTGTGCAAAATTCTGCAAGTATATCTAGAGCAGCATTAACCTCGCTATCCATATCCATGGTATCGTATTGCATATAACGTTCAACACGATTTGGGGCTCCTGCATATACGTCAGGTAAGAATGAGCTGTAATTTGCTCGTGCTGGTCCCGGTCTTCCTCGTCCGCTGATTGGACTTAAAGATTTGCTGTTTTCTATATTAACAGGAGTAAAGTATTTTTTCCAACTCATTATGAATTATCACTTAGACAGCAGCGTATACATCGCCTGAAAAGCTCTGTTGAACGCTGAGCTGTTTCTCGTTGACTTCGTGAACACCTTTATTGATTTTTATAAGTTGATCCATCTTAGTATTTAAGCTAGCCAACAAGGTTTCGGCTGAATCTTGAGTAGCTGGCGCAGGACCTTTTCCTTTGGCTTTATCTTCTGCTTCTTTTTTAGCAGCAGCATCTGCTTTGGCTTTTTCCTCTGCTTTGGCTTTTTCCTCTGCTTTGGCTTCTAATGCTTTTCTTTCGTTATCTGCACCTGCTACAGCCGATCTTTCAGGAGTTTTTGGTGCAGCCTGTGGCTGTGTTTTGCCTTCTTCTGGGTTTTTAACAAATGCACTCTTTTGTTGTTGAGCATAACCAAGCAACATCTGTGTCGGATCTTCGAGATTAAGTTCCTGCTCTTTTAATTCAGCAGCTTTATCTCTGGCTTTTTGCTCTCTATCATTAGCCGCTCCTAGACCACCTGCTCCTTTATTCTTTAAGTCTACTATTTTTTGATCAATTTTTGCAGCAGCTTCTTTTCGTTGCTGTGCTTTATTTTCTGAAGATCTTTCTGCCGCTTTAGCTTCTCTTTCTTTATCTCTATTCTTTTCTCTTTCGTCTAATTCTTTTCTTGCTTGATCTCTAAGTTCTTGACGTTTCTTAGCTTCTTCTTCTGATATTCCTCCTAGAGCATTAGGAATCATCACTAGAAGTCCGTCCATCCAATCTTGTAATGTTAACCATAGCCTAGAAAAATTATCTTTGACCGCTTCAATAGCTGTTCCGAACGTCCATCCAGATTTGTAGAGATAGGTAAACAATCCCACTAATGCAACAATAGGTGCTACAATAGCTAAAATTGGTGCAGCCGCTGCCCATGCCGCTGTGGCTAATCCTCCTAGACCTAAACTAGATGCAATCAATAATCCGTTTCGAATTAATTCTAAACCATTCATGATGGCCACATAACCTGCATAAGCTACCAAAGCTGTGCCTAAAGCTAACAATATAGGTTGTAAATTATCAGCGATAAAAGTATACATCTTTTCAAATACCGGATAAACATAATCCATTATTACACCGCCGATAGTCTGTAATGCTGGCCATACATAAGTTTGTATAACTTCTCCCACTGCTTGAAGAGCAGGCCATACATCTACCATTATTATCGCTCCTAGATCAAGGAATATAGGATATAAGGTATCTTTGATAAAAGATGATACTTCTTCAAACACTGGTTTTAAATTAGTGATTAAAAAGTTTCCAACTTCAGTTATCACAGCTGAAAATATCTGGAACGCAGGAACTACCCAATTCATAACAAGATCTGCTGCGACTTGGAATGCTTTTAATAGTAAGTCAAGTATGCCGCTGTTAGCTAATGCCATTTGAAAACTGTTGCTAAATGCTGCTAGATTTTGTTTTGCTTTTTCCATCGCTGCCGCTTGAGCTGCTGCTGCTTTTTCTTGTTCTGTTAGGGCTTTTTCTTTTCCGTTAATATCACGCTTGGCTAATTCTGCCAGACCGATATAGGTATTACCAAATTGCTGGCTATTATATAAAGCCTGTGTCCTTGCTTCGTCTGACTGAGCAGCTACTTTAGCTTCTCTAATCGCTCCTTTATAAGCATTGTCATAAGATTGTTGTGTAAGTTTTCCGCCGCCTTGAAGAATCTGTCCCATCTTCATAACTTCTTGTGCGGTTCCGCCCATCTGTTGATTGAATAAGATAGCTGCATCAGAAGTAATGTTGCCTGTGGCTATCATATCTTTAACAGCTTCTTGTTGTTCTTTAGGGAACTGGCTAATAAAGTTATTCATCATCTTTTGCTGGTCAGCGTCGAGATGAGCGGTAGCTGCACGGAATTGTGCGTCTTTCATTCTAGCTTCTTGTTCTTTTTGAATTTCTGCCCTGTTCTGGCCTGTAATTTTTGCCAATGCATCTAATTCTTTTAGGTATTGTCCTGCACCAGCAGCTAATTCTTTTGTTGATTTATTTTGTAAAGCTCCGTTGGCATTATACATTTTAATATAGGTTGCCATTCCTTGATTAACCTGTTCTGTGGTCATACCAAGGCCGTATAATTGAGCGCCAATTCCGCTGTTTCTCATTTCTTTACCAAGATCAGCAAATCGTTTAGCACCTGCTTCAGTGGTTCCGCCTAAGGTCATTAATGCTTCACTGTTCTGAGCAATTAACGCACCAAACTTGTCCATGGTCATACCAGCAGCTGATGCAGCTGATGCAAATCCGTTTAGGCTATTTCCAAATGTTGCGCCACCTGCTGTAGCTGATTGATACGATGCTAGAGTTTTATCTGCGGCAGCGGCCACAGCTCCAAATACTGTGCCTAAAACAGGAATACCTGAAAATACTGAAGCAGCTCCGCTAAAACTGTCACCAACGTTGGCAAATTTTTGTATTAACTGTGCGCTCTGTTCTCCCAGAGCCATAAATCCGCCAGTGACCTGTTGTATTGGTCTTATAGCTGCGCCAACTGCTTTACCGAGACCAAACATGCTAGGAGCAGATTTTTTACCGCCGTCTTCGGCACCGCCTTTACCAGTTCCGCTACCGCCTTTATTTTTTTCTTCAAGACCTGGCTTGCCACCTTTTTTATAACCGCCACCGGCACCGCCTTCGATCGCTTTTAATATCTCTCTGAGGGTTGATTCTGTGGCCGCATTTTTGGCTTCTACATT
>JACCDL011417943.1_pt1 | contig 11598 bp, 5 predicted proteins | sample 7441931 | NCBI WGS metagenome assembly JACCDL01 (sample SAMN15323437, study PRJNA562643) | freshwater metagenome | isolation source: river surface water | place: USA:Blue River Watershed | collected 2017-08-16 | reverse complement strand
CGCGTTGCCGCCGCCGATGCCGATCGGCGTCTCCTGTTCGAGTGCGTAGCAGAAGGAGCCGCGGAAGCGGTCGTCGTCTCGGTTCACGCGCGTGTAGTCGGACAGCGGCATGGTCCGGACGCGGGAGAGGGGCCATTCCTTCAGGAACTTGTTCATCATGTCCTGATACTTGGGCTCGGAGCAGATCGGCAGGGGCATGGTCACAGAAGACACATTTCTTAGTCCCCGCACAACAGGGTTTGATAAGATTGTTATTGTTTTGGTAATCGTGTTGGAGAAAGAGGCACGGCAGGCCTTATTGCTGATGACAAAACACCCCAATAACCGATAAATAGTTGAGTGTTACTCGGGTTGAGGCTGAATGCTTACCAAAAACAAGAAGCATGAAGATAATCCGAAACATCGGCACCGAGCGTGTCATCGACGAGCTTGGCCAAGCCTTGCCTGAAGGTGGCTCGCTGGATGCCGCCACCTCAGGTGTGTCGCTGTTCGCCTACGCCGCATTGAAGGATGAGCTGGAACGTCTTGCATCCGCGCGATTGGTGGTTGCGAAGGAGGGTTTCGCATCATCGGCTTTGCTAGGTTCGGACGCCGACAGGGCTGCGCGGAATCGGCTGCAATCTCCGAAGCTTGCCGCGGATTTCTCGAAGTGGTTGGCGACTAAAGCGGAGATGCGGTCTTCGCCCGGTTATCTCCACCAGGCTATGCTGTCCGCCAAGGACGCCCAAGGGGGTGCGGTAAAGGCCATCGCAGGAGGTTGTTCGCTCACTACGGATGGCATCGGTGTTGCGGCCGGGAGCCAGTTCAGTCTTGTCCAGTCGACCGAGAGTGCAGAGGAAGCGAAGATGATGGCAGGCTGGTTCGAGCAGGTGTGGGGTTCGCTGCCTTCAGATTCAGGTGCGAAGGGAAAACTATTGGCCGAGCTTAGGGAAATCGATGCACGCAGGGAGCCTTACTTGGCCTACCTGCTTATGCTCCATCATCTTTTTGGAAAAAGCAGCGAAGCCATCGACGAGGACAAGGTGGTGAAGTCTGCCACGGGTATCAGGGAGACAGCCGTCTGGAAGAAGCTGTTCAAGTTCCAGCGCGACGGCGTGATCGGCGCCATCGACAAGCTCGAGAAGTTCGGAGGTTGCATCATCGCCGATAGCGTGGGTCTCGGTAAGACCTTCGAGGCATTGGCTATCATCAAGTATTACGAACTTCGCAACGACAGGGTGCTGGTGCTGGCCCCTAAGCGCCTTCGTGATAACTGGACGCTATACAAGACGAACGACAGGCGTAATGCGCTTTCTGGCGACCGGCTTAACTATGACGTTCTTAATCACACGGACCTTTCGCGTGATTCCGGTCGCTCGGGCGACATCGAGTTATCCCACGTAAACTGGGGCAACTACGACCTCGTGGTGATCGATGAGTCGCACAATTTTCGAAACAAGAAGAGTCCAAGGCAGGGTCAGGAGACGCGCTATGACCGGCTGATGCGGAAGATCATCAAGGAGGGCGTCAAGACCCGGGTGCTCATGCTCTCGGCCACGCCGGTGAACAATCGCCTCGCCGACCTAAAGAACCAGATTTCTTTCGTGACTGAAGGCCGTGATGAAGCATTGGCCGAGCATGGGTTGGCCAGCATCGAATCGACCGTCAGGAAGGCTCAGATCCAGTTCAATCGTTGGCTAAGCATGCCGGCGGGAGAGCGGACATCGGCGATGTTGGTCGAGATGCTGGGCTTCGATTATTTCAAGCTTCTGGACCTGCTCACCATCGCCCGGTCGAGGCGACATGTCGAAAAATACTACGGAACCTCGGAGACCGGGAAATTCCCGGAAAGGCTCAAGCCGATCAATTACAAGCCCGACGTCGACCGCGACGGGAAGTTCCAGTCGATAAGGGAGATCAACAACGAGATCAGGCGCCTGACCCTCGCGGCTTATGCGCCGCTCAGGTATGTGATTCCATCCAAGCAGCAGGCCTACGATGAGAAGTATAGCACCCAGGTGCGCGGTGGCGAAAGTTTCTTCCGCCAGGCCGATCGCGAGGAAAGCCTGATTCATCTCATGAGGATCAATATCCTCAAGCGCATGGAAAGCGCCGTTCCCTCGTTCGCCTTGACCGTCAAGAGACAGCTGGAGGACGTGGAGGCGACATTGGCGAAAATCGAAGCAAGGCAGGAATCGCTCGAAGAAATCGAGATCGACGACGTCGAGGTCGATGATCCCACTTACGAAAGCCTGCTCGTCGGGCGCAAAGTCAAGGTCCTGCTGAAAGACGTAGATCTGATCCGCTGGAAGCAGGACCTGGTTGAAGACCGTAACCGCCTCGCGACGCTGTATTCGGCCGCCAAGGCGGTCGGGACGGCGCGAGATGCGAAACTGGAAAAGCTCAAGGAGGTCATCGCCGGAAAGATAAGAACCCCGCTGAATCCGGAAAACCGCAAGGTCCTGGTTTTCACCGCCTTTGCGGATACCGCGAAGTATCTCTATTCAGAATTGTCGGCATGGGCTAAGTCGGAATTCGGGCTTCAATCAGCATTGGTCACGGGAAGCGGAAACAACCAGTGCACGCTAACCGGACTCCCGAAGGACCTTGCCAGCATCCTTACGGCATTCTCTCCCAAATCAAAGGAGCGTCCGGCGGAGTTTTCTTCCGAGGGAGAAATAGACCTGATCTTTGCGACGGATTGCATCAGCGAGGGCCAGAACCTCCAGGACTGCGATTATCTGATCAACTACGATATCCACTGGAACCCCGTACGTATCATCCAGCGCTTCGGCCGAATCGACCGAATCGGCTCGGGGAATTCGAAGATTCAACTGGTCAACTTCTGGCCGAACATCGAACTCGAGGAATACATCAACCTGGAGCAGCGTGTTTCCGGCAGGATGGTGCTTCTGGATATCTCGGCGACAGGGGAGGAGAACATCATTGAGCAGGCCGCCGGCGACCAGATGAACGACCTTGAGTATCGCAGGACCCAGCTTCTCAAACTTCAGGACGCCGTCATCGACCTCGAAGATCTTTCGGCGGGAGTTTCGATTACCGATCTCACGCTTACGGATTTCAGGATAGATTTGGCCCGTTATGCCAAGGCGAATTCCGGGCGCTTGGAGTCATTGCCTATCGGCACCTATGCGGTCACCACGACGAGAGACCTGTCGATCCCGACAGGCATCATCTTCTGCCTCAAGGCCGTGGGTGAGAATGCGGGTCAGGGTATTGAGCCAGGCTATCCGTTGTCTCCGCACTACTTAGTGCACGTAGGGGATGACGGATCGACCTTGTTGCCATATACCCAGGCGAAATCAGTCATGGATCGGCTTAAGCGTCTCTGCTCGGGCAGAGATCATCCCGATGAGGGCGCCTATGACATATTCAAGAGGTCGACCAAAGACGGAAACGACATGAGCCATGCCTGCGAACTTTTATCCGCAGCCGTAGCCTCGGTTGTCGGAAAAAAGGAGGAGCGTGCCATGGCTAGTCTTTTCAGCTCCGGTGGAACCCATGCTTTGAAGGGGGAATTCGCTGGCATGAATGATTTCGAAGTCATGGCATACCTCGTGGTATTGCCGGAAGCCTAGAGATGAAGTCGGAAGATGTCGTCCGTGCGCTAGGCCTTCCGCCCGCCGCATTCATCAATCAGCGCATCCCCAAGAAGATGCTCATCGAGAACACCGTGACGACGGCGGCCGAGAAAAAGCTCATCAATCAGCATGTAGACGAACTGAGGTGGACGGCTGTCATCAAGCCGGCTTCAGCGGGGATACCGGCGTTCAGCGATGAACGGAGTGAATACCTGGAGGTCGCAGTGCTTGAGATGAGATGCCGTGAAGGCTGTGCTCCCCAAAGAATCGCGACTCTTATCCATAGGGCCATACCTTATCCGTTGATGCTGATCCAAGAGAACTTAGGGTCGGCTACGATCTCACTGACCCATTTGCGCAGATCTCAGGCTGCTGCCGGAGAGACAGTCCTGGATGGTGACCTTTACAGTGCCGAGCTGCGCCATGACAAAGACGCGACAGGCCTATTCCTGGAATCGCTTGGGGTAACGAAGCAACCGCAAGGCAACCTGAAAGACTTCTACCAAGGATGGGTCCTGAAGGTGGAGGCTTACGCCGCATCACGCATAACCGGACAGTTTGTCGCTGAAATCCGACCGGATGCGGCGTTTCGAAGGCGAACAGCCTTGGCCGAGCATGAAAAGCTGACCAAGGAGATCTCCTCCTTGAGGGCCAAGGCCGGCAAAGAGCGGCAAGTGAGTCGCCGGGTCGAGTTCAACCTGAAGCTGAAGGAGCTCGAATCTCTACTCGCAAAAGCTATCGCAGATTTATAGACATCAGGCCACCCCATGAAGAAGTTTACCGGAAGCGATAAAGAGGCGAAATCTGTGGATTTGGTGAACGATAATATTTCGAAACTCAGGGCTCTTTTCCCCGAGCTGATCACCGAGTCGGCAGACGGAACATCCGTTAATGTAGACGTATTGAAGCAACTGGTCGGCGACAGGACGTTGGCCGATGCGGACGAAAAATACGGGTTGAATTGGCATGGCAAACGCCGCGCCCGTCAGGTCGCCTTGACGCCTTCTACGGGCACCTTGAGGCCATGCCCCGAGGATAGCGTAGATTGGGAGAGGACGAAGAACCTCATGATTGAGGGCGACAACCTCGAAGTTCTCAAGCTCCTCCAGAAATCCTACGCCGGGAAGGTGAAGCTCATCTACATCGACCCACCCTACAATACCGGAAAGGACTTCGTGTATCCGGACAACTTTCAGGATAGCATTAAGAACTACCTTGAACTCACCGGCCAGACTGGCGAGGGAGGGGCTAAGCTGACCACTAATCTCGAGGTGTCGGGCCGTTTTCATACGGATTGGTTGAACATGATGTATCCACGCCTGAAGTTGGCGAAGAACCTGCTGCGTGACGATGGGGTCATCTTCGTCTCAATAGATGACAACGAGATCGATAATATGTTGAAGGTTTGCGCGGAAATATTCGGCGAAGAAAATTACTGCGGGTGCTTCATTTGGGAGAAGAAAAAGAAACCCTCGTTCTTGAGCGCCAATATGGGCAGCGTGACAGAGTACATTGTCTGCTATTCAAAGAACAGGCTTTCCTCACCTCCATTCGCAGCTGGCGTTGTCGAAGATGGGAAGAAATACCCTTTCAATAATGCCGGGAATGCCATTCAAACCCTAACGTTTCCTCCGCAAAGCGTCAGGTTCACGATGGATGATCAAGCCGTAAGCCCTCAGGACATGTCAGAGGGAAATATCAAGACCGAGCTTCTGGATGACGTCATCATTAGGTCTGGTCGAAATTCGAATGAGTTCCGATTGAGAGGCGAATGGCGTTATTCCCAGAATAAGCTCGAAGAGATGATTAACGCTGGCGCTGAAATCGTCATTAGTAAGGTTCCGTTCAGGCCAAATTACATAAATCGGTCGGGCGACCTCAAGAAGACCACCAATTTGCTTTCTCATCGGACTAATCAAATACCGACAAACGAAGACGCCACCGAGGAGATACGCCAACTGTTTGGAGCTGATGTCATGAGTCACCCAAAACCAAGTGGCTTGCTCAAGTATTTGGTCAGAGCCGTCACAGGGGATGGCGACATCATCCTAGATTTTTTTGCAGGATCCGGGACGACCGCACACGGCGCTTGGCTTCAAAATGCAGAGGACGGAAATGCGCGAAACTTCATCCTTGTTCAAATCCCTGAGACGATGATGGCCAGCAATCAGGAGTCCAAGCCAGGCTGGGACTATTGCGTATCGAAGGGTGTTGTTCCGACAATCGCTTCGATATGCCGGGAACGACTTAAGCTTACGGGTGCCAAGGTCCGTCAGGAAAATGCGCTCTTCGCAGGTGATCTCGGCTTCAGAGTCTTCAAGCTGGATTCCACTAACATCCGCGAATGGGATCCGGATGGCGCAAAGATCGCCGAAAGCCTGGAAGCCCATGTCGAGCATATCAAGGCTAGCCGATCCGAGCAGGATATCCTGTACGAGCTCCTATTGAAGCTCGGCCTAGACCTATGTGTTCCTATCGAGACTAGGAAGATTGCCGGCAAGGACGTCCATAGCATCGGGGCCGGCGCACTGATCGCCTGCCTGTCGCCAGCTGTTGGTCAAAATGAGGTCGAGGCCCTTGCGCAGGGTATCGTTGCCTGGCATAAAGAACTTAAGTCAGCCGGGGAATCCACCCTTATCTTTAGGGACAACGCCTTCTCGGACGACATCGCCAAGACGAATCTCACTTCTATCCTCAACCAAAACGGACTCCATAACGTCCGAAGCCTTTAAATAAATGGACCCTATTAAATCCGAAGACCCCATCGCTAATTCTGCCGACATAGTGGCTGGAAACATCGCCCGTCTTAAGCAGTTCTTCCCCGAGGCTAGTAAGGAGGGAAAGCTGGATTTTGACGTCTTGAAGCAGCTTCTCGGTGGCCAAATCGACGAGTCCGACGAGAAGTATGGCCTTAATTGGCATGGCAAGCGACGAGCCCGACAGATTGCGCTTACTCCGTCTACGGGAACTTTGCGTCCTTGTCCCGAGGATAGCGTCGACTGGGACAAGACCAAGAACCTCATGATCGAGGGCGATAACCTCGAAGTCCTCAAGCTCCTCCAGAAATCCTACGCCGGGAAGGTGAAGCTCATCTATATCGACCCGCCCTACAATACGGGCAAGGACTTCGTATATCCGGACAATTTCCAGGATAGTATCAAAAACTACCTCGAGCTTACGGGCCAGTCTGGCGAAGGAGGCAAGAAGCTGACCTCTAATCAGGAATCTTCTGGCCGGTACCACACCGACTGGTTGAACATGATGTATCCCCGGTTGAGCTTGGCTAGGCAGCTTATCAAGAAAGACGGCGCGATTTTCCTATCATGCGATGAAGGCGAGCAAGCCAGGGTCCGTCTTGTCATGGATGAGATATTTGGAGAAGAAAACTTCGTCGCAGACATCGTATGGGCGGCAGGGCGAAAGAATGACTCAAAATATATCTCGGTTTCTCACGAATATATTATCTGTTATGCGCGTGACTTAGCGTGGCTTCGGGAGAACAAAATCGAGTGGAAGCAGCGAAAAAAAGGACTTGAAGCTATTTACAAGAAGCTCGAAGAGCTGACGTCGGAGAATGGAGCTAATTATCAGAAAAGCACCTTGGAATTGAAGGCATGGTTCAAGTCTCTCCCCGATGGTGCACCTGAGAAGGCGCATCAACATTACTCGCACGTAGACAGGCGCGGGGTCTTTTTCCCCGGTGATATATCCTGGCCTGGCGGAGGAGGGCCGCGGTATGAAGTAATCAATCCGAAGACCGGGCGTCCGGTTAAATGTCCATCTCGTGGTTGGATCGTTAGTGAAGCTCGTATGAAAGAGTGGATCTCCGAAGACAAGGTGCACTTCGGGGAAGGCCAAGATTCCGTTCCATGCGTTAAGCGATACTTGAAAAACACCGAGATGGAGGCGCCTTACAGCGTATTTTATCAGGATGGAAGAGCCGCATCGAAGCGACTGCGGGCCCTCATGGGCAAGGACGTATTCGATTTTCCAAAAGATGAGTTAATTCTTCGCGAATTGATCGAGATGATCACCAGCGAGGATGACATAATCTTGGATTTTTTTGCGGGATCAGGAACGACGGGGCATGCCGTGTTGCTTCAGAACGCCGCCTCTGGAGGCCGAAGAAATTACGTATTAGTCCAGATTCCCGAGAAACTTGACGATAGCAACGAGAGCCAATTAGAGGCGATAGAGTTCTGCGATGAAATCAGGGCACCGAGAAATATCGCATCGCTTACGAAGGAGAGGCTGAGGCGATGTGGTAAGCAGGTTAAGCTCGACCACCCCATGTTTGCAGGGGACGCGGGCTTCCGTGTCTTCAAGTTGGATTCCACCAATATCCGTGAGTGGGACCCGGACGGCACAAAGATCGCAGACAGCCTGGAAGCGCATGTCGAACACATGAAGCAAGGTCGCTCCGAACAGGATATCCTCTTTGAGCTCCTCTTGAAGCTGGGTCTGGATCTTTGCGTGCCCATAGAGAAAAAGAAAGTCGCCGGTAAAGAGATTCATAGCATCGGAAGCGGCGTGCTTATCGCTTGTCTCGCTTCCTCCGTCACTCAGGACGATGTCGAGGCATTGGCACAAGGAATCGTGGCTTGGCTCAAGGAGCTCAAGCCGGCTGGCGAATCCACGATCGTATTCAGGGACAACGCCTTCTCGGACGACATCGCCAAGACGAACCTCACCTCAATCCTTAATCAAAACGGACTCCATAACGTCCGAAGCCTCTGAGACATGAAAATCAAATTTGAATCTACGCTGGAGTATCAGCAGCAGGCCATCCAGGCCGCCTGCGACTTGTTCCGCGGACAGGAGGTCTGCCGTACGGAATTCACGGTGACCAGGAGTGAGTCCGACGGGACCAGCCTACCGGGCATGCAAAATGACCTTGGTATCGGCAATAGGCTCCAGGTTCTTCCTGACGAGCTGCTGGCGAACCTCCGTGAAGTTCAGTTCCGCAACGGATTGGCTCCTTCCGACAAGTTGGAATCCAATGATTTCACGATCGAAATGGAAACAGGTACGGGGAAGACCTACGTATACCTGCGCACGATCTTCGAACTGAACAAGAGGTATGGCTTCACCAAGTTCGTCATCGTGGTGCCTTCGATCGCCATCAAGGAAGGCGTGCTGAAGAGCCTGCAGATCACCGAGGAACACATGAGGTCTCTCTATGCGGGCGTCCCTTGCGACTACTTCCTCTACGATTCCGGAAGACTTGGCCAGGTCCGCAATTTCGCCACGAGCTCACAGATCCAGGTCATGGTGATGACCGTGGGCGCCATCAATAAATTTGGAGATGACCAGAAAGCTAAGAACGTAATGTATCAGGAGAGCGAGAAGACTGGCGGCGAAAAGCCGATCGACCTTATCACCTCAACCAACCCGATCGTCATCGTAGATGAGCCGCAGAGCGTCGAAGGTGGCTTGGACGGCAAAGGCAAGCAGGCGCTTAATCGCATGAAGCCTCTTTGCACATTCAGGTATTCGGCCACTCCGAAGGATTCGCTACACAAGATTTTCCGCCTCGATGCGGTCGACGCCTACGAGCGAATGCTCGTCAAGCAGATCGAAGTCGCCGCTGCGACGATCGAAGGCGGCCACAATAAGGCCTACGTCAGGCTCATATCTACTTCCGGCAAAAAAGGCGTCATCACCGCAAAGCTGGAACTGGATGCCTCAGGTGGCAAAGGTGTGACCCGCAAGGAGGTGGTGGTCCAGGACGGTGATAAGATTCAAGAACTGACTAATAGAGACATCTATGAGGATTTTTTGGTAGGCGAAATCACGGTCGGAAAAGGGTCTGAATCCATGTTGCTCCGCTATCCTGGCGGAGAACAGTTGCTTAAGCCCGGCCAAGCCTACGGAGATGTCGATCAGTCTGCCGTTCAGCGCCAGATGATCAAGCGGACGATCAAGGAGCACCTGGATAAAGAGCTGCGACTTGCCCCCCATGGAATCAAGGTCCTGAGCCTCTTCTTCGTCGACACTGTTGAGAAATACCGACGTTATGACTCCGAAGGCAACCGTCTCAAAGGAGAATACGCCCTCATCTTCGAGGAGGAATACGCCAAGCTCATCAAGGACTCTAGGTATGCAGACCTTGTAGCCAGCCTTGATCTCAAGGCTCTGCCTTCCGAGGTGCATGACGGTTACTTCTCGGTCGATAAAAAGAAGGTTGCCGGAAAGACCGTAGAATTCTCCGTAGATACAAAAGGCTCAGATTCACGAGACGAAGACACCTATAGTCTGATTATGAAGGATAAGGAGAAGCTCCTTAGCATGAAGGAGCCCCTTAGGTTCATTTTCTCCCACTCTGCCCTCCGTGAGGGCTGGGATAACCCTAACGTGTTCCAGATCTGTGCCCTTCGTGAGATGTCTTCAGAGCAGCAGCGTCGCCAGACCATCGGTCGTGGCCTCCGCATCTGTGTGAATCAAGAAGGGGAGCGTGTCCGCGGCTTTGAATATAATACTCTCACCGTGGTCGCCATGGAAAGCTATGAGGCTTTCGCGGAAAACCTTCAGAAGGAGATCGAGCAAGAAACCGGAACCAAGTTCGGCATGATCGAACCTCATCAGTTCGCTCCAGTCGCACTCGTTGGTCCCGATGGAAAGGTCAGCACGCTAGGGCTCGATAAATCCAAGGCGATTTATGAGCACCTTAAGTCCAACGGTTACATCAACGGCCAAGGAAAGGTGCAGGACACCCTCCGCGTCGCGCTCAAGGAAGGGACTCTTGCCTTGCCGGCGGGGATGGAAGCCAGCCTGCCGCAGGTGTCAGACTTGCTTCGCAAGATGGCTGGGCGTCTTGAGATCAAGAACGCCGATGAACGTAAGATGATCAAGACACGCCAGGCAGTTCTTCATTCGGCTGAGTTCAAGGCGCTGTGGGACCGCATCAAGCATAAGACCACCTACCGCGTCAAATTCGACAGCGAGGAGCTTATCAAGAAGTCCGTTGAAGCGATCAAGTCGGACAACTTCATAATCGCTAAGACGCGTATCCAGTGGAACAAGGCCAAGCTCGGTATCGACCGTGCGGCCATCAGTGCGACGGAGGTGAAGAATTCGGCAAAAACTGAGAATCTAGACGAGGATGACATCGTCCTGCCTGACATCCTGACAATTCTTCAGGATAAGACGGCGCTGACCAGAAAGACTATCGCACGTATCCTGATCGAGTCGTCCCGGCTCCATGATTTTAAACGCAATCCGCAGCAGTATATCGATCTCGTAGCTGAAGTGATCAATAGGCAGAAGCGGTATGCCCTTGTCGACGGCATCAAGTATAACCGGATCGGCTCAGACGAATACTATTCCCAGGAACTCTTCGAGTCCGAAGAACTTAGTGGCTACATCAAGAGCATGGTAGACGTGACCAAGGGAGCCCATGAGCAGGTCGTTTATCAATCTGACACGGAGCGGAGTTTCGCTGAACAGCTCGAGAACAACGAATCGGTGAAAGTCTTCGCGAAACTTCCGGGCTGGTTCCAGGTGCCCACTCCGCTTGGCCCCTACAACCCCGATTGGGCTGTCCTTGTCGCCAAGGACGGAGGCGAACAACTTTACTTTGTCGTGGAGACTAAGTCATCTCTCTTCACGGACGACCTACGGGATAAGGAGAGTTCCAAGATTCGTTGCGGTGAAGCGCATTTCTCTGAGCTCGGAACTTACGGAAGCAATCCTGCACGATTCAAGAAGGCGACCCAGTTCAACGATCTCCTGTCCGACTAGGAGTCAGGCTACGATTATCCTGCCAATAAAAAGGGGACCTCCTTCGGAGGTCCCCTGGATGACTAAGCGCGGGGCTTAGCGGCTGGGCGGATTGTTGCTTTGGCCTCCTCCCGAGGGGCGACCAGTGTTGCTGGACCTGTGGGGGTCAGATCACGGTGTCAGGCCGTACCTAATGAATGGTGGGCCGAAACTCACGTGAAAGAAGTAAATCTAGTTAAAGCTGATTTACGGGTACGGTTAAACCCCATTAGCTTTAGTCAGGTCTAGTCTAGGCCTG
>JACCDL010251443.1_pt1 | contig 11604 bp, 9 predicted proteins | sample 7441931 | NCBI WGS metagenome assembly JACCDL01 (sample SAMN15323437, study PRJNA562643) | freshwater metagenome | isolation source: river surface water | place: USA:Blue River Watershed | collected 2017-08-16 | reverse complement strand
GGTGGCAGCTCAGGCCGCATCGTCGGCAAATTCGCGCGGCTTACCATCCGGCAGGCCCCACCATGAGACGATCAGCGCCATCAGCACCACGCCCCAGGTATACCATAGCCCGGAATAGGGATCGCCCGTCCGCGCAACGATAAAGCTGGCGATGAACGGCAGGAAGCCGCCGAAATAGCCGGTGCCGATATGATAGGGGATCGACATCGAGCTGTAGCGCACCTTGGGCGGGAACATTTCTGCCAGCAGCGCGGCAACAGGGCCATAGGTGGCGGCAGACAGCGCCATCAGCACCAGCAGGGCACCGACGATCAGGGCAGACTGGCCAAGGCTTGGTTTGTGCTTGGCAAAGTTGAACACGGTCTTGCCGGCGCGGGCCTCAATCTCGGCCTTGCGGGCCTTGGCGTCGGCCCAGTTGATCCCGTCAAGCGCGACCACCTGATTACCGCCCATCACCAGTTCAAGCTGGTCGCCTTGCTCCAGCGTATAGGCGACACCGGAAGAGGCGAAGTCACCCATCAGCTTGCCACACTGGGTGGTCTGCTTGGGCGCGAAGGGATCGTACTTGCAGTCTGCGCCGCGGATCGTCCACTCGATCGCTGCGTGCTGTTCCGGGTTCTTCGCGACCGAACCGATGAACCAGAAGGTCGGGAACAGGAGCAGCAGGGTCAGAGCATAGCCGATCACAATCGGCTTCTTGCGACCGACACGGTCAGAGAGGCTGCCGAAATAGATGTAGAAACCCATCCCGATCAGCGCGGCAATGCCGACGATAATCTCTGCCGTAGTGCTTTCGACATGCATGGCGTTCTGCAGGAACGAAAGGCCCGAGAACATGGCGGTGTACCAGATCACGGTCAGGCCCGCGGCGATGCCGAACAGCGCGATGAAAATCCGCTTCTTGTTGCCCGGATAGGTGAAGCTTTCGACGAAGGGATTGCCCGAGGTTTCACCGGCCTCCTTCATCGCCTGGAAGACCGGGCTTTCAGAAAGCTTGAACCGCATCCACAATGAAACGGCCAGCAGCAGCAGGCTAAGCAAGAAGGGTACGCGCCAGCCCCATTCGTTCCAGGTGGCATCGCTCATCACCACCTTGCAGCCGAGCACGACCACCAGGCTCAGCACAAAGCCGCCAACCACGCTGGCCTGGATGTAACTGGTGAAATAGCCGCGCCGCTTGAACGGGGAATGCTCAGCCACATAGATCGCCGCGCCGCCATATTCACCGCCCAGCGCCAGCCCTTGCAGGATGCGCAGCACGATGACGATGGCGGGGGCCCAATAGCCAATGTCGGCCGCCGCCGGGATCAAGCCGACCCCCGCCGTGGCGACCCCCATCAGGGTTACCGTAACCAGAAAGGTATACTTGCGGCCCAGCTTGTCGCCCAGATAACCGAACAGCACGGCGCCGAGCGGGCGGAACCCGAAGCCAACCGCAAAGACCAGCCAGAACAGCAGCATTTCCAGGGTTGCGTTTCCGGTCGGGAAGAAGGTCTTGGAAAGGATCGCCCCGAGCGCGCCGTAGATGAAGAAGTCATACCATTCGAACACCGTCCCGGCCGAAGACGCCGCGATGACAAGGCGCATGTCAGACGCGGATGGTTCGTGATGAGCGGGCTGATCAGCCATGGCTTCCCCTGTTATGTAATTTCGTTAAGCGTTCTCTAGCCGGGCTTTGCTGTGCTGCAAAGCGCGACTAGCGCCGCTTCCCACGGCAAGGTTATCGCCCCGTGCCGTGCCGGATAGTCCCGTGCCGCTGCAATGGCGCTGAACCCAGGCCAGCCGGGCATCGCAGCGCCATTCTTCAGCCATTGCCGGATAGCCTCCAACTGCGCTGCGATTGCTTCCGCGTCCTGGCCGATCGCGCCCTGTGCGAAGAGCGCAGCGCTTGCTTGGCCAATCGCGCAGGCCTGGGGCCGCAGGCCGATGCCGGTGATCCGCCCTGCACCATCCACCGCCAGCGAAAGGGTGAGGCTGCTGCCACAGGTGGCTGACCTTGCGGCACCTTGGAACGGCATGCCAGCATCATGGGGCCACTGGCTGAGTGACGTGGCAAGCGCGAGCACCTCACGCGTGTAGAGAGTGCCGCCGTTGACCAAGGATCAGGACTTGCCCTGACCCAGGCGGTTCGCCTCAGCCTCGACCGCTTCCTTGCGGCGTTCGGCGATCATCTTGACCAATGCCTCACTGCTGGCGTTGATGAAGGGATAGCTGCGTGACTGGGTGATCCAGTCCGGCCGACCACCCACACCCCAGACAGTATCGTAACCCAGCACCAGGACCGAAAAGCCCAATACCGCAATCACCATCCCTTTGACCGCGCCGAACCCCAGACCCAGTAACCGGTCGATCGGCCCAAGCACGGATTCGCGGCTGGCTGCGCCCATGCGGTTGGCAACCAATTTGACCACGCCATAGGGCACGAGCAGCAGCACGGCGAAAGCCAGCACGCTTGCCCCGGATTCATTGCCAACCCGCGGAACAAGCCAGGCCGACAAGGGAGAATGCAGATTATGGATCGCGAACAGCGCGATGACCCATGCGGCCAGGGCCAGAATCTCTTGCACAAATCCGCGCATAAAGCCGGTAATTACGCCAAGCCCGACCAGGACCAGCACTGCGATATCGAAACCCGTCATGGCCCGGAATCTATGATCCGCCCATAACCTGGTCAACGAGATTTCGGAGCAGCGCGATCTCACGATGGCCCTTGGCCATTCCGGCGCCGTCACCCGGACCGAATGCCTTGGCAAAACCCAGCTTGGCCGCTTCCTTCAACCGCAACGGACCGTGGGCAACCGGGCGCACCTCACCCGCCAGCGAAACCTCTCCGAACCAAACGGCATCGTTGGGCAGCGGACGATCTGCCAAGGCCGAAATCAGCGCAGCCGCCACGGCCAGGTCAGCCGCCGGATCGCCAAGACGATAGCCACCCGCGACGTTGAGATAGACTTCGCACGAGGAGAAATTGAGCCCGCAGCGCGCCTCCAGCACGGCCAGCAGCATGGCCAGCCGGCCGCTATCCCAGCCCACGACCGCGCGGCGCGGGGTGGCTCCACTGGCGAGCCGCACGATCAGCGCCTGGATTTCCACCAGCACCGGGCGCGTCCCTTCCATCGCCGGGAAGACCGCGCTGCCCGGCACGGCATTTTCGCGGCCCGACAGGAACAGCATCGACGGATTGCCGACCTCTTCCAGCCCCTGTCCGGCCATGGCGAACACGCCAATCTCGTCAACCGGACCAAACCGGTTCTTGAGGTTGCGCAGGATGCGGTATTGGTGGCTACGCTCACCCTCAAAGCTCATCACCACGTCGACCATGTGTTCCAGCACGCGCGGACCAGCGATCGAGCCATCCTTGGTGACATGCCCGACCAGCACCAGCGCCGCGCCGCATTCCTTGGCAAAGCGGATCAGTTCGAACGCGGAAGCGCGCACCTGGCTGACCGTGCCGGGTGCCCCTTCGATCTGATCAGAGTGCATGGTCTGGATCGAATCGATCACCAACAGGGCGGGCGGCGCCATGCCGCCCAGCGTGGTCAGGATATCACGCACCGAAGTTGCCGCAGCGAGGCGGATCGGCGCATCGGCGAGGCCAAGCCGCTCGGCGCGCAGGCGCACCTGCCCGGCGGCCTCTTCACCGCTGATATAGACCACCTCGCCCCCGGCGCGGGCCATCTGCGCCGCGGCCTGGATCAACAGGGTCGATTTCCCGATGCCGGGATCGCCGCCCATCAGCACCGCCGAACCGGGGACCAGACCGCCGCCCAGTGCCCGATCGAATTCCGCAATCCCGGTACTGCGCCGCACGAGCTTTTCGCCCGGGGTGTCCAACGGCTCAAACGCAATCTTGCGGCCACCGCCGGAAAGATCATGCTTGGCAGAGAACACCGTTTCCGGCGCCTCTTCGCTCAGCGTGTTCCATTCGCCGCAATCGGCGCATTGCCCCTGCCAGCGGTGAGTGACGCTGCCACAAGCCTGGCAGATATAGCGACGTTTGGGCTTGGCCATGGGCTTCGAATAACTGGAACGAAGAGAGAACGCAAGTCCACCTGATCCCGCTACGACTAATTGTCGCCAAGCCAGAATTTGTGCCTATATTACTGCCATGCGCCAGAAAGAGCTCCGCATCGCCCTCGTCTGTTACGGCGGCGTCAGCCTTGCGGTCTATATGCATGGCGTAACCAAGGAACTGTGGAAGCTGGCGCGGGCAAGCCGCGTGCACATCGTCGGCGAGGAAAGCCCCAAGGGAACGGGCGCGGTCTATCTGAAAATGCTGCGCAGCATAGAGCGCAACCAGCAGTTGCGCTTGCGGGTCCTGCCGGACATCGTGGCCGGTGCCAGCGCCGGTGGGATCAACGGCGTTTTCCTGGCCCAGGCGATCCATTCCGGACAAAGCCTGGAACCGCTGACCGACCTGTGGCTGGAACGCGCCGATGTCGATGTCCTGGTCGATCCGGATGCTCGGCCATGGTGGCGCTTTGCCAAGTTCTGGGCCATGCCGATCGTCTGGTTCCTGCTTTCGCGGCCGGGAAATGTGGTATCGCAAAGCGTTGCACCTGAAACGCGCGGGGAAGTTCGCGCCAAGCTTTCCCGCCTGATCCGCTCACGCTGGTTTGAGCCGCCCTTCTCCGGCATTGGCTTCTCGCGGCTTTTGGCCGAAGCGCTGGACGCGATGGCACGTGGGCCATGCGACACACCGCTGCTGCCGCCGGGCCACCCGCTGGACCTGTTCGTGACCGCCACCGACTTCAAAGGGCACTTGCAAGCCTTGCGGCTCAACAGTCCCGCCAATGCCGAGGAAAGCGAGCATCGTCTGACCATTGGCTTTCGCAGCAAAACGCCTGAGAGCGGCAAACAGGCCCTCGCCCCCACCTGTGAACTGGTTTTTGCTGCGCGGGCCACGGCCAGCTTTCCGGGCGCCTTTCCTGCGCTCCAGACTGCGGAGATCGACAACCTGGTCGAAGAACGCGGCGAAGAATGGCAGAGCCGCACGGCATTCTTCACCAGGATCATGCCCAACCACAGCAAATTGGGTGACCTCGATGGGGTGTCGCTGATCGATGGCTCGGTCCTGGTCAACGCGCCCTTTGCCGAGGCGATGAGCGTGCTGCGCGATCGCCCGGCGCAGCGCGAAGTTGATCGCCGGTTCGTCTACGTCGATCCGCACCCTGATCGGGTGGGCGGGATGCGGCGAAACGATCCGCGTCCGCCGGGGTTCTTCTCGGTGATCTTCGGATCACTTTCCTCCATTCCGCGCGAACAGCCGGTCCGCGACAATCTGGAGGCGATTGCCGAGCGATCCGAAGAACTCGACGAGCTGAAGCGCGTGGTCGAGACGCTCCGTCCCGATGTGGAGGAACAGGTCGAGCGCCTGTTCGGCCGCACGCTGCTGTTCGACTGGCCCAGCCAGCGTCGGCTGACATCCTGGCGCAAGAAGGCGCAGGACGCGGCCGCCAAAGGCGCTGGCTATGCCTATCACGGCTATGGCCAGGTGAAGTTCACGGCGATCGTCAAAGACCTGGCGGAGACAATTCACGCAGCGGCTCCGGATGTGGCCCCCACCCCGGCGGCGATAGAACGCCATCTGAAGGGCTGGCTTGATGCGATGGGATTTGACCAGCTGGCCGCCATGAAGGGCGGCGCATCAATGGAAGCGGTCGCGTTCTTCCGCGATCATGACCTTGGCTATCGGATCCGTCGCCTGCGCCATCTGGCCCGGCGGTTGTCCGAAGACTGGGATGACATCGATCGCGAACATCCCATGGCCCGCGAAGATGCCCGCGATGCCGTCTATCGCGCGCTTGGCCGCTATTTCGAGCGCGAGGGCGCTGGATACCTTGGCACTGATTTCGCGGCCCTGGCGCGGAAGGTGTTTGAGGATCCGGGCGCAGTGCTGTCGGCCATGGCGCAACGCCGGGCGCTGGCCGAACTCGATCCGCAAATCGACGCGCTGTTGGTTGAGGCGTTGAAACCCCTGCCCCGAGAACTGCGCCGCCGGGTCTTGCTGACCTATCTGGGCGTTCCGTTCTACGATACGGTCACCCTGCCGCTGCTGCGCGGGGAGAATATCAACGAGCTTGATCCCGCCAAGGTTGACCGGATTTCGCCCAATGATTGCCGGTCCATTCGCGAAGGCGGAGCAGGCGCAACCCTGCGCGGGGTGGAGTTCTATAACTTCGGGGCCTTTTTCAGCCGCGCCTATCGTGAGAACGACTACCTCTGGGGACGACTGCACGGCGCGGAACGGATGATCGACCTGATCGCTTCGGCGCTCCCGACCGGGAACATCATCGACCCGCAAGCACTCACCGCTTTCAAGCGCGAGGCCTTCCTGACGATCCTGGATGATGAGGAACCGCGCCTGCAAGCCGATCCACAGCTGGTCCCGCGGATCAGGGCAGAGGTGCTGGCCCGCTGACCGCTATTCGGTCAGGTCGTTCCAGGCTTCCTTGAGCTTATCGAAGAAGCCCTTCGATTCCGGGCATTCCTCACCGGTCTCGGTCTCCTGCAATTCGCGCAGCAGTTCCTTTTGCCGGGCGGTCAGCTTGGTCGGGGTTTCGACCATGATTTCCATCACCAGGTCACCCCGGCCACGCCCTTGCAGCACGGGCATCCCCGCGCCGCGGCGGCGCAGTTGTTTGCCCGACTGGATCCCGGCCGGGATCGGCACGGTGTGGCGTTCGCCGTCAATCCCGGGCAGTTCGATCTCACCGCCCAGCGCGGCGGTCGTGAAACTGATCGGCACGCGGGTGAGCAGGGTCGTCCCATCGCGTTCAAACACGCCGTGCCGCTTGACGTGGACAAAGATATAGAGGTCCCCGGCTGGAGCCCCGAACGGCCCAGCCTCACCCTTGCCACCCAGGCGGATGCGGGTGCCGGTATCGACGCCAGGCGGAATGGTGACATCGAGCTTCTCGGCCTGGTCAACCCGACATTACCCGCCGCACTTGCGGCAGGGCTTCTAGATTACCTCGCCCCGGCCGTGACAAGCCGGGCAGGTGCGCTCGACCATGAAGAAGCCCTGCTGGGCCCGGACCTGGCCGTGGCCACCGCACAGGTTGCAGCGGCGGGTGCCGGTACCCGGCTCGCTCCCCGATCCCTTGCAAGGATCGCAACTGGCCGCGACTTCGATCTCGATCTGCGCCTGCTTGCCGTGGAACGCCTCTTCGAGGCTGACTTCCAGGTCATAGCGCAAGTCTGCCCCACGTCGCGCCTGCTGACGACCACCGCCGCCACCGAAAGCGCTGCCGAAGATGGTCTCGAAAATGTCGCCAAGGTCGGAAAAGCCGCCACCCGGGCCGCCAGCGCCGCCACCCATTCCACCATTCTGGAAGGCAGCATGGCCATAGCGATCATAGGCGGCGCGTTTTTGCGGATCCTTCAGGCAATCATAAGCCTCGCTGATTGCCTTGAAGCGCGCCTCTGCTTCGGCATCGCCGGGGTTGCGATCTGGGTGATAGCGCATGGCCAGCTTGCGATAGGACGATTTGATCGTCGCATCGTCGGCCCCGCGTTCAACCTCGAGCAGTTCGTAATAGTCGATTTCTACTGCCATCGCCCCACCCCGATGCAGCACCCGCCGCCGCGCTGGTCAGCACGGTGGCGGGCGTCATGCATGGCTCGATCAGCCCTTGTTGTTTTCGTCGACTTCCGAGAATTCGGCATCGACCACGTCTTCTGCACCTTCAGCAGCGGCAGCGCCGGCACCCGGGGAAGCGGCCGCAGCCTGTTCCTTCTCGTAGATCACTTGACCCATCTTCATGGCCTTTTCGGTCAATGCCTGGGTCTTGGCCGTCATCTCGTCGGCATCGCCGCTCTCGATCGCGGTCTTGGCTTCAGCGATAGCGGCTTCGATTTCGGCCTTGAGGTCGGCGTCAAGCTTGTCACCGTGTTCGGCCAACTGCTGTTCGGTCGCGTGGACCAGGCTGTCAGCGTTGTTCTTCGCTTCGGCGGCAGCGCGGCGCTGCTTGTCTTCCTCGGCAAAGCGCTCGGCATCCTTGACCATCTGATCAATATCCGAATCCGACAGACCGCCGGATGCCTGGATCTTGATCTGCTGCTCCTTGCCGGTGCCCTTGTCCTTGGCGCTGACGTTGACGATGCCGTTGGCATCGATATCGAACGTCACCTCAATCTGCGGCACGCCGCGGCGCGCCGGGGGAATGCCGACCAGATCGAACTGGCCCAGCAGCTTGTTATCAGCCGCCATTTCGCGCTCACCCTGGAACACGCGGATGGTCACCGCCTGCTGGTTGTCCTCGGCGGTCGAGTAGACCTGGCTCTTCTTGGTCGGGATCGTGGTGTTGCGATCGATCATGCGGGTGAACACACCGCCGAGCGTTTCAATGCCGAGCGACAGCGGGGTCACGTCAAGCAGCAGCACGTCCTTGACGTCGCCCTGCAACACGCCAGCCTGGATCGCCGCGCCCATGGCGACGACTTCATCCGGGTTCACGCCGGTATGCGGTTCCTTGCCGAAGAACTCCTTCACGACTTCGCGGACGCGCGGCATGCGGGTCATCCCGCCGACCAGCACGACATCGTCGATGTCCGAAGCCTTGAGACCGGCATCGGCCAGCGCCTTGCGGCAGGGTTCCAGCGTGCGCTGGATCAGGTCTGCAACCAGCTTTTCAAGGTCCGCACGGCTGATCGTTTCCACCAGGTGCAGCGGCGTGGTGCTGCCGCCTTCCATGCGGGCCGTGATGAACGGCAGGTTGATCTCGGTGGTTTGGGCGCTCGACAGCTCGATCTTGGCCTTTTCTGCAGCTTCCTTGAGCCGCTGGAGGGCCAGCTTGTCGGACTTCAGGTCCATGTTTTCCTTGGCCTTGAACTTGTCGGCCAGGTACTCAACCAGCTTAGAGTCAAAGTCTTCACCGCCCAGGAAGGTGTCCCCGTTGGTTGACTTCACTTCGAACACGCCATCCCCAATCTCGAGGACCGAGATATCGAAGGTGCCACCGCCAAGGTCATAAACCGCGATGGTCTTGCCGTCGTTCTTGTCGAGGCCATAGGCCAGCGCTGCCGCGGTCGGCTCGTTAATGATGCGCAGCACTTCGAGGCCCGCGATCTGGCCGGCGTCCTTGGTCGCCTGGCGCTGGGCATCGTTGAAGTAGGCCGGAACCGTGATAACCGCCTGGGTGACCGTTTCACCCAGATAGCTCTCCGCCGTTTCCTTCATCTTCTGCAGGGTGAAGGCGCTGATCTGGCTGGGCGAATAGTCTTCGCCACCCGCCTTGACCCAGGCATCGCCATTCTTGCCCTTCGAAATGCTGTAGGGGACGAGCTCCATGTCCTTCTTGGTCAGGGGATCGTCAAAGCGGCGGCCGATCAGGCGCTTCACCGCGAAAATCGTGTTGTCGGGGTTGGTCACCGCCTGGCGCTTGGCCGGCTGGCCGATCAGCCGCTCACCATCCTTGGTGAAGGCCACGATCGACGGCGTGGTGCGCGCACCTTCCGAATTCTCGATCACCTTCGGCTTGCCGCCATCCATCACCGCAACGCAGCTGTTGGTCGTGCCGAGGTCGATACCGATTACTTTACCCATAATATGCCCATCCTTGGTCGTATCTGGACACCGCCTCTGCACCTTCCCAGTCCTGGCAAAGGTGCCCTGCGGCTCATTGACCCGGCGGATATAGGAGCGGTTTTGCTTGGCACAAGGGCAGCACCGCTTTAGGCAGCGAAGCAATTACAACCCCCTGCCCCGAGGTTCGCAATGAAGCGCTTTGCACCGCTGTTTCTGGCCATTTCCCTGACCGCCCTGGCTGCCTGCGGCCAGCAAGCCCCCAAGGATGAGGCGACCCAAGCTGCTCCCGAAGCCAAGCCCGGACTGGTGCTGAGTGGCGCCACCCTGGTCCTGCCCGCAGTGAAGGGCAATCCGGCCGGCGGCTATTTCACGCTGGTCAACAATGGCGACAAGCCGGTCACCCTTGCCGCCGTCAGCATCGACGGTGCGGCCAAGGCTGAAATGCACGAAACCAAGGGCGGCAGCATGGCCCCGCTGGCGAGCCTAGAGATCAAGCCGGGCGAAACGGTGAAGTTTGAGCGTGGCGGCAAGCACGTGATGGCCTTTGACCTGGACACCAAGCTGGCCGCGGGTGGCACCAGCGAGCTTACCCTGACCTTTGCCGATGGCGACAAGGTTTCAGCACCGATCAAGCTGGAGGCAGCAGGCGGTGCAATGGAGCATATGGACGGAATGGAAGGCATGGATCACTCGGAGCACGCCAACTGAACAACACCGCTGCAGCCCAGGCCTGTCCGGTTGGCGGCGAACGCCCGCTGACCGCAGGCGAGGTTGCCATGGTTCAGTCGATCTTCGGCGGCGCGATCGATTGCGGCAAAGTCCGCATCCGCCGCCGCCGATGGTTTCCCTTCCAGCCCCGCACGGTGACCATGGCACCTATGGGGCACCTGCACTTCCATCCCCGCGCGGACGCCTATTGCGACGACTTTTCAGCCGCCAGCCTGCATCTGCAAGGGCATTTCATCCATGAGATGACCCATGTCTGGCAGGTCCAAACCAAGGGGCGCTGGTATCTGCTGTTCCGCCGTCACCCGTTCAGTCGCTATGCCTATCGGTTGAAACCGGGCTGGCCACTTGACCGATATGGGTTGGAGCAACAGGCCGAGATCGTCCGCCACGCCTTCCTGCTGCGCAACGGAATCCAAGCGGCCGGGGCTGCGGACCCCGGCGCTTATGCAGAATTGCTCAATTTCGGTTAGTCAGGCTTCTTCGCCACGGCGACCATGGCCGGACGCAGCAAGCGGTCCTTGATCATGTAACCGGCCTGCAGTTCCTGGATCACCGTCCCCGGTTCGGCATCGGCCGAAGGGATTTCGATCATCGCCTGGTGCTGGTTGGGATCAAGCGGCAGGCCCATCGCGGCGATCCGGCTGATACCATGGGCGGCAAAGGCCTTATCAATCTCGCGCGCCGTGGCTTCGATCCCGGCGACCAGGTTCTTCAGCTTTTCGTCCTCACGCAGTTCGGCCGGGATGGCTTCCAGCGCGCGCGACAGATTGTCGGACACCGAGAGGATATCGCGGGCAAAGCCGGTCGCGGCATAGGTTCGCGCGTCCTGGATATCCTTTTCAAGACGCCGACGGACGTTCTGCGTTTCGGCCTTGGCGTAAAGCACTTCCTGCTTGGCCGCCTCAAGATCCTCACGCAGGCGATCCAGCGCATCGCCCAGCTTGTCGGTTTCCTGGTCCAGCAGTTCATCGGGAACGCCAGCGAGTTCGGCTTCCACCGCGGGATCGCCCTGCGGCTTGGTGTCGTCAGTCATGTGCTCAAAAACCTGTCTATCGGATCAGTTTGCCCAGCGATTGGGCTGTAAAATCCACCATGGGGACTAGCCGCGCATAATTCAACCGCGTCGGGCCGATAACTCCCACCACGCCGACCACTCGGCCATCGCGATCGCGATAGGGGGAAGCGATCACCGAAGAGCCGGAAAGCGAGAACAACCGGTTCACTGCGCCGATGAAAATCCGCGTCGCCTCTGCCTCGCGCGCGGCATCAAGCAGGTCGGCCACGGATTGCCGGTTTTCCAGGTCGTCCAGCAATTGCCGGACCCGTTCGATATCAGTGAGCGCGCC
>JACCDL011245693.1_pt1 | contig 11606 bp, 1 predicted proteins | sample 7441931 | NCBI WGS metagenome assembly JACCDL01 (sample SAMN15323437, study PRJNA562643) | freshwater metagenome | isolation source: river surface water | place: USA:Blue River Watershed | collected 2017-08-16 | reverse complement strand
TCAGAAGTAAACTAGCGGTATTGTAGAAATACGGAGACGTGGCCGAGCTGGTCGAAGGCACTCCCCTGCTAAGGGAGCATCTGTGCTAAAACACGGATCGGAGGTTCGAATCCTCTCGTCTCCGCCAGGAATTTAAACCCGGCCAAAGGTTTTAAACCCAAGCTCCCAAGCTCCTAAACTACTGCGTAATTTTTGCCTTATCCCTCAAAGCCGTGAGAAATTCTGCTTGTTTTTGTTGAACTAGGTCTGCACGAATCTGATTCCTGATTTCTTCAAAAGTGGGAGGCTGAAATGGCCGCTTATCTTCGAGTTGAATAATGTACCAACCGTTTGGTGTTTGAATTGGGGAGCTTGACATACCGCCTTTGGGTAAATTTGTCATAACCAATCCAATCGAGGGATTCACCTGTGCAGGAAGGACCCAGCCAGCTTGGCCCCCTTGCTCTTTGCTTGGATCAATCGATTTTTCTTTTGCTGCCTTGGCAAAAGGCTCACCGGATTTAATTTGCGCAATCACTGCGGCCGCTTCAACATCCGTTGGTAAAGCAATGACATTTAACTTGTACTGCTCAAGATTAGCTATACCCAAGTTTTTGAGTTGACGGTTATATTCAGCTCGCATTTGATCTTCTGTAATGGGGTTCTTAGCAAAGTAATTGGCAAGCAGTAACTCACCTAGAAGGGTCTGGCGGAGTTCGCGGAGACGAATTTGGGTTTCTGGAGATTTTTCTAGACCTTGTTTAACAGCTTCTTGAGCCAAAAGCTCACTATTAATTAGTCGTTGTTTAACATCATTTTCTAGTGCAGCGCTTGGTTGTTGTCCTGGGGGTGTCGCGAATTTAACTGCTAAGTCAAATAAATCCTTCGAAATGGCTACGCCGTTTACAGTAGCAACCGCAGTGGTTTTAGTTTGAGCATTGCATGCTAAGGCGGTTGTCATGAGTGCAGTCAGTAGAACAAAGCGCAGAGACTGTATGGGATGGTTTTTCATTGAGGCGGACAATTTATCGAAAAAATAAGGTCTAAAGGAATAGTTTGAATAACATTAACATCAAATTACAAAATCATTTTGATAAACACTTTACTCGATTTTTTTGATGCAAAGCCAATTATTCCTAGGGAATACCCTAAATAGATTTAACCCAGCTAATATTATCTTTGGGGGTAATTCTATTGTTGTTTTTTTAAATAGTTGTGCACTATAGGCTTCGACTTGCCAGATTAACTCGTTTGATGTTTTCTAACTAGACACTTTTTATTCTCATTTCAAATCTGATATTTAATTCTCAGCCAACTATTTTTAAACGGATTGAGAATTCGCAGGTCTCCCTTTGGTTTAAAAATCATCGCAATCATTTAAGTTGTGTTTTTTTAATCGGTGCATTTTTCGCGCATGACGCTTTAGGGCAAGCAAATACATTACCTACGGTATCTGCCACAAGTCCGACAATGCATACATTTATTCCACCGCAGCCTGATGGTGGCAACGGACGTAATGCAAGCACGTTTAATTGCACCACCAGAGGCGGCGGAGATGGTGGTACTGGCTCCGCAATTTCTCAAACCGGGCTCTCAATCCTGGGCGCAACGGGTTATGGGAGCGGTGTGAACGCCCAAGGCTATGGTGGTAACGGCGGTAGTGGCGGTAGTGGCGGTAGTTGGTGCATTGTTAGTGGATCGGATGGTGGTAATGGCGGTACAGGCAGCACAATCAATATCGCACTTTATCCATCAACCTATTCTTCTACAACCTTGGCCGGTGTCGGAATTCTTGCTCAATCCGTAGGTGGCAATGGCGGTACTGGTGGTGATGGATCTGGAGGCAAGGGCGGCGGCAGTGGTGGTGCTGGTGGATCAGGTGGCCCAGTAACTGTTACTAACTATACCCCCATAACAACTACAACCTCAGGTGGTTATGGCATTTGGGCCCAAAGTGCCGGAGGTATGGGTGGTGGTGGTGGCAATGGAAATAGCACATGGTGTTGGATAGGCGTTTGTCCAAGTGGCGGCGGCGGGAATATTGGTTTTCCAGGTGGGACCGTTAATGTAAGCAATATGGCCTCTCTAACCACCCCCTATTCAATTCCTATTTTTGTCCAATCTATTGGCGGTAACGGGGGAACGGGCGGTAGCGGGGCTAGCTTTTATGGATTTTGGGGCGGTTCTGCTGGTGCTGGCGGATACGGCGCTGCGGGCGGTGCAGTGTCAGTTACCAATTCTGGCGCCTTGACATCCTCGCTTCAGGGTGGATATGGTGTGTTTATTCAGTCTGTTGGAGGTGGTGGCGGTGCTGCAGGCGCTTCCGCTGGCCTGTTTGCACTTGGAGCTTCGGGAGGCGATGCGGCTTCAGGAAACACAACGACGGTTTCTAACTCATCACTAATAAATTTAGGCGGATCCTCTTCAGTTGGGATTTACGCTCAGTCAGTGGGTGGTGGTGGTGGATCTGGCGGTATGGCATCCGGATTAGGGGTTTCTGTGGGTGGCTCAGGCGGCTCTGGCGGAGCAGGATCGACTGTTAGCGTTACTAATTCGGGATCAATTTACACCGGCAATTCTTATACAAACGGCTTAACTGCTTGGAATGTTCAGCCCACATCAAATGGCACAAATGCTAATCCAACGAATGGTGGTGCATTTGGCATACTTGCCCAATCGATTGGTGGCGGCGGTGGTAATGGTGGCTTAGGTGTGTCGACAAACGTAGGTGTTGCTAGCGCAGGCATGGCTATCGGTGGTAGCGGTGGATCTGGTGGTGCCGGTGGTAATTCATATGTAACTAATACAGGCTCAATTTATACAGTTGAACCCAATTCTGCAGGAATTTTTGCCCAATCAATCGGCGGCGGCGGCGGCTCTGGCGGCGGAGCGGTTTCTATTTCTGTAAGTTTGATTGTTAGCCTTGGCAGCTCAAATGGTGGTCCTGGCGGTAGCGGAAGTACCGGCGGTACTGTTGCTGTTAATTGCCCTAACACCAGCATTGCTGGGTGCTCTGGAGCGCCCACAGTAGGAACCCCAAATGTAGGCGCTTTAATCTCAACGGCTGGAACTGGATCTGCCGGTATTGTCGCCCAATCGATTGGTGGTGGTGGTGGTAATGGGGGTTATGCAGTTGCTGCTTCCATGTCGGCCGGAGGAAGCGTTTCCTCAGCATTCGGTGGATCTGGAGGGAGCGGCGGAAGTGCGGGGGCGGTCTATTCCTCCACAGGTGGTGTGGCAATTAATACCTCTGGCTCTGATTCACCTGGTTTAATAGCCCAATCCATTGGTGGTGGTGGTGGAAGCGGAGGTAGCGCAGTTTCCGGTAGCATTGGTGGCGTTGCAGCACTGTCACTTTCAATGGGCGGAACTGGGGGAAGTGGAGGGGCAGGAAATACAGTTCTTGTAGAAAACCCAGGCGCCACAATCACGACAAGCGGGGCACGTTCTGCTGGCCTCATCGCCCAATCTATCGGTGGTGGTGGTGGTAATGGCGGCTCAAGTATTTCGGCATCCTTGGCAGGTGGGGCCAGTATTAATCTTGCATTTGGTGGTCTTGGCGGCTCGGGTCAGTTTGCGCAAAGCGCACAAGTTAACAATACTGGTGGAACCATTGTCACATCTGGGACTGGTTCCAGTGCATTGATTGCCCAATCGATCGGTGGTGGTGGTGGTAACGGAGGGTTTAGCGTAACGGCTGGAGGAGCACTTTTGCTGACTACTTCGGTTTCGATTGGAGGTTCTGGGGGTGCGGGCGGAACGGGTAGTAGCGCAATTATTTCTAATTCTGGAAACTTAGCTACTTATGGGGGCGGGAGCCCAGTAATTTTGGCGCAATCCATCGGCGGCGGCGGCGGAAATGGCGGCTATACAGGCTCAGGGGCCTTGTCCATTGGCGTAAGTGTTGCAGGAGCAATTGGTGGGTCTGGCGGATCTGGCGCTAGTTCAGGTGGAGTTAGCGTAACAAATTCCGGCTCTATTGTTGCCAACAATAGCTATGTCAGTACGAATGGATCTTCATCGGGAAATAATCCCGGCATTCTTGCGCAGTCAATAGCTGGTGGTGGCGGTAACGGTGGCTTTGCTGCTGGTGGCGGGGCTGCTCTCGGCGTGGCAGCCGCTTTTTCTGTAGGGGGGAATGGGGCAGGTGGCGGATCTGTTGCAACAGGCACAACCGTTGCTGTTAATAACTCTGGATCTATTAGTACAGTTGGCTCAAACTCCTCGGGAATCATTGCGCAAAGCATGGGAGGCTCCGGTGGCAATGGAGCGATGGCAGTTGCAGGAACTTTATCTGGTGCATTTGGTTTTAATACCGGCATAGGAGGTAGCGGTGCTGGTGGTGGTACAGCTGGGACTCTATCGATTATCAATTCTGGGTCTATTTTTACAAGTGGATCTCTTTCTAGCGGTTTGCTTGGCCAATCATTGGGCGGATCGGGTGGTAATGGTGGGATGTCAGTTACAGCTGGGGTATCGGGCGTAGCAAGTCTTACTTCTGCCGTTGGCGGCGGCGGCGGGGCTGGAGGCACTGCAAATACTGTAAACATTTCTAACAGCGCCGGCATCAATACTTCTGGCGATCAATCGAGCGGTATTGTTGCCCAATCGATCGGTGGGGCAGGAGGTAATGGCGGTAATTCCATTACCGGTAGTCTAGCGCTGACTGGTGCAGCCTCCGTTTCTCTTGCTGGTAACGGTGGCACGGGAGGCGTTTCTGGCAATGTGGTTGCAAATAGTATTTTTGGCAATTCTGCGTATAGCATTCAAACCAATGGGCTCCAGTCTAATGCGATTTTGGCTCAATCAATCGGTGGCGCAGGTGGTAATGGTGGATTTAGTGTTTCTGCAAGCGGTGCTGCTACAGCTGCTGTAGCGGTGGGCATTGGCGGTGCAGGAGGTGGTGGCGGAAGCTCCGGTGCTGTTGCTATAACTACGGGCTCTAATGTCAGCCTAATAACGCTCAAAGATCAATCATCCGCAATTGTGGCGCAGTCCATTGGCGGCAATGGTGGCAATGGTGGCTTTGCTGGTGCTGGTTCAATTTCTTCTGTTGCCGGCGGCGTTTCATTGGGTGGGAGTGCTGGAGGAGGCGGTGCTTCGAACACCGTCACAATTAATAATTCAGCTTTAATTCAAACGTCTGGATTGATGTCATCCGGTATTTTGGCTCAATCTGTGGCTGGTAACGGTGGCAATGGTGGAGGGAGTTATGGAGGCTCTATTTCCACAAGCGCATCAGCCACAATTAATTTAGGTGGTAGTGCTGGTTCTGGTGGTACAGCATATGGAGTTACTGTTGGGAATTCTGCCAGCATCACCACACTTCAAGCTCAGTCTTCAGGAGTAATTGCACAGAGTATCGGCGGTTCCGGTGGAAATGGTGGTATGGCTGCTGGTGGCGGGCTATCAGCAGGTGGAGCATTGACCGTGCAGTTAGGTGGCGGTGGTGGACTAGGAGGTACATCTGGATTAGCACAAATTACTAACTCTGCAGCAATTCAAACTTCGGGCGCACAGTCCTATGGCCTCCTTGCACAGTCAATTGCGGGTAATGGTGGTAATGGCGGTAGTAGTTACGGAGGTTCCATTGGCGGCAGCGCAAGCCTTACTGCAAATGTGGGTGGTGGAAGCGGAGCTGGAGGTACAGCAAGTACCGCAAATATTTTTAACAGTGCCGGAATCAATACCTTCGGTGATCAATCCGTTGCAATTCAAGCGCAATCGATCGGTGGTTCCGGTGGAAATGGTGGAAATGCGGTGTCTGCTAGTCTCTCAGGTTCGGTTTCCGGTTCTGTGGCTTTGGGTGGCGGTGGCAGCACTGGAGGTAGTGGTGGCAGTGTTTTGATTAATAGTAGCAACCCTACGAGTGGTACTTATACAATTCAAACTAGGGGCTTACTGTCTATTGGCATATTAGCGCAATCAATCGGCGGATCTGGCGGTAATGGCGGTATGAGTATTGCTGCTGCAGCCGGAGGAGATGCAGCTGCAGGTGTGGCGCTTGGTGGCGGTGGCGGTGGCGGTGGTTCTGCTAGTACTGTAGGGGTTAATACAGAATCAAACGTTTACCTTATTACACAAAATGATCAATCAAGCGCCATTGTTGCGCAATCGATTGGTGGTAGTGGTGGCAACGGTGGCTTTGCTGGAAGTGGCGCCATTGGTTCATCTGGGGCAGGAAATGTTTCGCTCGGTGGTAGTGGTGCAAGCGGTGGAAGTTCCAGTGCCGTAACCGTCAATAACAATGCCATTATCCAAACATCAGGTGTTCTCTCATCGGGCATCATGGCCCAATCTTTAGCTGGTAATGGTGGTAATGGTGGCGGTAGCTTTGGAGGCTCTGCTTCTAATTCCGCTACATTAACGATTAACTTAGGTGGTGGCTCTGGTAACGGAGGTGCTGCCCAACAAGCTGTTGTTACAAATACTGCATCAGTAACAACTGCGCAGAATCAATCTTCTGGCATTGTTGCTCAAAGTATTGGAGGCTCTGGTGGTAGCGGTGGTATGTCAGCGGGTGGCGGTATTTCTGGTGGCGGGGCAGTTTCTGTCAATGTGGGCGGTAGTGGTGGTGCAGGCGGTTCTTCTGGCACAGCACAAATTACTAACTCTGCCGCTATTAGTACTGCAGGCTTACAAGCTGCTGGTCTTCTCGCACAATCTATCGGTGGATCTGGCGGTAATGGTGGCAGCAGCTATGGCGGCGCAATTAGTAAAAGCGGATCCTTTAGCGCAACTATTGGTGGCGGTAGCGGGAATGGTGGTAGCTCAGCTGCATCGAGCGGCTATAACTGGAACGGTTCTGGTTATAGTGCTGGAATTTTTAACTCTGCAGGAGTGCAAACTTCTGGCGATCAATCCAGCGCTATGGTTGCGCAATCGATTGGTGGCAATGGTGGCAATGGTGGTAATGCCATTTCAGGAAGCCTTTCACAATCAGCAGCAGGCTCTCTTGCATTGGGTGGCGGTGGTGGTAATGGCGGGTCAGCAGGTAATGTAGTGATTTCTTGTGCCGCTAACTCTACCGTAGCGGTTTCTACCCCTTGCACTGGTGGCTATAACATTTCTACCAATGGCTCTTTATCAACAGCCATTCTTGCGCAATCGATTGGTGGCTCAGGTGGTAATGGCGGCTTCAGTCTTTCCGTTAGCGGCGCGCAACAAACAACTTCTGCTGGTGCATCTATTGGGGGTGGTGGTGGTAATGGAGGAGTTTCTGGTGCAGTTACTGTTTTGACGGCACCCAATTCCAATATCATTACGAATGGTTCTCAGTCTTCTGGAATTGTGGCGCAATCGATTGCTGGTAACGGTGGTAACGGTGGCTCTGCAATTGCTGGTGGTTTTGCAACTGGTAACTCTACTCCAGTAACTTTTGCAATTGGCGGCGGTGGTGCAATTGGAGGCACTGCTGGAGCAGTCAGTATTACCAATGCTGCTTCCACAATTACTACTAGCGGTGCAAATTCAATGGCTATCTTAGCTCAGTCAATTGGAGGCGCTGGTGGTAATGGAGGTCAAAGTCAAAGTCTTAGCATTGGGGATCCAGCAACTAGCGCAAAAAGTTATAGCGGCGCAGTTGCGATTGGCGGTCCTGGCGGTGCCGGCGGTACTGCCAACGCAGTCACCATTAACTCAACTGGAGTTATTACTACTGTAGGCGCTACAGGTGTTGTAACCGATTTCTCAGCCGGCATTTTGGCTCAATCGATTGGTGGTTCCGGTGGCAATGGCGGTTCATCAACTTCTAACGCAATTGCAAGTCAAGGAACAGTTTCACTTTCCGTTGGTGGATCGGGCGGTACTGGCGCTAATAGCATTGGCCAGGTCACGGTTAACAATAACCAAGGTTTAACAACGGGATCAATCTCAACGGCTGGTTTAAGTGCCCCGGGAATTCTGGCCCAATCGATTGGTGGTGGCGGTGGTAATGGCGGTTGGTCTCAGAGTAGTTCATCAAGTAACAAATACGCAGCATCGTTTGCCGTTGGTGGCTGGGGCGGTAATGGAGGCTCTGCAAATAGCGTTATTTTGAACTCTGGCGGTGACTTTATTTCCACCACTGGAGCGCAGTCTAGTGCGATTGTTGCGCAGTCGATCGGAGGCGGTGGTGGTAATGGTGGCGCCAGTTCATCACAAGCATCATCAACCCCCGGGAGCGCTACTAGTGGTGTAGCTTCAGTTGTTGGTCAGTCCCTCAGTTCTGCTGGTGTACCAAGTTCCATTGGAAATTCGGCATCCAATTACTTCGCCACATCAATAAGCACGCCAAGCTCTAGTCAACCAAGCTCAACTCCATCCTCCACGCCAGACAGTGGCGCCTCTGCATCGGTTGCTGTTGGTGGCTTTGGTGGTACCGGTGGTTTTGCTCAAGCCGTAACGGTCAATAGCACTACTCGGCTTTTAACAACAGGTGCTTTTGCAAATGGTATTACTGCGCAATCGATTGGCGGCGGTGGCGGTAATGGTGGCTCAAGCACATCGGGGGCCGATGGCGGTAAATATTCTGGTGCAATTTCACTGGGTGGTTTTGGAGAGAGCGGTGGATATTCAGGAGCAGTAAGCGTTATTAATTCTGGTGCGATTAGCACTACTGCCAATAATGCAGTTGGAATATTTACACAATCGGTTGGCGGTGGCGGCGGTAGCGGTGGTGCTAGCATCTCGAGCTCAACTACCAATGCAGGTGGTGCTGCAGCAGTTTCATTTGGGATTGGTGGTTTTGGCGGAGATGGCGGTAGCTCTGGACAAAATCTAACAAACTTACAATTTGTTAACGTAGTCAATAGCGGTCAGATTTTAACTAGTGGACAGTACTCCAGCGGAATTATTGCGCAATCGATTGGTGGTGGTGGTGGTAACGGCGGTTCTAGTACTGTATCCGCTACAGTAGCAGCACCTGCAAGTTCAGGATCAAGTTCTGCAAGTACTGGTAGCGGAACAGGTAGCTCAGGTTCTGATAGTAGTTCAAGCGCTGGTAATACATCTACTGGTCAATCGAGTAGCAAAGCTGGTGGTAATAGCGGTGTATCAGTTGGCATGGGCATTGGCGGCTATGGTGGCTCAGGTGGATTTGCTAACAATGTTTTAGTCAATAACAGTGCAACCATTGTTACCGGATATCAAAGCACAACTCTACAATCACTTAATAATTTATCTTTGGGCCTAGCTGACAACTCTTCAGCAATTGTCGCCCAGTCTATTGGTGGCGGCGGTGGTAACGGCGGTTCAAGTACAAGCAATGCGGATGCGAGTAAAGCCAGTGTTTCTTTAGCGCTGGGTGGTAATGGCGGAGCGGGCGGATATGCGGGTACTGTTGGATTAACCAATACCGGGAGCTTAAGTACCTTCGGAAACAACTCCTCCGCTATTTATGCGCAATCGGTTGGCGGCGGCGGTGGTAGCGGTGGCTCATCAAGTAGCACATCTGGACAAGGCGGCAGTGCATCGATTGCGTTGGGTTTGGGGGGGAACGGCGATAGTGGTGGATATGCTGGCGCTGTAACCATTACAAATATTGGTACAGCATCGTCGATTTATACCTTCGGCGCGTCTTCTTACGGTATTTTTGCGCAATCGGTTGGTGGCGGTGGTGGTAATGGCGGCGCTGTGAATGTTGCTTCAACTGCTGGAACAACCACTGATTCAGGTACTAGCAATACGGCTTCTACAGCAGATGGCGGCACATCATCTGGCGCTAATAGCGGTGTATCCGTTGCAGCTGGTTTAGGAGGAAGTGGCGGTACGGGTGGTTATGCCGGTGCAGTGACAGTAGCAAATACCTCTTCAATCTTTACAGTCGGTGAAAATAGTGCTGCTATTTTGGCGCAATCCATCGGCGGCGGCGGCGGTAATTCTGGTGCAACAACCAGTCAGGCAAATGGCGGAGCGTATAGCGCCGGCCTTTCTTTTGGTCGCAATGCTGGTAGCGGCGGATATGCTAGTAATGTCAGTGTTAATTCCTCGAACTCTATTCAAACTAGCGGTGCAAATGCATTCGGTATTTTGGCGCAGTCCATCGGTGGTGGCGGTGGCAATGGCGGCTCATCCAGCAGCACTACGAGTACGAGTGGCGGGAAATCGACTGTTGGAATTGCCATGGGCGCCAGTGGCGGCACTGGAAACATATCTGGCGCCGTCAATGTAATACAAAGCGGCACTATTACTACCGCTGGAGATAATGCCTCAGCAATTTTTGCGCAATCGGTTGGCGGTGGCGGTGGTAATGGTGGATCAAGTAATACCAGTACCACTGGCGGAACCTATTCCGGAACCATTACCTTAGGTGGTACAGGTGGTACTGGCGCTAATGCAGGATTAGTGCGCGTCAATAGTATTGGTAGTTTAGGTACAACCGGTGAAAACGCATCCGCTATATTTGCGCAATCGGTAGGTGGCGGTGGTGGTAACGGTGGCTCATCAAGTAGTGCCTCTAATGCTGGAGGCAGCGTCTCTGCAGGCTTCGCTCTAGGTGGATCTGGTGCCACAGGAGGCTATGGTTCGACTGTTACCGTAGATACTACGATCTCTGGCTATAACACTGCAGCTGCAACTAGCCTCACAAATCCAATTAGTTCAGCCCTGATTACTACACGTGGTGCAAACGCCTCTGGCATCTTTGCGCAATCGGTTGGTGGCGGTGGCGGCAATGGTGGTTCTGCTTCATCCGTATTAAATAGCGCAAGTAGTAATAGCAGCACAACTAACTTAGGTATCAGCCTTGGGGGCAATGGCGCAGATGGAAGTTATGGTAGCGCTGTAACCGTCAACAATGGCAGCAGAATCAATACCTCTGGCAATAATGCTGCAGCAATTTTTGCTCAATCGGTTGGCGGTGGCGGTGGTAATGGCGGTGCAAGCAATAGCAGTTCGTCTGGCGGAACATATACCGGTACATTGGCATTGGGCGGCGGCGCCGGATCAGGCGGTTCTGCTGGCGTAGTAAATGTGACTCTCGCTAACGTACTCTTAAGCACTTCTGGTGCTAACGCTGCCGGTATTTTTGCTCAATCGGTTGGCGGCGGTGGTGGTAATGGCGGCACTAGTAATACCAATAGTAGCGGAGGAACAGGCGCTCTCACCCTCTCTTTAGGAAGCTCTGCAGGCGCTGGTGGAACTGGTGCAGCTGTTAATGTCACTACCGCAGTTGGTTCAAATATTCAAACTGCCGGCATAAATGCTGCCGGTATTTTTGCCCAATCGGTTGGCGGCGGTGGCGGTAATGGCGGTTCAGCCAATAGTAGTGCGAGTGGTAGTACATATACAGGGAGCTTAGCCTTGGGCGGCGGTGCTGGCACGGGTGCGATATCTGGAGCTGTCAGGGTTATTGCAGGCGGCGATGTATCTACTGGCACTAATTTAGTTGGTGGCGATAACTCGTCAGCGATCTTTGCCCAATCGGTTGGCGGTGGCGGTGGTAATGGTGGCGCCAGCAATAGTAGTATTACTGGCGGTACTTATGCGGGATCAATCAGCCTGGGTGGAAATGGAGGTAGTGGTTCTAACGGCAATACCGTTCAAGTTAACTCTATTGGAAATTTAAGAACCACTGGTGAGAATGCATCAGCAATTTTTGCGCAATCCGTTGGCGGTGGTGGTGGTAACGGTGGTTCATCTAGCAGTAC